>Ga0114996_10007564_pt1 | contig 12263 bp, 7 predicted proteins | sample ArcticOcean_MG_C_4_FD_87039 | JGI IMG/M metagenome (GOLD analysis project Ga0114996, IMG submission 87039) | Marine microbial communities from western Arctic Ocean - ArcticOcean_MG_CB4_134 | ecosystem: Environmental > Aquatic > Marine > Oceanic | place: Arctic Ocean: Canada Basin | collected... | reverse complement strand
GTCAAAAACATCTTTGAATTCAAGGGCCAGAGTGCCACGGAGCGCGTGGAATACATCACCCTCGAAGGGCTGACGATGTGGGGCTCATTCTTTACCAAGGCCTACCGCGCCGGTGGCTACACCGCGGGACCGGAGGCCAGCGGGAATAGGCCAGGCGAAGAGGACCGCGAAGGCCTGGTGCAGATGGAGAACGCGTCGAACATCACGGTCCGCAACTGCAATCTGTACAACGGTGGGCACTGCTGCGTACACATGGGCTATTACGCCAGCCACAACACGATCGAAGGCAACGCGATCTCGGATTGTGGCTCCTATGGGGTGCTGAGCATTGGCAAGGACAACGGGGAAGGCGTGGTGGACTCGCCCAGCGAGCAGATTTACGACAACAAGTTTCACAGCATCTCCAACAATCACATCCACAACTGTGGCGTGTTGGCCGGGGACGCGGCGGGCATTTATCTCTACCAGAGCGGCGACAACGACATCGCCCACAACCTCGTGCACGGCATGCCCCGCTATGGCATCGGCATGAAGGGTCACGGCGGGTTGTACGGGAAGTACAAGAAGTTCGGCAACGTGACCATCACCGACGACAACTACTGGGACTTTTACACCGGCAACAACAACACTATCCGATACAACCACGTCTATGATCTGCTCACCGACAGCTACGATGCGGGGGGCATCAGCCTTCGCCGAAGTGGGCTGTACAACATCATCGACAACAACCGAATCCACGACATCCACCCACCCAACAGCATGGACTACCACTTCTGCTTTGGTATCTATCTGGATGGCGGTACGTCCTACACCGACATCACCAACAACGTCATTTACGACGTGTCCGCGAAAACGGTGGGCTACCCCATCAAGATGAAAAAGGTGCACAACACCGTCATCAACAACATCCTGGTCCTGGAAGCCGGCACCAACGGAACCCTGGCCATGCAAGAGGGTGGCGGTGGCCAGCCCGAGAGCGTGGGCTATGGCTACCATACGGTGACCCACAACATCATGTACGCCAAAGGCGAAGCCGCTGTGCTGTACTGGTTCAAGTCCGAGTCCGAGTTCGATTGCGATCTGGTCTCCGAGTCCGATTACAACCTCTTCTACCTGCCCGACGGCGGTCCCTACACCTTCCAGAGCATCGAGGGGGCCGACAACTTTGCCAATTGGAAAAAACTCTGTGGCGGCGCCTATGACCAGAACTCGATCACCCAGGATCCCCTCTTTGTGAATGTGGCCAAGGACAACTACAACCTGGCGGCCAATTCCCCCGCGTACAACATCGGGTTTGTGGCGATCGATCAGAGTCTGGCGGGGCTGGACGGCGCCCAGTACATCCTGGTGGATCACCTCGTCGCCAAGCCCGGCAACGCCGCGGGAGAGATCAAGCTCACTTGGGACGCTGTGACCGGCGCATCCAGCTACACGATCAAACGGAGCACGAGCTCCGGTGCGGGCTACAACACCATCGGCACCGCCAACGCGTCCTCCTACAAGGACACGGGCCTGACCGATGGCACCCGATACTATTACAAGGTCAGCGCCGTCATCGGCGACGAGGAGGCCCCCAACAGCCGGGAGACCAGCGCTCTCCCCACGCCGTCAGAGACCGTCCTGTTTTCCGATGGTTTCGAGAGCGGTGATTTGTCCGGCTGGAAGGCTTCCGACTGGACGATCACGAGCGGGAAGAAAAACAGCGGATCCTACTCGGCGCTCGCCACGGAGGGCTCGGGCTACCTGTATAAGAAGCTCAACATATCCAGCTACTCAAAGGTGACCATCTCGTTCTTCTACCGGGATGTGGGTGTCGATGACGATGACCAGGCCTTCTTTCGCCTCTTCGACGGCACGGACCACGATCCCATCTTCGAGGTGGGCAATACAGAGCCCGAAGGCACCTGGCATTTCTACACCAAGACCATCAAGAACGCAGGTGCGAATGCCCAGTACTTCCATTCCAAATTCGAGTTCCGATGGACCATGGGCTACCTGGACGCGGGCGAGGAAATCTGGATCGACGACGTGCTCGTGACCGCACAATAGTCGACGGACTGTGTTCCCACTCGTTGATGGGGAGTGGCTATGAACCCTCATCCACCCAAAATGTCACGGTCCCCGGCGCGCAATTCTTGCCGCCGTTCTTGTCCCAGAAACTAGCGGCTACGGTGTATTTCCCCGGGTTGTTGGGCGTCAGCGTTGGCTTATCGATCGTGGTTGGGAGCGCCCACGTCGCCGTCGCGCCTTCGGGGGGCTCGACGGTCCACTTCCAGTCGCTTGCCGGTCCGTCGCCACAGGTTGGGGTGGCCACGAACGAGAGGGTGGTTCCGATGGCGACCGTGTGGCCATCTGCGATCGCTGTGCCCTGGGAGTACATGGTCATATGGGGGGCTGCGCAGGGCGTGGAAACACCCAGTCCAGACACGGGCACGGGGAGTTGACCCCCGTCAAAGTGGACCCATACGGTGGCTGAGTCGAAGAGGGGTTGGCCATTCGGGCCGAGTGTGGACTCAGTGGGCGGCGAGTAGTGGACCAAGACCTCTGTGGTCTCATTGGGGGCCAGGGCCATGGGCGATGCGGCCTCGACCGCATAGAACGCACAGTTGTGCCCAATGCAATCGCTGTTCTCATCCATCGCCAGGCCCACCTCGAGGAGGGTCACCGACGTGTCGCCACACCCTTTCAACGTGAGCGTTTCTGTCCATGTCCAGTCGCAGAGCTTTCCGCCGAACTGCAACTCCTGAGGCACGGCCATAAGACACGGGAGTGGGACCGTGTCGTCTGGAGGCGTGGCCGTGTCGTCCGGGGGCGTGACCGGCGCATCGCCGCTGTCGTTGCCCTGGGTTGTGTCTGTCACGTCGCTTGGATTGTTCGCAGAGCCTCCTGGGGCGCCTTCTTCGCATCCACCAATTCCAGCCAACAGTCCCATTAGAGTGATAATCGTTAACCAGCGAGCAACTTTCATAGACACCTCCGCTTTAACTTGAGCATGGCAACACCGATGCCTTCGATGTTTCATTAGGTTCACCCCCAAGCGGTGGCGATCGGATCATATATTTTGCAGGGTGGCTTGGGTCTGTCGGGTTTCAAGGATCGCGCTACTTGGGTTCCAAAACCCGAAGAGGGGACATGCCATCGACCTGCCCGACGAATGGCGGATGAATGCTGTAGCCCAGCATCCTTTGTAGAGGCTCGGAGCACTCTCTTGCTTGATCGGCGGTCACGGCCAGGCTCATATTTTCCTGGGTCCGCAGCCAGGGCTCGCAGTACTGAGCCGTAAAGGCCGTTCGAGTCGCTTGGGATCGGTTCTCACCGCCCCCATGCCACAGGGTTCCCAGGAAAAGAACCACCGATCCTTTGGGCATGACGATGGGGATCGCCTCCGCCATCGCGGGCTCGTTGTCTGCGGTAAGATGACTTTTTGGAACGGCGGCTGTGGCACCATTCGTCGCCGTGAATTCGTCCAACGCCCAGATGGTCGCAAGGCTCAGTGCTTTCCGCGGCCGAGGCATGGGATAAAACGCATCATCATGATGAAGGGGCTGCGCACTTTCACCCGGGTGGATCTTGATGGCCTGGGCCATCGAGACCAGATAGTTGGGCATGAGAAGTGCATCGAGGACCGCCAGAATTCGTGGATGTTCCACCAATGGGTCGAAGCGCCTGGTTTTGCCCAGCATGGAGTACAATCGTTGCGTTTTGTACCCCTCAAAATTGTTCCGTCCCGTGGGGTTGAACGCGTCTGCCAGACATTCTTGAAGAGAATCGGCCATCTCCGTGGAGACCAGATTTTCAATGATGACAAAACCAAAGGAAGCCAGCGCTTCCAGATCGTTGGCTACGATCTCGGGATCCACGGTCTCGACATTAACGCCGGCTGTGGATTTGTGACGTGTTGCCAGATCTCGAAACAGGTCACTTTGCGAGATCACATCATTTTGTCTGCGTTCCATCAGTCATTCCCCCGCGGTTTCTATAGCACAATTTCACCACGGCGATAGGGAACAAGAGTTTGACGAGCCTGAAGGGAATGATTGCGCTGGTCATCACGTCTTAGAGAGTTGCCACGCTTTCCCATACGCAGGATTAAGGACGATTGCACGTGATGATTCGGCCCTCCTGGTTGGTGCCCTGGAACTGTGTCTCGGTCACGGAGGTAATGCGAATACGGTAGTCCCGATGGTGTTCGTTCGCGATGCTCGCGAAGCTCTTGCCTTCCAACCGATCTCGCTCGAATTGTCGGGCGGCCTCATTCTTTGGAACCGTGACTGTGGAAGTCCTCGTTCCATACAGATCCCGGTCCGAGGCGTAGCACTGGCCCTCGATCGTCTCGTTCCATTGGGCATCCCCAATGGAGATGACGCCCGTCGAAGACAGGACGTTCTTTGTACAGGAGGCCTTCGATTTTGCCGAACAGGGGACGGCCGTGCCCTCTTTGTCCCAGGACCAGGCGGTTTCGCAATGCCATGTGCCGTCGAGGTTCGAGAGATCGAATGTCTCTTCGGCGTTCGCGCAGCTGGTACATTCGAAGTACACAAAGCCCCCCGCCAGCAGCCCGAGGCTCGCGACGACGATCACAATCTTGTGCTTCATGTTATTGCTCCTTTTGCTCTCCGGGAGAGGCTCATTCGGACCGAAACGATGCGCTGTGTGAATGAGCACATATGGGTTCCTTGGTGTGTTTGGTTGCGACCGATGTCAGTGTAGAGCAGCGAATCGAGGTGGGCAAGCCGGAATTGGAGTGTCTGCGGCGCAGCCGAGCGTGTGGGTTGTTGTGCCCGCGGTTGTTTTTCGATAGTTTGGAGGGGCGGTATCAGGCCAGAGGTTCATCGTCCAGAGAGGTGTCAAGACCGTGTGTGAAACAACAAAATGGGCAATGGGTTGGCGAACCTTCGTGCTTGCGGCGTTGCTGACTGTTCTGGGCTGCGCCGGGACGACATCGACGGCAACCGACGCGATGGACGATGGGGTCGTCGAGGTCCTGGAGGATGTGGCGGACGGGACCGATGTGCCCGTCGACATCCCGGAGGAGGACATCCCGGACGTTCCGGTCATTCCAGACATTCCCGAGGAGGACATCCCGGTCATTCCAGACATTCCCGACGTCCCCAAGGACGACGTGCCCGAGGAGGACATCCCGGTCATTCCAGACATTCCCGACGTCCCCAAGGACGACGTGCCCGAGGAGGACATTCCCGACGTGCCCGAGGAGGATGCCGCGCCGCCCGTGACCGGAGACGCGTTGGTCGTCGGTGAGCTTAAACAGTGGCATGCGTTGGCATTCTTGTTCACCGGGCCGTCCCATGCCGAGACCGACACGGCCCCCAACCCCTTTTTGGATTACCGCTTCACCATGACCTTTACGGCACCGTCCGGCACCAGCGTTGTGGTGCCCGGCTTCTTTAGTGGCAACGGCGCCGGTGAGGCGGGCGCGCGCTGGCAAGTACGCTTCCGGGCCGACGAGGTGGGACAGTGGAGCTACCTGGCTCGCTTTGTTCAGGGCCCCAACGTCGCCATCGATCTGGCCCCCGAGGCGGGCACGCCCACAGCCTTCGATGGGGGGGCTGGGACATTCATGATCCAGGAGACCGACAAGGCGGCGCCCGATTTCCGGGCCACGGGACGCATCGTCTATGCCGACAGTCATTATCTGCGGACCCAGGACGGCGCACGGTGGATCAAGGGCGGCGCCGACAGCCCGGAGAATTTCCTGGGTTATGCGGGCTTCGACAACACCGTCGACCAACCCAATGGCGTGAACACCGCGGGTTTGAACAACGGGGTGCACGAGTATGGGCCGCACGAAAAGGATTGGTCGCCGGGGGATCCGGATTGGGGCAACGAAGCCGGCCGCGGCATCATCGGGGCCTTGAACTACCTGGGGAGTCAGCACGTCAACAGCATCTATTTTCTGCCCTGCAACCTGGGGGGCGACGGGCGGGAAACCTACCCCTATGTGCAGCCAGACGATCTGCTCCATTTCGATCTGTCCAAAATCGATCAATGGGAGGTGGTCTTCTCTCACGCGCAGACCCTTGGAATCGCCTTGCATGTGGTACTCAACGAGACCGAGTCGGGCAACGAGAACCTGCACGACAACGGCACCCTGGGGGTGCAACGCAAGCTCTATTATCGGGAGCTGGTCGCCCGCTTTGCCCACCATCCCGGCCTGTTCTGGAACATTGGGGAAGAGAACGATTACGGCGACACCAAGCAGAAGGCGTTTGCGACCTACCTCCGGGCCCAGGATCCCTTTGATCACCCCACCACCGTGCACACCAACGTCAACAAGGCTGCTCAGCAGTACGACGGCCTGGTGGGCAACCCCAACTTCGAGATGACTTCTCTTCAATTGAAGCCACCCACGAACGCCAATTCATTTACGGAGACATGGCGCACCGAGAGCGCCAACGCCGGCCGCCCGTGGGCCGTCATGGTGGACGAGATCGGACCGGCGGGAACCGGCGTCACCGACACCAACGCGCCGCAGATCCGTCGGGAGACCTTGTGGCCGGCGTATTTGAGCGGCGCGGCCGGGGTGGAGTGGTACTTTGGCTACCACAGCCTTCCGCTGGGTGGCGACATGCGGTGCGAGGATTTTCGGACTCGGGAGCCCATGTGGAAGGCGACCTGGATCGCGCGTCAATTTCTGACCGATCTTCCGCTGGAGACCATGGTGCCGTCCGATGGCCTGTTGGGCGGCCAGAACGGGCAGGTGTTCGCGAAGGCCGGCGAGGTCTTCGCTGTGTATCTGCCCAACGGGGGAGAGGCCACTGTGGATCTGAGCGGAGAGACCGGCAATTGGGGGCTGCGCTGGTACAACGTCACCGATGGGACCTGGTCGACCACGTACGGTGTGACCGCCCCCGGCGTCGTCTCGCTGGGCACGCCGGCGTTCTCCGGGGACGTGGCGGCTGTCCTGGTGGCCGGCGAGACCGGCCCGCCGGCACCGTAGGCTGATGCGGTCCCGGAGACCGACGGGCCTGCCGCTCGCATTTTTCGGGTCGAGGTGTTTGTTCCAGCGGTGGTTTAACGGTAGTTTTATAGCGTAGTTACAGCACAACGACGAATGCGGCAGAGGAGTGTCGAGACGGTGCTTCGGGCCCATGGGCCTGGCGGCATTGCTGATCCTGTTGGGTTGTAGCGGCGACGCCCAAAAGACGCCCGCGGCTGACAGCGCGCCCGGCGACGAGCGCTGTTTGGGCAGCACCCAGTTTGCTTGTGGACCCGACGGTGCGTGGCTGGTGGTCTCCACCTGCGAGGCGGGCCCACGGAGCGAAACGCACAACGCGCGGGGTTTAATGGATCTATACGCTCTTTGGGCTTGAGCAGCGCTGACCACACCCGCGCCTGAACACGGGTCCGCGGATCTGTCCGGCCATTCGGCGTGTTAGCAGTCCTTGTTGTCTGTTGTCTCGCCGTCGTAGATGTCCAGTATTTCGCCCGCCAGGCCCGCACCGAGGGCGTCGATGAGGGCTTCGACGAGGGACTGGCACAGGTTGATGTTGACGTAGATGTACAGGTCCCCCCCCACCTGGTTGAGGCTCGACAGGCCAGAGAGTGAGGAAAGGGAGGCGTTTTTATAGATGATCAGGTCCCCTCCCACCGTAGTCAGATTGGACAAGGTGTCCACGTGGGTCAGGACGTCGTTATAGCGGATGTCCACCCAATTCCCCACCGTAGTCAGGCTCGACAAACCGATGCTGGTCAGGAGTGTGTTGTCCTGGATGTTCACGTAACCCCCCACCGAAGTCAGTTTCGACAGGCCGTCCAGATTGGTCAGGCCTGAGTTCCCGAGGATGACCAGGTAACCCCCCACCGAAGTCAGGCTCGACAGACCGTAGCTGGCCAGGTTCGGGTGGTGGTAGACGGTCAGGTTACCCCCCACGGAAGTGAGGTTCGACAGGCCATTCACGTTGGTTAGCTCGTCGTTTCTGGAGATGTCCAGGTCCCCCCCCACCGCAGTCAGGCTCGACAGACCGACCACGCTGGTCAGAGCGACATTGGTCCGGATGTACAGTTCCGTTAGCTGCGTCAGTTTCGACAGGCCGTCCAGGTTGGTCAGGGCTTTGTTTTCGAAGATGTTCACGGCATTCGCCTGAGTGACAGCCGACAGGCCATTCACGTTCTCCAGGACGTCGTTGCCCCCGAGATCCAGAAGCCCGCCCACGTACTTGAGGTTCGACAGGGCGTCCATGTTGGTCAGATCGTTGGCATCGTAGATACGCAGGCGTCCCGAGATGCGCCTCAGACTCGACAGGCCGTCCAGGTGCTCCAACTCGAGCACAAAGACAATATCCAGGTTCCCATCGATGACAACCAGGCTCGACAGCGCGGAAAGGTCCGGGATCTCGCTCGATATATTGCTGTCTTGGGGGTGGCCGATGTTCAGGTCCCCGGCGATCCACTGGCAACCAACGAAGTCGTCCAGACCCGCCGCGTCGGTGACCGTTACGCCGCCCGGACAGGAGACGAGACACTCGAAGCTGCCGGCATTGTTTTGGCAGACGGTGCCCTCAGCGCAGTTGTTGCTGCCGTCGTCGCACTCATCTTCGTCGTCGCAGTTGGTTCCATCACTGCTGCTCCCCGGACCGGCCCAGCCCTCATTGCAGGCGCAGGTGAAGCTCCCGGGCGTGTTGGTGCAGGTCGCGTTGGCCGCACAGTTGTCCGTGCCCGCGGCGCATTCGTCGGTGTCGGTGTTGCAGGTGTCGCCCTCGAAGCCCGCGGCGCATTCGCAGGTGACGCCATCGTCACCGTCCACACAGGTCCCGCCGTTTTGACACGTCGTGTCCGTGCAGGACGTTGCGCACTCACCGGTGGTGAAGTCGCAGCTGGCAGTGCCTTCGCAAAGTTTGGATACGAGCGCTGTCTGCTGGAGCGACGGATCGCAGATCATGCAGGGTGCTTCCCCCGAATCCCCCTGTGCGTAGCAAGTACCTTCGACGAAGCAGGTGTCCGGCTGCAGTGTATAGGTACACGTCATTGTCGAGAGATCGCAGGTGCCGGTTCGGCAGGCCACATCGCTTGTGCAGTCGCTGTCGGTGCTGCAACCGGTCTCTTCGCCCGGGAGCTTCACATCGCTGCATGCCCCGGACAACGCCACTGCCAGGAAGGATTTCCAATCCACTGAATAGTCGATTCCACCGCTGTTCCCCCACGCTCGTTGAGCCTCGTCGTAGGCGTCGCGACTTGCATCGCCACGTCCACCAGAAATTTGCCGATTCGTTTCGAAGTATACGCACCTCCTTACTCGAACCTCAAGCCCACTCCAGACACATGTCAGCTTCGATACGGGAACGGGTCTGGGTCTGGACGGGGCCGCGAATGTTACCTATCCTGGGCGGGTCGCCAAGGCACTTTACTAGGATTCAAGACCCATGCCCCATGAACCACTCCCCAGCCGCGGACAGAGCGTTCGGAAGGTTCTGGGATCCTTGGTGGGTTGGGGGCTCTGGTCCTTGCTCCCCGGCGTTTTCGTCTTCTTTTTTGGCCACATGGTTTTCTACAGCATCGACAAAGGAAAATGGGGGTGGGTCGCCGGTTTTGGGGTTCTCTGCGCCTTGGCGCTTTGGGGGCTTTTGGCTAGCCTGAAGGTCCTCGTGCGGAGTGTGTGGTCTGGCCTAACACAGCTCAGCACGCCGGCGTTGTTGGAAGGCAGCGAGGAGGGCGCACCGCCGTCTGAGCGGCTTTCTCTTCGCCCGCAAGCCATGGCTTCTCCCGGCGGCGCCTGGGGGCATCTGTTTTTTCTGCTCTACGTGCTCGTTTTCCACGACCCGTGGGTGGAGCGGATTGCGAGTCTGAAGGGCCAGCAAGAGGTGGATTGGCTGACCCTGGCGGTGGTGCTCTTTGTGCTCGTGGCCGATCACGTCGGGACCCGGTCTATGCTCATGAGCCTGTCCAAGGGGGCCCTCTCGTTTGGAATGGTCTTTGTGGGGGTCCTGCGCGGCGCGCTGCTGATGGTCTTCTGCTGCGTGGGGGCGGTAGCGGCCAATTGGGTGATTCTAAAACCGGAGGGTGGCCTGACGGAAACCGCAGGCGCCGTGGCGGGTGCCTTCGTCCTGGTCATCATGGTCAAGGAGGGCTGGCTCTGGGTCCAGGTGACGAGCAGGAGCGAAGTGGTCCAAAAGACACCCTGGGTCGGGGAAATCGCCCAATGGATTGGCGCCGTGGGGATCTACGCCCTGGTGGAGGTCTTGTTGTTCTCCGCTCCCGCCGTTGGCCTACAGCCCGGGGCTCCCGTGAATCTGTTTGCGTCGCTCTTGTTGTTCAGCTTCTTCTGGGTCCCCCTTCAGATGCCCCAGTTGGCCAGACACTTTAGCAGCCGGACCTCGGTGATGCAGGAGCTGTCGTGGTGGGCCACGGTGGTAGCCGTTTATGCCTCTGTGGGTCGGCAGTTTTGGCTGGGGGTCTGAAGAAATTCCTCGCTGTACACTCGGGCGAAGCCGGGGCAGTTGTCGCGTTCGGGGCAGGGATCGCAGGTCTCGACGTGTTCGAACGACGTTGAATCGAGATGGTGGCCCGGATAGTTCCACAGGAAATGTTCTTTCAAGTCGAGCGGCACGGCGCACGCGGGAATGCCGTCTACCGCCACCCGACCGGGCTCCATCCAGGTGGCCACCTCAGCCAGCGCTTTGACGGCGACGTCGTGTTTCATGGGCAGATGGGTGAACATCTTCCGATGGAGATCTTCGGGATACCAAAAGAAGACGCCGATCGTCACCGGGTGCGGCTGCAGATCACGCAGTACCATCCCCAGTTCGTGTACGTTGTGGGTATAGCAAGGCACAGTCACCATCACCGGCAGTTTGCGCGCTAGGAGCAACGTCATGGCCCTCCAGAAGAGGTCTTTGGCGCCGGATTTGCCGGCCGAGTCGTCGAAAGTGGCGGGGGTGCTGGCGTGGGCGGTGAGGCAGAAGTGCTCGACCGAGTGTTGCGCGAGGAAATCCAGGGTGGCCTCGTCGGCGAGCCGGCTGCCGGGGCTCTGGACGTACATGCCCCGAAAGCCGAGGTCATGGGCGAATCGAAGCAGGTGGTCGAAGTTCGGCGAGGCGAGGCAGTCGTACCCCGACCAGGAGAGGACGGTCTCAGGGGCTTCTTCCCAGGTGCGGCGCAAGCGGGCTTCCATTCGTCGTCGTTGGGCGGCGAGAAGGGGCTTTCCGATGATCGAATCCAGGGTGTTGGCGACTTGGAACACTTTGGGCAGCAGGGGAGATACCCCCGATGGGGAGCTGCCCGTCTTCGCGGCGCCCCATCCGCAGAATCGGCACCCTCGATCGCAGTCTGTGTTCAGGGTGAGGGTGATGGTCGGGGCCACCGGTTTTGCGGCCTCTTCGGGCCCCGACAAGACGCTGGCGGGAGGCGCGCCCACATCGACGCTAGCCAAGGTCTTCGCCAGCAGGAAACCCACGTTGGATTCCCATTGATATTGGGCGTCACCAGCCGCCGGTGATTTGCGATAGGAGAAGCCAAAGTGGTCCGATCGTGCAGCGCTGGGCGCCAGGTCCGGATTGGCTTCCACGGTGATTTTGAACCCTTCCGGAGACGAATAGATCAGGAGCCATCCCCTGCCGTAATTGGGTTGGACCTGCTCCAGAACCGCTTGTTCTTCGAGCAGCGGCTGGGCTTGGGCATCGAGCCGTTCAAAATACTCGGTCGCTCGAGTGGCTCCATGGTTTGAGTCTAGGGTTTGGCTGGCGCCTTCCGGGGTCATACCCCGACGCTATCTGCCTCCTATTGGAGTTGCAAGCATGTGACTCCAATATAGGTCTTTCGCATTGGCTGTTTTCCTCACAAGGGCAGCCAGGCTCCGTGCCTTTAGCGCATGCCGGCCACGTGGAGACGTCTTCCGTCTCATCGGTATCCGTGTCGGTGAGGACCGGGGCATCCGTTGGGGCGTCACTCGTGGCATGGATTGCGACCGGTGGTAAGGACGCCGACTCGGTACTGCAGCCGAACGAAACCTGGAGAAAACAGCCCACAGTCCCAGTGACAGTCCATCTCATGACCGGTTGCCGTCGCTCACACGTTTCGAATAGAACCATTTTGGCGTATATCCGCGTCACCTATCAAGGGAGCCGTGGCACTATGCCCTCTCCTTGCACCTTGGATCATTGTTTGGGGGCATCGCCGGGGCTTCGGGGTTGGGCTCAGGCCAGGTGTGAAGGGCGCTTTTACAGGCCGGAGACTGTGGCCCCGTCCATCGTGTAGACGTTGGCCTCACTGGTCGCAGCGGTGTTGCTGCTGAAGGTCGTGCCGCTGGC
>Ga0114996_10007562_pt1 | contig 12264 bp, 6 predicted proteins | sample ArcticOcean_MG_C_4_FD_87039 | JGI IMG/M metagenome (GOLD analysis project Ga0114996, IMG submission 87039) | Marine microbial communities from western Arctic Ocean - ArcticOcean_MG_CB4_134 | ecosystem: Environmental > Aquatic > Marine > Oceanic | place: Arctic Ocean: Canada Basin | collected... | reverse complement strand
CCCAGTTTCATCTAAATGTGACACGTGGGCGGCTCAAACATCTCAAGGTCATTGCCGATCCGCGGCTTCGCTATTTGGGCGCGCGAACTGACGCGACCGATGATCCGTCGGGCGGCGGTACGTCGAGTGTGAGGACGATCACAATTCCGCTACGTAACGCCGTCACGGGCGAAGCGGTGGTGAAGGCATCGTTCTTGCTCCGTGGTGCGTCGGGCATCGGCGATCTGACGTTGCCACAACTTGATGTAATCGGAGCGGAGTCGCGGCGGCGGTACGTGGCGGCGTCGTTACAAGACGGCCTTCGGGCGACCAAACAGACGATTAACGAAGCGGTGTTGATCGATGGCGACGATTTCCTCGCACGCTGGAGCGGCGGAGGTGATCCGCCGACATTGGCCCATCGGTTACGGGGCGATCGGCCTCAGTGGAGCGTGAGAGTTCAACCTCAGCGGTCCCGGATCACGGCCGACGAAACAGTGCTGCTTGGATTTGATCGGATCAAGACACAGATTCAGTACGACGTAAAGATGTCGACCGTTGGTGGAAAACAGATCCAGTATCGACTAAGGATTCCAAAGACCCTACGAGTTGCCAACGTTACAGCGTGGGAAAACGACTCGCCGCGTGCGGCGCGTTGGACCGATGACGGTGACGGGCGTTTAACGGTATTTCTGGTTGGCCCCGTGACGGCGCCACAGCGAATTTCGATCCACGGCGAAATGGCCACCTCCAATGCGCTTCGCTGGGACCAGAACATGCTGTCGCTCTTAGGCGTCAAGGCGACAACACGTCAGTATCAGATTTCCCGCCACGAAGACGTCAACGTCGAAATCGTTCGGCACGATGGGCTGCAAGAGACAAACGCCGATGCCCCAACCAAGAAATCGGCAAAGAATCGACCCGGGGGGCGGGTGGCGTTCGTCTATCAATCGACTAAGAAAAGTTCCATCTTGCAAGTAAAGGTCTCGCCGAATCAGCCGAAAGTTGTCGCCCGACAGATCACGCGGGTGATTCGGCGTGGCGAGGTATGGCAGGCGGAACTACGATATGTGATTGATCAAGTCGACGACGGAATCGTTGACCACTTGCGTTTCGACGTACCACTCAATTGGTCCGCTCCGATCGAGGTCAACCCATCAGCGCAGGTGCAACTGATTGACCTTCCCGGCCTCAAGCGGCGGCGTCTGGTGGTTCGGCCACACGAACCGATTCGCGGTCCATGGACGGTCACGCTACGTGGGACGCTCAAGGTGACGCCGCCTCAGAAAGTCGCGGCACCTCACTTTACTCCGCTAGGCACGGCTAAAGTAACACATTATCTGATTCTTCCAACTAAGGTGGGTAGCCAGGAGATTCGCTGGGATCCCGTCGGACTCGAGGCGGCCACCCTCCCCCCAGACCTTGCTTCAGAGAGCGAATCACCGAAATACGCCAACGTCTATCTCGTCAAAGATCCACGTTTTCAGGCAGTACGCAAGGCCGTTCGCCAAGTGGCCGAAAGCCCACTGGTTCAACTGGCCGACATCATGGTTGCTTGGCGAGAAAGCGGCGCATGCCACGGCGTGGCGACGTTCGATCTGCAGCCCTTTGGCATCTCGAAATGTCACTTGCGAATGCCGCCTGACCACACGATCGTCCGAGTCACCGTCGCGGGCGTGCCGGTGACGCTTATGGCGGACGCGACAGGACGATTCGAGATCCCGTTAGGCCCAACCAATCTGCCGCAGCGGATCGTGGTCATGTTCCAGGGAGCACTGGACGATTCGGCCCTGTCTCGCCGCGAGATTAAAGCACCGGTATTGGACGGTATCCCTGTGGAACGCACCCTTTGGACCACCGTTGGCCCCGAGTCATTGAGCGCGAGCGGCACTCATGAGGACGAGCACATCGTTTCGCCACTGCGACAGTCGCAGATTCGTCTCCGTAGCGTGGCCGATCTTGTCGAAGGGGCTACTGAGATGGCCGCCGAAGGATCGCCTGAGGATGTGACCAACTGGTATCGTCCTTGGCTTGCCCGTCTACTCGCAAGTCACGATAGCGTGCTTCGCCATCAATTCGGCACCGCGTCGGACGAGTCCCGGCAAGAGGCTGTTGAAGAGGCCGACCAGATTCAAACCGAACAGGAGGAGGTCGCCCGCCGACTTGGCGCTAGCGACATGCGGACTCGAATGTTGTTACAGACTTCGGTGGTGCGTGACGCGGACACCCTCTGGCGCAAGAACCTCGCCGGCGATGGTGTGACAACGCACCGCATGTTCCCGGGAGGCCAGTCAACACTAGAGCTACCCGACCCGCGGCATCGCACGAGCGATTTTGGTGAGCGAACGCTCATCGCCCTGTTGTTGCTTGCTGCGGCGGGATTAGGTGCCTGGTTAGTCCGCCGCAGCGGACCGATCGATCTGCTCGTGCGCTGGCCGCATGCGACCGGAGTCGCAGTGGGTCTTGCGTGGTGGCTCTGGCTGACTCCGAGTTGGGCTGGCTGGATATTGGTCGCGGTGAGTCTCGTGGTGGGCTTCTTTCCGCGTTGGTTGGCGAGTCGGTTTCAATATCAAGTGTGAGCGATTCCGCGTTCATTTTTTGATCTCAACACCGTTGTTTGGCAGCGCCGAATAGATGCCGTTGGGTGCCAGGCCAAGCCATGGATCAGAGTGTGGCGTCAAGAACAGTTCGGCATAGATGCGCTCGTCCAGCGCGTCGACATCGCGAGTTGCCTTGCCTTCGCTGAACCATTGATGAATCCGTCGGTGCAGCAGATACTCGTTACGGACCGCGTCTACCGCAATCGAACTTTCCAGATTACGGATGAGGCGAACCAGCGGTTTCTCTCCTTCGCCCTTACCCTGTCCCTGGCCGACGCCTTGAAGGTTTTCCTGCCCTTGGCCGTTTCCCCGGTCACTTGCCTTCCTTGCTCTCTCGATATATTCCTGCGCCGCCGCGGGATTCTCACGCTCGATTAACGTGACACTGGCTATGTCCAAAGTTGCTTCCTTCGCATGCAGGGCCGCGATGCGCCGCCAGGCTCGATCATCCGTCGATCGTTCGAGCCGGGGGATTTGATCGATCATGACGGAAAACGACACCTTGGCAGTTGCCTTGACCGCCGCACCTTGTCCCTGACCCGTCGCCTCGCGCGCCACTTCTGGCTTGATCTTGGCCAGTTCTTGCTGCCAACGGCGGACAATTTTCCCTAGCTGCTGCTGGTGGTAGTACTTCACGAGCGAGTCTTCGGTGTATCCCTTGGGAAGTTTCTGTTTGCCGGTAAAGTAATTTGCACCCGTCAAAAGTTCGGCGATCCACGCTTTGAACTTCTGCGGCCCGTACAAACCTGGCAGTCCATCGATCACCTTGCCGTTGGGAGCCAGCACGTAATGAATGCTGTTGCCGGTCAACGTACGATGCAGTTTACGACCGTCGCCAAAGTCGATAGTCACTTTCGGCACTGGGCGAACCGACTGCCAGTGCAAGATGAAGTTGTCTCGCAGTAATTCGGAGATCGTCGTGTTGGCGTAAAGCGTCGTGCGGAAGAAACGGCTGTTGGCGCAACTAAACTCGTCGGTCAAGTTTCCCATCAACCGCAGACTGACAATCAATTTGCCGCTGTTGGCCGCCGCCTGCTTCGCCTTTGCCAAATCCGTGTACCAGTACAAACGCGAGACTGTGCAGTATCGTTGTCCACCGACTCGGTCGATCACCGCATCGAGTTTCGCCAGTCGCGATGCGTCCTGTTTGTCGCTCCCCCATCGTTGCCGCTCAACAACGAGCCACTCGAGGGCCGCTGGCCCCTTGTCGCGCAACCGTTGGATTGCCGACTCCGCCTGCTCGGCGTTGTCCGAGATCGCTTGAACCGCGAGTGGTGATATGTCGGCTGCCCGAGCGCCCTTCTGCAACAGAATCAACGCCGCGGCAATAAAACAGCATGTGGTGAATGTTCGCATTTGTCTTTCCTCTCAGTAGGGTTCCCCAGAGATTATCCCATGGCGATGCGACGGTCAAATGTTTCGGGGCAAGAGAAGCAAGAATTGGCGGAAAGTATGTTATCTCCCTCATTCTGGACGAATTATTGACATCCATTTCGCATCGGCTTATACTTCTGCCAACTTGAGATATCGGTGCGTGTTTATGTGAAATGGCGGTTTTGGTTCTCGTTTTTTTGAATCCTTCAGGAGAATAACGATGCGCAAGAAAAAATGGTGGGTCGGTTTCTTGGGCGGTTTTCTGGCTCTGTCGCTGATTTCGTCAAGTCAGGCGCTTGCCACAACACCGAACTCAAAGAGAACCAAAGCGAAGCCCGCGGCGAAAAAAGAGGTGAAAAGATCGCGCGATCGCGGAGCCGATGACGCACGGCGCAAGAAGGCATCTGAAGAGGCGAAGCGAAAACGGGCGGCCGACGACGCAAAACGCAAAAAGGCGTACGAGGAAGCAAAGCGAGTTCGCGAAGCAAAAGAAAAGGCTGATGCCATCAAACGGGCCGCGGATCGCAAGAAACGTGACGAGGAAGCCAAGCGGAAATATGCAATCTATCAACGAGTTCGGCACATTCTGCCGCATCACTTCTGGGGACTGATCGACGAGAGGCAAGTCGCGCGCATCGAGTCGGTCCAGAAAAATTACGACCAGCAAGTCAGAGCGACCAAGGCCGAACAAGAGCAGCTTGCCGAAAAGTACGCCCAACTGAGTGATCGCCTTGAGGAAATGCGCGAAAGGCTATCTAAGGACAAAGACTCGGTGCTGTCCTCTTCTCAGCGAAAAGCGATCGAGGCCAAGCGGGCCAAAGATCGAGAACAGCACAGAAAATCTCGGATCGCCTATGCCGCAGCCCGTAAGAGGGCCGAAGCGGCGAAGAAACGAGGGAAGAAGTAGAACGATCGACGACTTCGTCGGCGGGCCATCGCCTGATCTCGCCGTTGACGAACAATTGACGAAGTGAATCTCACGACTCCGCCGGTAACGCGACCGGCGGAGTTTTTTAGTTAACGTGGTACGGCGTTTAAGCATGTCACGGCCCTTTTTGCCAGGTATTTCGGGCAAGAAGCGAGAATTCGCACGGCGGGGGGGCGTCGACGGTCGCGACGAGCTGTTTTTTCTGAACCCCGCCTGCTGCTATAATGGCAGTCCTGCGATTCTTGTGGATCCGCCATGAAGCCCCGCCTTCGAACAGTCCTGCCATGCGAGTTTATTTTCTGATCCTGTTTTCCGCGGTGCTCGTCATCCATTGCTTGGAGGGTCTGTCCACGGGCGCAACCACGCCGCCACGTCGGACGCCTTATCAAGTCGTCTATGCCAACGGGCAAACAATCGAGGGCGCCGCGATCAGGCAGGACCATTTCTTGGCCCATGGTCGCAGCAACGCGCATCTCGACGAGCAGCCGATCTTTGCGCCGGGCAAACAGGTCCGGCTGATTCGAAATCGCAAAAAGCGAGTCCGCAGCGAAGGACCCTATCTGGAACTGGTCAATGGCGATCTACTGCCCGGGGAAACCGAAGGCATCGAAGTGGCCAACCCAGGACGCAATATCCCCGCTCATCTGCGGGTTCGATTGAGCGGCCTGATCAAAAATTATGCCGGGCAAGTCAATGCGGTCATCCGCGTCCGCGCTGATCATGTTGCGCGGATCATCATCGACCGGGCCGAGGCCGAAGGGTCCACGTCGGGATATCTCCGCCTGAAGTCGGGGACGACGGTCGAGTTTTCGTCGATCCGCTGGGGACACAACAAAGCTCAGGCGCTAACGGCCCGGGGCGTGCAGACCATTCTGATGGACGACGTGGTCACGTTGCAGCAGCCGGTTGCGGAGCGAATCCGTTGGATGCAGACTCGCATGATGGAGCCCTACGTCGATCCGTCCGGACATCGGGTGACATTGCAGGTGGTGGACGGCTCGCGGCTAACGACGCCGGAAAGAAAAATGCTTCGCCACACCGGCTCGTCGGTTGTGATCCAACCATGCTGGTCTTTGGATGCCTTGGTCTTGGGGCCGACAGATCTTGCCGAGATTCGCTTCCTGCGGCCCAACGAGATTTCGCTGGCGGCCTTGCCGGCAGAAAACGTGGTGAAGAACAGCCCTTTCGGCAAATCAAAGTGGACTCGCTATCGCAACGTTCGCGGCGGACGCCTTCATGCCAGTGACCGTGATGATCTGATCGGTGTGGGCATGCACGCCGACTCGGCGGTCATGTTTCATTTGCCGCCGGGTGCCGAATCGTTTTCCTCCTGGGTCGGCATCGATCGCTCGGTTGGCGGCGGTGGATGTGCGATTGCGTCGGTCTTTCTGGACCGCCGCAGCGGACAACCGGCCTGGAAAAGCGGGTATCTACAAGGTGGTAAATCCTCGGTGCGCATCGGTCCGCTGTCGGTCAAAGGACAAGAGCGACTGATCCTGGTCGCCGACTCGGCTCATCAGGGTCGCCCCAAGGGAGCCGATCCGTTCGACATCCGCGACGAGGTCGATTGGATTAGCAGCGTGATTCAGACCAAACCGACTGAGTCGGTTCGTCCGGACCTGAACGAGACGTTCGCGTATCTCAAAGGGTGGAACCTCAGCGAAAAGGATCGCCAGCGATTCTCCGCGACGGAAATTTGGAGTGATCAGGCCGGACGCTGGACTCATGCGATCAAGTTTCCCGCGCTGCCCGCTCCCAAGGATGCCAAAAAGAAACCGGGGGCGCTGCTCGGCAAGGCCGGTGTGCATTACGAACTGTATACGAACCATAGCGAGGCCAAGCTGCCGGACTTTGATCGACTGAGATCGACACGCCGAGGAATTCACGGGACGATCAACGAGAAGGTTCCCAGACTTCCGAAGGCCCACTTCGCCCTAAGATTTCGCACGACGCTCATCGTCCCGCGCGACGGGTCGTATGAGTTCTATCTCACGTCGGATGACGGTTCCAAGTTGTACGTCAACGGCCGCCTGCTAATCAACCACGATGGCAAGCATCCTGCGAGTGAGAAGAAAGGGAGCATTGCGCTCAAGAAAGGGGGCGTGCCGATTCAGGTCGAGTATTTCGACTTGGTTGGGCTGAGACTGTTGTCGCTCGAATGGAAGGGCCCGGGCATCGAGCGTCAGAAGATCCCGCCGAAGGCATTTGATCAGGCACGGATCACTCCCTGGGGACCCGCCGGGAATGTGAGGCCTTCCGCGCTGGACCCGATTACCTTGAGTCGGTCTCTTCAGGTCACGTCGCCCTACATGTGCCTCTGTATGGCGGCGGGAAAAGGCCATGACGGAATCGGAGATTTTGAGATCGACGTGAGCGTCGACGGAAAACCGATTCGCGAAATGCTGGGACGCGACATTCTCACAAAACGCCAATTACTGGTGCCACTAAGCGGCGGGCTATGGCTGCTTGGCAAGCACGTTGGCAAAACAGTAAATCTGCAAGTGACCATCAAGCCTCTCGGCTATCCCGGCTACGAAATTCCTTCGCTGCACATCGACCAATTGGACATCGGCCCCCGCTCGAGTAGCAAAGCGGTTCGAGCAATTGCGAAGGATCTCCCAGGGCGCTGGCAGCTACGCGGCGCGCAATCGATCATCAACAAGAGCTATCACAATGGCCGGCTTTCGGGCTGCGACGGATCGCTTGAACTCGCCAGCGACGGCACCGCATGGATGGAGTTTCGGCTGCCCAAGGGTCAGCGAAAAGCCGGAGCAGGACGCCTTGTACTCGACGACGGGCAGTTGGCGCTGGACTACGCCAATTGGAATTGGGTCAAGGATCACGTGAAGCTGTCCGACGACCGGAAAAATATGACGGTACAGGAACACGGCGACAGCAAGTCGTGGCAACTGGTGTTTACCCGAGAGGACTTGTCACCCTTTGCCGAATATGTCGGCCGATGGCACCTTCGAGGCGGACAATCGCATGTCGAAAATCACGTTCATAAAGGATCGTTTGCTGGCGGCGGGGGACGACTGGTGATCGGACCCGATGGTGGTCTAACGATCGCGCTTCACTATCCGCGACGAAAGAACGGCCACGTGCACCACGAAGGAACGACCGGCAGGATCGTGTTTGAAGACGGGAAAACCATCCTGAAGTTTGACGCTCGCAACTGGTCCGACGATCGCATTGAATGGCGTCCCGAAACGAAGACCCTCGTCCTTCTGGGGATCAAGCACGAGGACAAGTGGAAGCTGGTTTTTACTAAATAGCAATTGCAGCGGTTGTCAAGAATCCGCCTCTATGACCACGACAGATCATGACCCGCGATCGGGAGATCGCGAATGCGTTTGCCGGTTGCGGCGAAGATGGCATTGCACAACGCGGGAGCAAATGGCGGAATGGGCACCTCGCCGGCGCCGCCCGGTTTGGCGTCGCTCTTGACCAACTCGACGAATACTTCCTGCGGCGCGTCGACCATCGTTGTGATCTTATACTCGTCGAAATTCGTCTGTTCGGCGCGACCCTTGGAGAAGGTGAGCTTCCCAAACATTGCCTGTCCGGCCGCCATGATGGCGCCACCTTCGATCTGTGCACGCACGCGATCAGGGCTGACAATAATTCCCGTATCGAGCACACCCCAGACCTTGGGAATACGCACGGTTCCTTTCTTCGCGACGTCGACCTCGACCACATAGGCCATGAAGCCCTCGAACGAACGCGCACAAGCGACTCCTAGTCCGCGCCCCTTTGGCAGATCTTTGCTGCGTTTCCAATCGGCGAGCGCCGCGGCTCGCCGGACGACATGCTTCAGTCGCCCGATGTCGAACGGGTAGTCTTTGAGCGAAAGGCGACGATTCGCGTGGCCTCGGGCTTTCAGATCGAGATGCCGATCTTTGCCTAACATTTCTAGCAGGAACTCAAGCGGATCTCGTTTTGCCTGATGGGCCAACTCGTCGAGGAAACTGTCGGCGGCGAAAATCTGCTGAATGTGTGCGACCGACCGCAGCCAGCCGATGCGCACATGGGCCTTGGCCTTGCCTGTTTCGAGTCGAATGTTGGGTACGTCGTACGGCAGATCTTTCAGACCCATCTCGACCTCGAACCCAGCCGGCGCGTCGGCCTTGGGGTTGAAGGTCGAACCGATCGAGGGATAAGCGACGCGCTGTAGCCACGCGGTCGGTTTGCCGTCCTTGCCGATGGCCGCTTCGAGATGAACCGCAGAAATCGTGTGAAGATAGTCGTGCGAGAGATCGTCCTCGCGGGTCCAAGTGACATGCACCGGCCGGCCAATTGTTCGTGAGAGCATGGCCGCTTCGACACAATAGTCCGGCTTGCTCTTGCGGCCAAACGCGGAGCCCAACAACGTCACGTTCACTAACACGTCGGCTGGTTTCATTCCCATCGATTTCCCGACGGCACTTTGGACTGCCTGCGGATTCTGAGTCGCGCAGACGACATGGCAGGAGGTCACCTTGCCGTCGGCGTCGGTCTTCACATCGGCCACAGCACAGGTCGGTTCCATCGGTGCGTGGGAAAGGTGCGGCACCGAGTAGTCGGCCTTCACGACATTCTTGGCGTCGGCAAGCGCACCGGGGGCGTCACCTTGGTCGAGCACCACTTTGCCCGGCTTATTGACCGTTGCGGTTAGCGCCTTGGCATACGTGGCGGTATCATACGACGCATTAGGTCCGTGATCCCACTTGATCTTCAGCGCGTCGCGGCCCTGCCATGCCGCCCAGGTGCTGTTGGCACATACGGCGACGCCACCAAGCGGCTGGAACAGCGGTGCGCCCTCGAACTTCGGGATCTCGACCACGTCAACCACGCCGGGCATCTTCTTCGTCTTGGCCGCATCAAACGACCTGACGACTCCGCCCACCACCGGCGGTCGGGCGATGACCGCGAACACCTGGTTCTTCATCCGCGCATCGATGCCATAGACCGCTTTTCCCGTGACGATATCGTTCAGATCGGTGACCGGCACCGCTTTGCCGATGTATCGCCATTGGGCCGGCGGCTTGAACTTTAGCTCAGCGGCCTTGGGAACGTCGAGCGTTTTGGCGACTTTCACCAATTCGCCAAAGCCAAGCGAGCCTTTCGTCTTGTGCTTCACTTCGTGATTTTCGGCCCGACATGTCGCCGGAGCGACCTTCCACTGCTTCGCCGCTGCTCGCTCGAGCATCGTCCGGGCGGTCGCCCCGGCGGTGCGCATACGGTCGAAGAAATTGCGGATGCTGTTCGAGCCATCGGTGTTTTGCGAACCGAGCCGCCGGTCGCCGGGCGCCTGTTGAATCACCACGCGATCCCAATCGGCTTCGAGTTCGTCGGCCACAATGCGCGGCAGTCCGGTACGAATCCCTGTCCCCATTTCCGAACGGTGGGCGATGATCGTCACCGTGCCGTCCGTGGCGATGGAAACAAAAAGATCGGGAGCGAAACTTTCGACGTCTTTCTTGTTTGCTTTGGCAACTTCGACATCCTCGCCACTCGTGACCTTAGCCATGAGCACCAATGATCCGGCGGAAAAACCGGCGAGAAAATCGCGACGCGATAGACGACTGCTGGAGACGATAGTGCTCATTTGTTTCGGATCTCCTCAGCAGCGGTCTTAATGGCGGCCCGAATACGCGGATAGGTTCCGCACCGGCAAATGTTCCACATCTTCGTGGCGACCACCGTATCGGTCGGGTTGTTGTTCTCTTTCAACATGGCAGCGGCCATCATCATCTGCCCGACCTGACAGTACCCACACTGTGGCACGTTGTGCTTCTGCCAGGCTTTTTGTACCGGATGCGTGCCGTCTTCCGAGAGCCCCTCGATGGTGGTCACTTCGGACTTGCCGACATCATCGAGCGTGGTTGTGCACGACTGCACCGCCTCGCCGGCGACGTGGACCGTGCATGCACCACACTCGTTGACCCCGCAACCGTATTTTGTTCCGGTCAGCCCAAGCGTATCTCGCAACACCCACAGCAAGGGTGTGTTGGGCGACACGTCCTTTAGCTGGTGGACCCTGCCGTTGACTTTGATAGAAGACATCAGATGGCTCCCTCATGCCGCAATGAGTAGATCGAATGGATGGCCCAGAGAATAGCACGCAAGCGCCACGGAGGCAATCATTGCATCGCACCGCTGGATGACTCGGCAGGACAACACGGTACGGATTACACTGCCGCGATAACCAACTGCCAGACGAGCACCGCGATTCCCAGCGGAATGCACCAATAGGCGAAGTATTGGATCCGACCGCGCTCCAGCCAGCGAATCAGCCACCGAAGCGAGAATACCCCCACGACGAACGACACGACGGCGCCAATGCCCAGCAACTGCAAATCCGCAATTTCGGCCGACTCACGCCATAAACTCACGACGTCGAGCAACACTGCTCCGGCGATGACGGGGATCGCCATCAGAAACGAGAAGGCGGCTGCCGAATCCCGACGCAGTCCGACATACACACCCGCAGCGATTGTCATCCCGCTACGAGAAATACCCGGCAAGATGGCCACCGCCTGGGCGGCGCCAATCAACAGCGATTGTCGGTAGGTCAACTGCTGGTAATCAACTGTCCCGTTCGATTGTCGCCCGAGCCATATCAGCACTAAGCCCGTCAGGGGTAACATCGCCCCGGCCAGGACCGGCGACTCGATGTACTCATCCAGCCAGAACTTGACGGCGAGTCCGACCACCACGGCGGGCAGTGTCGCGAGCAGCAGCCGCGGCACCACGCGGCGATCCTCGCCACAGAGTTGTAAGATTCGTCGGCGATAAACGACAAGAATCGACGCTAGCGTGCCGGCGTGCAGCCAGATACTCACATCGTTTGTGTCCGGCAATTTGCCGGCGCGCAGCACATCACGCAGCAAGGCATCGACGATCACGATGTGGCCCGAGGAACTGATCGGGAGAAACTCCGCGATTCCTTGGATAATGCCTAGCAAGAGAATGTGCAACAGTTCCACACCACACCTGATCGTTTTTCAGAGACTGCAACCCGGTCGGTTGGGACGAAGGCCCCATTGAAACCGACCTAAATTCTGGCATAATGCGGGGCTTGCCAGCGGTGCCAACCGCTTTACATTACAAGAAAATCCATCGGCCGCGCAGTGGCGCTGGCGTTGGCCTATTCATAAGGGGGAGAAGCGGATGTTTAAGAATCTTAGTACAGAAAAGCTCGGTATTTCTGGTACTCAGAGCGAACTGGTTGAATTAACCCTATCTTATGGCTTCAAAGGCATGGATCTGCGGCTTGAAGAATTTGCCCGTCGGGTCGCCGACAAGGGGCTTGATTACGCCCGCAGACCGTTTGACAGCGCCCGACTCAAATTTGGCAGTTTCGTGTTGCCGGTTTCCCTGGGGTCCGAGGAAGACCTTTAT
>Ga0114996_10007560_pt1 | contig 12265 bp, 8 predicted proteins | sample ArcticOcean_MG_C_4_FD_87039 | JGI IMG/M metagenome (GOLD analysis project Ga0114996, IMG submission 87039) | Marine microbial communities from western Arctic Ocean - ArcticOcean_MG_CB4_134 | ecosystem: Environmental > Aquatic > Marine > Oceanic | place: Arctic Ocean: Canada Basin | collected... | reverse complement strand
CGCCGCGCCCAGAAGAGGCACCCGCAGCTTGACACGGTCCCATTTCAAACGGCCCGCCGACGAGCGGATGTCGAACCGCAATCCCACAATCCCCATCACCACCAGCGCAATCGCGGCCACGCCCCAGGTGCGCACAATATCACTGGCCGTCAGCAGCACCTGCATCGGCAGCGGCATCACAATGTTCGACTGCGTGAAAGCCTCGGCGAACCGCGGAATGACGAACCGCAGCAAAACGAATACCGAACCCGAGCCAACCACGATCAGCAAAGCCGGGTAGGTCAGCGACGAGAGGATATACCCGCGCAGCTCATCACGCGAACGCTCAAATTCCGCCAAGCGGTCCATCGTCAGCGGCAGAGTGCCGCTGACCTCGCCGGCACGAATCATATTGAGGTAGAGTTCGGAGAAATACTCCGGACGCGTCCCCAGACTATCGGCGAACGACTTCCCCGACCGCAGCGCGTGCGATACATCGCTCAGCACGGCGTGAAATTGCGGGCGTTCGGTCAGCTCCGAGGTGATCGAAAGAGCCCGGTCCAGCGGGATCCCGGCGTTGAGCAGTGTCGCGACCTCTTGCGTAAAGTGCAAAACATCGCGAGAGCGCCGCCCGCTGAACCGCGGCATCTGGAATGAGAACCCGGAGGGCTTCGCGGCACCGATAAAGACAGGAGTCAACCCGAGTCGCCGCAGCTCGCGAGCCGCCACGCGGTCGTCGTCCGTCGACAGAGTCCCGGTCTGGATCTTGCCATTAGCAGCTAGAGCGCGGTAGAACATGTGTCCGTTGAGCAGTTTATCCGTTGAGCAGTTGAGCAGCTTATCCGTTGAGCAGTTGAGCAGCTTATCCGTTGAGCAGTTGAGCCGTTTATCCGTTTTTCCGTTGAGCCGTTGAGCCGATCCGTGATTGGCCGCCCACGGCTAAACCTTGCGCGTTCCGTCGTTTATGGTGGAAACGTCATCGTTGGTCAACTTCCTCCGGTCTTCTCTGACTGATTTTTCAGGGACCTTTGTAAGCCGCCGAGCAGGGCGCCGGTTCGATCGGAAAGCTCAGTCGATGATGAATATTCCTCTGGAATCAAATAGCTCAGATCCTTTGCTAGGAATAAAAAATATTCCGTCTCCTGTAGCGATCCGTTTGCAATTCGAATAAACCTGAGAAATTCCTTTGGCCCTTGCCGTCCGAACCCTTCCGCTATGTTCGCTGGAATCGAAGTCGCGCTTCTTCTCACCTGCGAAGTTACACCGAACATTTCATCCTTAGGAAATTTGCGCGGCAATCGATAAACGGCTAGGACAAGGTCGTGGGCCGCCTTCCATGCGTCCAAGTCGCGAAATGTCGCAATCAGCATCGGGTTATCCGTTGAGCCGTTGGGCCGTTGGGCCGTTGGCCCGTTGAGCCGTTGGGCCGTTGGGCCGTTGAGGTGTTGAGGTGTTGAGGTGTTGAGCCGTTGCGACACCAGATCAGTCTGAACAAGTTCATCGTGTTCAATTTCATGAGAACCGGCTCCGGTGCTAAACGGAAAAACGGCTCAACGGCTCAACGGCTCAACGTACCTAAAACTCCTGCGTCACCCGCACAACCTCTTCCACCGTCGTCACGCCGAGCGCGATCTTCCCCCAGCCGTCTTCCCTCAGATTGCGCATGCCGTTCTTTCTTGCCGCGTCGGTCAATCGCCCGGCGTCGGCATTCTCCATGATCAGGTTTCTTATCTCTGTGTTGAGATCCATCAGCTCAAAGATGCCGACCCGGCCCGAATAGCCTGTCCCGCGGCACTGATCGCAACCGGCGCCTCGCCAAGTTTTTACGCTCTTTCCCTCCGGCGACGTCACCGTCTCATCGTCCCGGCGGCATTCGCCGCAAATCACACGCACCAGCCGCTGCGCCAGCACTCCGACCAGGGCCGAGTTAATCAGATAGTTCTCGACTCCCATGTCGGTCAGGCGCGTAATCGCGCTCGGCGCGTCGTTGGTATGCAGTGTCGAATAAACGACATGGCCGGTCAGCGCCGAGCGAATGGCAATGTCAGCCGTCTCGCGGTCACGAATCTCACCGACCATGATGACGTCGGGATCCTGGCGGACAATGTGCCGCAAGCCCGCCGCGAACGTCAGCCCAATCTGGGCGTTGACGTGAATTTGGTTGATGCCGTCCATCTGATACTCAACCGGGTCTTCGATCGTGATGATCTTTCGCTCGACCTCATTAATGCGCTTCAAAGCCGAATAGAGCGTCGTGGACTTGCCGCTCCCGGTCGGCCCGGTGACCAGGAACACGCCATGCGGAAGCGAGGTGTAGTACTCCATCCGCGACAGCATGAACTCGTCGAAGCCCAGCCGCGTTAGATCGTAGAAATCGGTGGCGCTGCGATCGAGCAACCGCATCACCACGCTCTCGCCATAGAGCGTCGGCAGCGTGGAAACGCGAAGGTCGACTTCGTGGCCGACAACCTTGATCTTGATGCGGCCGTCTTGGGGCAGCCGGCGCTCGGCGATGTTGAGCTTCGCCATGAGTTTGATGCGCGAGGTCACCGCCGCCCGCAGCTCTCGTGGCGGAGGCTCCTCTTCTTGCAGCACGCCATCCACGCGAAATCGGATGCGGAACTCTTTTTCGAACGGCTCCAAATGAATGTCGCTTGCCCGAAGTTCAATCGCCGAGGAGATCATGTTGTTGACGAGCCGAATGACCGGCGCCTCGCTCGCCATGTCGCGCAGCTGCTCGATCTCCGCTGACTCGTCACCGCTGGCCGAGCCGTACTCCGACTCCGTTTCGTCCTGTTCCTCGGCGCCGTAGTATTTGTCGATCGCGTCGAGGATTTCTTGTTCGGCGGCCAGAGCCGTCGTTACCCGAAGCCCGGTGAGATTGTGAAGCGACGCGAGAGTCTCGAAATCCAGCGGGTCGCCCATCGCGACCATCACCGTTGAATCCTCTTGGTGGTAGGGAAGAAAGTGAAACTGCCGCATGTAGCGCGGTGTGATTCGTTCGAGGTCCGGCACGACCGGAGGAAAATCTTGGCTTGATACCAGAGGAACTTCGAGCTGCTCGGCCAGCGTTATCAGAACTTCCCGGGGAGCCACAAACCCCAGGTCCGTTAGGATTTTGCCCAGCTTGTCGCCGCGCTCCTTTTGTATCTCGAGCGCACGTTCCAGATCGTCGGCCGCCAGAAGACCCTTGGCGATGAGGCGCTCGCCGAGTCGCATCGGCATCACTCGCGCCGGTATTGCCGGCGATTCCTGGGAGCCGGCAGGTTGCGGCGCGACCGGCGATGGTTCGCTTTGAGTTGTGGAAACTGGACCGTCAGCCAACAGAACCCCCTTAACCCGCTTTTCTCACCGCCTGACGGCCGAAGCACGCGATAGGCGCGCCAGTACTTCGTTGCGCTTGCTCGCCGTGCTCGACGGACTGCCAAGTACACCTCCGCTCGTCAAGCGGCGCGCGTCTCGTACTGACGCGCCTCTCACGCACTTCGTCTCGCCACGCGGTGAGAAAAGCGGGTTAGAAACGCCTTACCATCAAGCGCTTGGTAAGTTCTTGCTCGTTGATTCGATCGGCCTGGCGGTCGAGCAGTGTACGGCGAGGCGCCTGGATAACCACCTGTGCCGGCAGATCGCCGGCATATTCCCAGGTGAAATGAAACAGCGAGATGATCAGTGCGATATTCTCCCCTTCAGGTATCGCGCCTAGCTTGCCGGCCTCGGTGACCAAAATGCCGGCGGCAAGCTCTTCCAGCTCTGGAATCCGGTCGCGTTTGCGCTGGTTGAGCTGACGCAATTCTTGTTCGGTATACGACGGCTTGAATGGACTCACGTTTGCCATCGGCACGACGTTGACTTCTAGTGTGAAGACGGCGCCGAAGCCTTGCAGGTATCCTCCCCGCGTATTGCCGATCAGGACCATCCGCGTATCGCCGAAACTACGGTCGATTGACCGCTCGACCGTCCTGAGATCAGCACGCAGCTCGCGAGATGCAGGGGCCAGCTCGGCCGCCGGCGCCGCACCATGGGGCGCAACTGCCGCAACCAACAAAAACGTGAGGGCCGCTCGGGTCATCTCCATTACCTCCGGCTGTTACCTCGGCAATCCCGCGGGGCGCATTTCCGCCGAAGTGGTATAGGTGATCGACTGGATATCGGTTTTCAGCAGCCGCCAAGCTTGCTCCGTTTCTCCGCGCAGACCGTCCACGGCTGCCTGCAAGCGTGCGTTTGATTCAGAACCTTGCTTTGAAACCAGCACCGCTAGGTCTCCACGGAGCCGTGCCTCGCTTTCCGCGCCATACCGGGCAACCACCTCGGCAACCACTGCTTGGACTTGCTCCTGGGTCAGGCCGGGCTCTCCCCCGCTTCCGCTTTCTGGAAGCGGCTCGGCGACCGCCTCGACCGCCTGCGCCGGCCGGCCGAAGGCTACCTGCCAGCCGTCGCCGTCAACGGTCAGCGTCGGCTGAACCAGCCACAGACCGCCAAAGAACGCCACGATCACCGCTGCCATGCCGAATCCGATACGCGGCGCCCCGGCCCACAATTCGCGCCACACCCGCGCCGCCCAGGAAGGTTCGAATACCTTGTCGGAAACAAATGCGATCCGCCGCGGAATCTCTTCATCCGGGACGCTCAACAGCGTCTTTTGCGTCAGCCGCAGGCCGTCCAACTCCTCGCGAGCTTCCGGCGAGGTTTCCAGATACGTTTCCACCTCGGTCCGCTGCTCGGCTGTCAGCTCATCAAATAAGTAATCCCGTAAATCGTGGGGCGCCATCGTCATTACCTCCTTGACCTCTTTGCACCGGAACCAGCCGCGGCTCTCCCGCTCGCCCGTTCAAACACTGGGCTTGGCGGCCGGAGCCAGCGTGCCCTTCAACGCCGCAAAAGCGCTGTAAAGCCGCGACTTCACGGTCGAAACAGGACACGAAACAATCTCCGCCACTTCGTCGAACTTAAACCCGTGATAAACCTTGAGCACAACCGTCTCTCTTTGTTCCGGCGTGAGCAACTCCAAGGCCCGCTCGACGGCCAGGGTCAACTCCGCCGGATAGACCGCCGATCCCGCAACGCTAACCGCACCGCCATCAGTGACCTCGGGAACCTCGTCATCCACCAGCCTCTTATTGCGCCGGAAAAGCGAGATCGCTTCGTTATGCGCGATCCGAAACAGCCACTGCGGAAAACGGTCCACCTCCTGCAGCCGGCCAATGTTCTGATAGGCCTTGAGGAAACTCTCCTGAGTCAGGTCCAGGGCATCCTCGCGGCCCCTGAGCTGCCGCAACAGGTAGTTATAGACGCGCTTTTCCCAACGCGAGACCAGCACATTGAAGGCCTCGACGTCGCCGCGCCGGCTGCGCAGGATCAGGTCCCTGTCTTCAACTTCACGGAAGATCAAATTCCCGCCCCAAACAACTAGCAAGACGCCCCAAGAGCTGAAAAAGTCTGAAGGTGAGAGGGCGCTTGATGCGATTGTATCACGCAGAACATAAAAGAAAACATGGAAAGTATCTATGTTTCAGCAACTTAAGGTCTCCAGGCCATCTGGCGGCAAATTTTTTCTTGGCGCCTGACGAAAAAAACGGCTTCTCAACCGTCTCTACTAGTGAGACTGCAGACATCAAAACTGCCAGTTGCTTCTCTTTGCGAACCCACAAGAGACCTGTGGCGCGGGTGGTCGGCCCGCGCCACTTTTCTTTTTACCCCCAAATAAATCACTGTAGACACTAGACTTAGCGGTGTTCCCGAAGCGTTTATGGAACACGTCTGCTATGGTTGGGAGTACTTCGTGCGGCCCCATGCCCCTTCCTGGAACTTACTTTCTGCAGAATCTCGTTCGTAGCCGCAGCTTGCTCTACCAGCTCGTGCGAAGGGACTTCGAGCAGCGCTATGTCGGCTCGGTGATCGGCTGGCTCTGGGGCGTCATTCATCCGCTGGTCCTGCTGGCTGTTTACACGTTTGTCTTCGTCTACGCTTTTGGCATGAAACTCCCCCAGGGAGAGGTCACCGACAGTTATCCGCTGTTCTTGTTCGCCGGGATGCTGCCTTGGCTGCTCTTCTCCGAGACGCTGCAGCGCTCCGCCTCTTCGTTGGTCGACTACTCAAGCCTGATCAAAAAGACCGTCTTCCCCGCCGAGATCGTTCCGCTCAGCATCTTCCTCTCGACGCTGATCAGCCATCTGCTGGCGATGGGCCTGTTGATCGCGATCGTTGGGATTCGGGATCACCACGTTAGCCCCGCATTGTTGTTGCTGCCGGTCTACTTCCTGGTAGTCGGGCTGTTCAGTCTGGGGCTGGCCTGGATCGCAGCGGCATTGCAAGTCTACTTGCGCGACACGGCTCAAGTTCTGACGGTCATACTCACAGCGTGGTTCTGGCTCACTCCCGTATTCCTTTTCGAGGGACAGTTCCAGGGGAAGCTCTCCATCATCTTGAAGCTGAACCCGCTGACGTATGTTGTCCGAGCCTACCGCGACTGCATTCTGGGAACCCACGTCCCGGCCTTGACCGACTTCCTAGCCCTCACCGCGTTCGCCGTCACCGCCTTCTTCGCCGGAGGTCTATTCTTCCGGCATAGCAAACGCGGCTTTGCGGATGTATTGTAGTTACGTTGGACCGTTGAGCCGATGAACCGCTTTTCCGTTGAACCGAAACTGCCTTTCGGCTGAGCAGGAGGCGCTTGTCCGAGGGCCGAAAGCAGAGCTCGGGTGAGATAATGGTCGCTGTCGGAACTCGGCACTAACCAGCCGGCTCAACAGTTGGCGGCTGAACGGATTTTCGGATCAACGGCTCAACGGATCAACAGCTCAACGGACAAATGCCTTCCATCGCCTTTCGCAGCGTCTCGAAAAGCTACGCGATCTACCGCTCCCCCGGTGATCGGCTCAAAGAGTTGGTTACCCTCAACCGCCGCAGCTACCACAGGGATTTTTGGGCCTTGCGCGATGTTTCGTTCGAAGTGGAACGCGGCTCGACGTTTTGCATCGTCGGCGAGAACGGCTCTGGAAAGAGTACGGCGTTGCAGCTCGCCGCCAACATCTTCCCTCCGACCGAAGGCGAGGTCGAGATCAACGGCAGGGTGTCATCTCTGCTGGAGCTGGGTGCCGGTTTCAACCCCGAATTCACAGGCCACGAGAACGTTTTCCTCAACGGTACGATCCTGGGGCTGACCACCGCTGAGATTAAGCAGCGTTACAGCGATATCGAGGAGTTCGCCGAGATCGGCGACTTCATCCATCAGCCGGTCAAGACCTATTCCTCTGGCATGCTGGTGCGGCTGGCCTTCGCCGTCGCCATCAACGTCGATCCCGAGATCTTGCTGGTCGACGAAGCGCTGGCTGTCGGCGATTACTATTTTCGGCAGCGCTGCATGAGGAAAGTGCATGAGCTAAGTCGGCGCAATGTCACGATCGTGTTCGTTTCTCACGCCATCGCCGACGTCAAGGCGATCGGCACCCACGCCATGTGGCTCCAAGACGGAAAGCTTGTTGAGATCGGCAAGCCCGACGCGGTCATCAGCAAATACTTGGCCCGCATGTCGGAGAAGGACGCCGCCTACGTCAAGCTGCACGACGCCGAACCGCGACCCGGGCGGACCACTCAATCCATCGCTCCCGAGATCGTCGAAACGATTCCCAATATCGACTTTCGCCACGGAAACAAGAACGCTGAGATCATCGGCATTGCTGCCCTCGATTCCCAAGCACGCCCGCTGGAAATGCTCGAACCCCACAGCCGAGTCATCGTCAGGATCAGCGTAAGGGCAAGGCAGCCCCTCGAATCCCCCAACGTCGGCTTCGTCCTGCGCAACCACCTGGGCATCGACTTCGCCGGGATCAATACGGGAGGCGAAAACGTCGTCCTGCCGCCAATGTCTCCGGGAGATATCCACACGGTCGATTTCCACTTTGATCTGCCCGAGCTGTATCCCGGCAGCTTTTCGTTCACGCCCGCTGTCGCCAACGGGCCTCTCGACGGCTATGAGATGTGCGATTGGATCGACAACGCGCTCGCGCTGCGGATGGGCAGCGGCGAGAGCCAGGTCTACGGCTATATCCGCCTGCCCTGCCAAGTGGCTGTCAATAGCCGCCTGCAAGACTCGCAACCCGCCGAATCTCCGATTTCGTCATGAGTACCTTGTTCGCCGCGCTCAAGGCGTTGGGCGAAGTCGTTTTCCTGGTCGTGGCCGCGCCGCTGCTGATCGTCATGGCGATCGCCGCGATGGCTGTCAACGACCTTCTGGCACGTTTCCGGCGAAAGTGTGCCCTGCCGCCAGATCAAGCCGTTCCTTCCAAAACAGTCAGCGTCGTGATTCCCACCTGGAACGGACGCGAGCATTTGGACCGAAACCTGCCGTCAGTGCTCGACGCGCTGGCAGGCAACCCCGATCATGAAATCGTTGTCGTCGACAACGCCTCGACCGACGGAACAGCGGAATGGCTTCGCGAAAAATTCCCAGCCGTGCGGATTCTTTCTCTCGACGAGAACCGGGGATTCGGAGGCGGTTCGAACGCCGGTATCCAGCACGCCCGCAACCCCATCGTCCTCCTGCTCAACAACGACATGCGGGTAGAGAAAGGCTTCCTCGCCCCCATCGTCGAGGGCTTTTCTGATCCGCGCATGTTTGCCGTGACAGCGCAGATTTTCTTCAGCGATCCCGCCAAGCGGCGCGAGGAAACCGGTTTAACCCGAGGGTTGTGGCTCAACGGCCGGCTGTCGCTCGGTCACGTCATCGACGAGAAGGTGACCGATCTGTTCCCGACCTTTTACGCCGGCGGCGGCTCCAGCGCCTACGATCGCCGCAAGTTTCTCGAGTTAGGTGGATTCGATCCGCTGTGGGAACCTTTCTACCTGGAAGATACCGACATCAGCCACATGGCCTGGAAGAGAGGCTGGATCGTTCTCTACCAGCCCCGCAGCGTCGTTTACCACGATCATCGCGGGACTATTGGCAAGCACTTCAGCGAGGATTTCATTCAAAAAGTCCTCGAAAAGAATCACCTGCTGTTCGCCTGGAAAAACATCCACGAATGGCCCCGCTTGCTAGCTCACTTTGGCTGGCTCTATGCGGGGCTATGGGTTCGCTTGCTAGCCGGGCCAGCGACAGCTCGCCCGAACTCGGCCGCGCTGTTGCGAGCCCTGGGGCAATTCACGGGGGCGCTGCGCTCCAGGAACCAAGCCCGCCGGACGGCGACGATCGGCGATACGGAAGCTCTCCGGCGGCCGCTGGGCGGCTACTTTCGCGACCGCTTCGGCACGGTCGATCCGGAGCGCGAGAAGCTGAATGTTCTCTTCGTTTCGCCTTACCCGATCGAGCCTCCGATGCATGGCGGAGCGCTGTTCATGAATCAAACCGTGCGCTACCTGGCGCCGATCGCCCGCCTTCATCTGCTTTGCCTGCTCGATCGCGAAGAAGACCTCGCAAGCAACGCCCGCCTCGCCGAGATTTGCGTCAGCACGGAGTTCCCTGTTCGCTGGCGAGCCGCCAGGCAGGGCGTCGGAGCGCTGTTGCCCTACGCCGCCCAAGAGCTCGAGAGCAGTGACTTGCTGGGGCAAATCCACCGCAACATCTCTGTGAACGAGATCGATATCGTCCAGCTCGACTATACGCAGTTGGCAAACTACGGAGCGGAGTTTCAGCAGATAGCCACTTTCCTGTTTGAGCACGATGTCTATTTTCAGTCACTGCTGCGAGGCATCAAGTCCGTGGCCAACCCGGTGACTCGGCTGGTGCATTTCCACGAATACTTGAGAGCGCTGCGCTTCGAGCTGACATCGCTCGGCCGCTTCGACGGCATCCAGGTATGCACCAAGCAGAACCGCCGCTACCTGGAGTCGTTTGGCGCCGAGTCGTCCCGTATCCGCCACGACCTGCGCGCCTGCGTCGACGCCAGTCTCTACAACTATTTGGAAGATGGACGTGAGCCGGACACGATGCTGTTTGTCGGCAGTTTTCAGCACCCACCCAACCAAGCCGCGCTGGAGTTCTTTGTGGAGCAAGTGCTGCCCAAAGTGCTGGAGCGGCGGCCCTCCGCACGCCTGGTGGTCGCCGGAGCGCAGGCCCCGCCGAGCGTGAATCGGCTGCTTCAACGTGAAGGGGTCGAGTTCCTCGGAAGGGTCGCTGACATCCGCGGTGTCTACGGCAAATATGCGGTTTTCGTTTGTCCCATCCTGAGCGGTTCAGGAGTACGGGTCAAGCTGCTCGAGGCCTTCGCGGCGGGCATCCCGGCTGTTTCGACGACGATCGGCGCGGAAGGTCTGGCCGAAAGCAGCGGCGACATCATCGAGCTGGCTGACACAGCGGAAGCGTTTGCCCAGCGAGTGCTCGCGATCCTTGAGGACCCCGAACAAGCCCGCGCCATGGCCCGCCGAGCCCGCCGCGAGGTCGAGCAGCACTGGGATGCGGGACCGATGACTCGCCGGCTGGAGCATCATTACCGCGAAGTCCTGAGAGAAAAAATAGAGAAGCATCATCGGGGAGCGGCGTCGGCAACCTCCGGTTCGCATGAGCGCTCGAGCACCGGGTGGCCCCTGGAGGCGAGCGAATGATCGTCCAAGCGGACAAGGCTTCCGGCCGGGCGCAATACATCCCGGGCGCAATACATTCAGTGCGAGTAGGGCGCCCGAGAATTCCATAATGATCACCTCAGCCGCCAGGCGTATCCACCCGCGCTCCAACGCACAGTGGACGGGCCCACTCGCCTCATCCAGTATCCTGATTTTGATGTCTTGCACTCACCCGGAAATGCCTCGTCCTCCTGTTGCCAAAGCCGAACCGCATCAATATTCCATCCACGGCGAGACCCGCGTCGACAACTACCACTGGCTGCGCCAGCGAGGCAACCCCGAAGTCATCGAATACCTCGAAACCGAAAACGCCTACACCGAAGCGGTCATGGCGCACACCAAGCCTCTCCAAGAGACGCTCTACCAAGAGATGCTGGGCCGCATCAAGGAGACCGACGTCGACGTGCCGGTCCGCATGGATGACTTCTACTACTACTCGCGCACCGAGGAGGGCAAGCAATACCGCATCCATTGCCGCAAGAAGGGCAGCCTCGAAGCGGCGGAACAAATCATTCTCGACCAGAACGTGCTGGCCAAAGGCACAGAGTATTTTCGCCTGGGAGTCTTCGAAATCAGCCCCGATCACCGGCTCCTGGCCTACTCTTCCGACACGGACGGCTCGGAGACCTACACTCTCCGCGTGAAGAACCTCGAAACCGGCGAGCTTCTTGGGGATGAAATTCCCAACACCTACTACTCGGTCGAGTGGGCGAACGACAACCGCACGCTTTTCTACAACGTTCTCGATCAAGCCAAGCGGCCTTACAAGCTGTTTCGCCATGTGCTCGGCAGTGATCCAGCGCAAGACGATCTAGTGCTCCATGAAGCCGATGACGCCTTTTTTCTGGGGCTCTCGAAAACCAGAAGCAAGAAGTACCTATTGGCGGGACTCAAGAGCAACACTACGACGGAGATTCACTACCTCGACGCCGATCAACCGGACGGGGCTTTCGCGGTGATGGTCCCGCGCACCCAAGACATGGAATACTACGCCGCCCATCACGGCGAGCAATTCCTGATTCGCACCAATCTCGAAGCGAAGAATTTCCGGGTCATGACCGCGCCCGTTTCCGATCCGGCGCTCGGGAACTGGCGGGAGATGATTCCGCATCGCGACGACGTGCTGCTCGAAGCGCTCAGCGCCTTCGAAGATCATCTAGTCGTCTACGAGCGGGAAAACGGCTTGGAGAGAATCCGCGTCAGTTCCGCCGATAATTGGGCCACCGATAATTGGGCCACCGATAATAGTGCCGCAGATAATTCCGATGTCCACCATATCGAGTTCGACGAACCGGTCTACAGCTTGGGCGGCTCCTCGAACCCCGAGTTCAAGACTCAGCAATTACGGTTTGTCTACAACTCGCTGACAACGCCGCTTTCGGTGTTCGACTACGACATGAGCACCCGCACTCGCGAGCTAAAGAAACAGTACGAGGTTCTGGGAGGCTACGACCCATCCGAGTACAAGTCGGAAAGAGTTTTCGCGGTGGCGCCGGATGGCGTAAAAGTGGCGATTTCTCTGGTCTACAAGAAGGGACTGGTGAAAGACGGCGGCAACCCGCTCTTTCTCTACGGGTATGGCTCCTACGGCTATAGCATCGATCCGAACTTCTCTTCGAGCCGCCTCAGCCTGCTGGATCGTGGCTTCGTTTTCGCCATCGCCCACATTCGCGGCGGCGAGGAAATGGGACGCCAGTGGTATGACGACGGCAAGCTGCTCCACAAGCGG
>Ga0114996_10007559_pt1 | contig 12267 bp, 15 predicted proteins | sample ArcticOcean_MG_C_4_FD_87039 | JGI IMG/M metagenome (GOLD analysis project Ga0114996, IMG submission 87039) | Marine microbial communities from western Arctic Ocean - ArcticOcean_MG_CB4_134 | ecosystem: Environmental > Aquatic > Marine > Oceanic | place: Arctic Ocean: Canada Basin | collected... | reverse complement strand
TGAGGCTAGTATGGCCGGAGTGGCCGAACCTCCAGCGGAGGAAATCGTTAATAGTTATTTTGACCTTCGGGATGAGTTAGAGAAACCGCATACTGTTTTTCATGATGTACTTGCGAAGGAAATTGCTAAACTGAAAGAACAGGAGAAAGACAATGACTGATTTTATGCCAGAAGGATATGAAGAACCACGTACCGCAAGTAGCGGAAATTGGTTTAGGTTGAATGATAAAGCAAAAGACACGGAAACCAAGAGGGTTAGAATAATGGGTTCCTTTAACCATCCTCAAACTGCAATCATGGGATGGGAAGCATGGGTGGAAGATACAGATTCGGAAACTGGGCAAGTGAAAGAAATCCCAATTCGGAAGGCAAACACCACCGAAAATTACGATGAGCTCCAAGAAGCAGATCGTGAAGGGAAACCATCTCACTTCTGGGCAATCCAGATTTATAATTATGAGGTAAACGAACCTCAAATATGGAGTATCTCCCAAAGAACAGTCCAGCGCCAAATTCGTGCAATGGCAGACAATCCTAATTGGGGTGATCCTATTCAATATGTTATCGCAGTAACCAGAACTGGTTTGGGTTTGCAGACTAAATATACCTTGATGGGTGAACCTAATATTGCTCCTCCTTCTGATGACATAATTAAAGCAATGGAAGAAGCCAAAATAGACTGTCGTGAATTGTTTGCTCGTGACGGTAAAGGTAACAATCCTTTTGGTGCGTTATCTGGTGAGGCAGATGGACTCCCCTTTTAACTTAAAGGGACTTATGTATTGCTTATGCCCATATTGTGGTGGCTCAGGAGAATTCGGGAAATTTGATGAGGAAGGGAATCGGATTCCTGAATCGTGTTCTGCTTGTCAGGGAGCAGGCCATATTCCTGAGAATTGGTATAAAGATTACCAAGATCACCAAAGGCATTAACAACTAAATTGGGTGGGGGTCTGACAGGGGTCTCACCCTAAACATTATATTTGCAGGAGAAAAACATGGATGTTTTAGATGATCCAAAAGGCAGAGTATCTTTCCTATTGTACAAAGACTTTTTTAATTCCATTGAACACTTTTCAGATGAAGAATTGGGTAGGTTGTTTCGGGTTTTGCATGAGTACCAAAGAAGCGAAAACTGGACTGAAACTGAAGAACAATCCATCCATCCTACTGTCAAAGTTGCTTTTAATTTCTACAGAAACCAGTTTATCTTGGATGACAAGAAATATGAGAAAAGACTGATTGCTAACAGAATCAATGCTTTAAAGGGTGGGAGGCCAAAGAAAGGTGGTGGGAATAACCCAAACAACCCAATGGGTAAAATGGGATATACTGAAACCCACTCGGTAAAAACGGAAGCCAATAAACCCGAAACTGAAACTGAAACTGAAACTGAAATAGTAAATGATATAGATAATATAAAAAGAATCAAACAAAGGGAAATTGTTGAATTGGTTATTGCTGATTTGAATGACAGATTGAAACTTAAACGAGGCTTCTCATGTAAGACAGCAAATAACTCAAGTAAAATAATTGCAAGACTGAATGAAGGATATAAACTTGAGGACTTTATTTTGGTTAATGAAAAGAAGTGTAAGCAATGGCGAGATGATCCAGAAATGGCGCAGTATCTTAGACCTGAGACTTTATACAGTAATAAGTTTGAAGGATACCTAAACCAGATTGAAGTTAAGACTGTGAAACAGGTTAATCCAAAGTATCAAACGGCAGATGAAAGAAGACGTGAAAATAACAAAAAAGTTTTTGAACAATCTATTCAGGAGATAGAAGATGTATACGGAACAGGAGGAAGCACAAGTAGCGAAGGAGTTATTGGCACAGAAGCGCAGGGCAATAGTGGTTTCTTTAGCCAGCTTCGCAGAGAATTACCGGAAGGAAACGACTCCGGAACTGAGCCAGATTTGGGCAGAAAGTCTGAGTCAGCTTAGCATAAAACAGATTGCACAAGGTACAAAGCTTTGCTTGCAGGAACTTGAGTTCTTTCCAACAGTTGCAAACTTTCTGGAACGTGCAACTCAAAGGTCAAAGGAATCAGACAGGTGGCAGGAGTTTCAATCTGATCCCGATCAACAACAGATTGAGCATATTCATAAACCTGTACCAATGCCGGAAGAATATAAAAAACTGTGGCGAGGCTTCTTGGGGAAAACGCAAGTAAAGTAATTTGCGCTTGACAAGCCAAAATGGCTTAGCCTAAACTACCTGCGAGTCTGTAATCTTTTTACTAAAGTAAACCTGAGCATCTTATTTGAGGCAATATGCAAATAATACCCCGAAATGTTGAAGAACTAATATCTGCAGAATATAACCCAAGACAGATGACAAGCGAACAACACAAATCTTTGACTGACAGTATCAAGAGGTTTGGGTTGGTTGATCCTATCTTGGTCAACATCCATCCAGATAGAAAGAATGTTATTGTTGGTGGACACCAAAGAGTTACGATTGCAAAAGAGTTGGGACTTAAAAGTATTCCTACTGTAGAAATTGATTTGGATGCAGACAGAGAACGTGAGCTCAACATTCGTTTGAATAGGAATTCTGGAGAATGGGATTGGGATGCGCTTGCTAATAATTTTGATGTAAAAGATTTGAATGAGTGGGGTTTTACAGAGAACCAGTTGACAGGTTTTGCCACAATTGATTATTCGGTTCTGGATGATGAAGATGTTGACCTTGAATCATTTCGGGATGGTACTCGTAAAGCAATCCAGATTGAATTCAAGTTAGAAGATTATGACGAGGCATCAAAGCTGATTGAAGCAATGAGACAAAGTGACCAGTATGTTGGTGGTGCGATCTTAAATTGTTTAAGGAATGCTGGTAAATAGTTTTGGATCACCAAGTATATGTCATATCGGCAGGTAGGTGGGACAGCCTCCCTTTTTCAAGGAAACAAAAAGAACAATATGCCTTTTGTGTTAAAGACAAAGAAAAAGAATTGTACGAAAAAGCAGGTTGTGGAAAAGTATTTGAAACTGGCAAATTAATTCCCAGCAGGAACTTTGCACTAAATCACGCATTTGATAATAATAAGATATGTGTGCAGTTGAGTGATGACATCAAGGAAGTTAAAACTAACCCAAGTGGTGACTCTGTTGATCTGGAATCTGTAATTGAGGAAATTGTTGATAAATTCAAGAAGACAAAAGGTGTTTATTTGTTGGGGATACCTCCCACAGACAATCCGTTCTTTGCAAAAGCAATAGTCAGTAAGAATACTTTTTGTATTGGAGACCTGTTCTTCTCAAAACCAAATCCGTTGCGCTTTGATGAAAAGCTTACCCTGAAAGAAGATTATGATTATACTCTCCAACATTGTAAAGAATATGGCATAGTATTACGTTACCAGAAATACTTATTCACATTTGCACATTATAAAAATAAAGGTGGTGTTGTGAGTTATAGGAATGATGAGGAAGAACAAAAGAACATACGGCATCTGAAGATTAAGTGGGGATTGGCAATAAAAGATAACCCAAAAAGAATGAATGAAATCCTGTTGAAAATAAGTAATGAAACATTTGAATCTAAATTTAATTGATCATACGAGTAGAGTTGGTGGTAAGTGCAAGGATATAGATGCTAATATAACGGAGGATACATTGTTTGTCCTTGATGGTGAGCCAGTAGGATTCTATCTGAAATATGTCAATGGGAAATTACGCCAACTGTTGGAAATTGCTAATAAAGAATTCTTGAGTGATAATGTCCCAAAAGGTAAGTTGAGGAGGAGCGATACAGTTAACAAATATTTCCATTTGAAGAACACCAGAGAACCAACCACGTATGGCGAGAATACTAGGTTGGCAGATAAGATGGGTGTTACTCAGATGAGTACTATTCTTGGGAGTGTTCCTCCAAAGCCGATGATGCGTCGGCCGTATCCTGTTATTAGTAGTGTCCATCAACAAGATTCTGCACAAACATTTATCAAGGCAATGGTGATGTTGGCTAGAGAATCAGAGACAATGGTGGAAAAGTTTTTGCCAAAGATTTATCAGAAGCAGAAGGAAATAATTAATGAGTTCGTTCCAAAGAAATGGCAGTTTAGCCCATTGTTCACAAGCTCCATTTCGAATTATAATATATCTGCTCCATTCCACAGAGACACACGTAATCTAAAAGATACTGTTAATTGCATCTTCAATAAACGATTTGATGCAACAGGTGGATACTTGCACGTACCAGAATATGGTGCTACTATCGAATCTGGAGACTGTTCTATGATTTGTTATCCAGCATGGAAGAATGTGCATGGGGTAACTCCCATTCGACCTGTCTCTACAAATGGCTATAGGAACAGCTTGATATTCTATCCGCTAAAGGGATTTGATGGATACTGATAAAACAGTTGCTAAACAGCACGATCATTTGAAAGAACATCAGTTCAAAAAAGGTCAGTCGGGTAATCCCAACGGCAGACCCAAAGGGAGTCGTTCAATCCCCGATATGTTGATGAAGATTGGTGGTGAAGAAGGTACTAAGGATGGTCAGTATTCTAAGCTGGAAGTAGTCTTGCGACGAGTGTTTGAGTATGCGCTTGAAGGTAAGTCTTGGGCTGTTGAGTTTATTGCCGACAGGACTGAAGGTAAGGTACGGCAAGAGCTTCAAGTTGGAATAATGCCGGAAGTTATCTTTACTCCGATTGAGGATGCAACTGCAGATGAGTGGAACCAAAGGATTATAGAGAGTAACCAAGAGCAGTTACCATCGCCAGAGGAGGTTAATTGATAATCCGTACCCAAAAGGGTGCCCAATCTGATTTGCTTGCCTGCCCAGCTTCTGACATACTTTATGGAGGTGCAAGAGGAGGAGGTAAAAGTCACGGAATATTGCTGGACTTTGCAAAGCACGCATATAAGCATGGTAGTCATGTTACTGGTATCTTGTTCAGAAGGACGTATCCAGAGTTGGAAGATTTACAGTCAAAAGCGCAACGTATTTTCCCTTTTCTTGGAGCAACGTACAAAGCTGGAGCAAGGACATGGAATTTCTCTTCAGGTGCATCACTAAAGATGCGTTACCTCCAAAGCGAGGATTCGGTCAATAGTTACATCGGTCACGAATACACATGGATGGGATTTGATCAATTGGACAGTTGGCCAAAGCAATCAACAGTTGACAAGCTGAAAGCAAACCTAAGGAATCCTCACGGAATACCGTCACGAATGGTCTCAACTGCTAATCCGGGTGGCGTTGGACATAACTGGATAAAGGCACGATACATTGATCCTGCGCCACCAAGAACATTGATTAATAATAATGGTTCAGCTACAAAGTGCTACATTCCTGCAACTGTGTATGACAATGAAATCTTGATGAAAGCCGATCCTGACTACATCAGTCGCTTAAAGGATTCAGGTGCAGAATGGTTGGTTAGGGCTTGGCTTTATGGCGATTGGGACATAGTAGCAGGAGGTATGTTTGATGATGTGTGGAAACGAGACAAGCACGTTATTGAACCATTTGAAATACCCAAGTCTTGGCGAGTGGATCGTTCGTTTGATTGGGGAAGCTCTGCACCTTTCAGCGTTCAATGGTGGGCAGAATCAGATGGCACACCAGCACCAAACGGAAACGTTTACCCAAGAGGAACATTGTTCCATATTGCTGAATGGTATGGTTATAATGGTAATCCGAATGAAGGTATCAAGATGCTGGCAAGTGAGATTGCAAGAGGCATTATTGAAATTGAAAAAGGTATGAAGAGGCGTGTCTCTCCTGCTGGTGCTGATCCATCCATATTTGCAACCAGTAATGGAACCAGCATTGCAGACGAAATGGCAAGAGTCGGTGTCCGTTGGGAAAAGGCAGATAATGCCCGCAAGGCAGGATGGGAGAAATTGCGAAGGTTGATGAAGGCTTCGCTCAAAGATCGTATGGAGGAAGCAGGTTTGTTTGTGTTCAGTACCTGTCGGCAATTCATACGAACAGTTCCTAGCCTACCTAGAGATGGCAGGGATATGGAGGACTTGGACACATCCACAGAGGATCACATTGCAGATGCTTGTAGGTACAGGATAATGCGTGTGACTTCACGATTAATAACTCAAAGAATAAGGTCGCTATGATTGATATTGAATCCACACATCCTGAACACGCAATACGTTTGCCTGAATGGAATATGTGTCATGATTGTTACGTTGGTGAAGGAGCAATCAAGAATAAGACAACAACATATCTCCCAAAACTGGAACGGCACGATGATACGCTGGACGGCAAAGCCAGATATGCAGATTACTTGCATCGGGCAACCTTCTTTGGTGTTGTCTCAACAGTCATTACAGGAAGAGTTGGTCAGGTTATGCGGATACCTTTGCAAGGAAACTTCACACCAGCAATGGAGGATTGGAAAGAAACCATAATGCGTGACAACTCCAACCTTACAGAACTAACAAAGCGAGTGCTGACTGAAGTGTTAACCACAGGCAGAGTAGGCTTGTTATTGGACAGACCAGAAGATGGAGGTGATCCCTATGTTGCGCTTTATCGGGCACAGGATATTGTGAACTGGGATACCATTGAAGATCGTTTGGTTCGGTTGGTAATCAAGGAAAATACAATCGTACAGAAGGAACGAACTGGTAAGACCATTCAAGTTATTGAGCCACGCTACCGAGAGTTAAGGTTGAACGATTCTGGCTTGTATGAGGTCGCAGTCTACACAAACATCAAAGGTAATTATGTCCAAACGGATTTACTGGAGCCCACTAATTCGGGACAGAGAATTGACTCAATACCTTTCCAGTTTATCAATTCAGACTCAACTTCGGTTGATACCTCAAAGCCTCCGTTACTTGACTTAGCGGCACTCAACGTGTCCCATTACCGTAACTCGGCAGACTATGAGCAGTTACTTCACCGAGTAGGTGTTGCGGCCACTTTCTTCTCAGCAGGCATAACTGAGGATGAGGCCAACGATCCAGCCAACCTGTCAGTTGGTGCAGATGTTCGATGGTTCTCAAGTAACCCAAATGCAAAGTTTGGTATTCTTGAGTTCTCAGGCAACAGCGCAACTGCGATGGAAAGAGCAATGCTGGAGAAGACACAAATGATGGCGACTATCGGAGGTCAGCTTGTTCAGAGACATAGGAAGCAAGTTGAGACTGCCGAAACTGCAAGGTTACGTTCAGCAAGCGAAAACTCTGTGTTGGACACAATTGTTTCTTCAGTTGAGATTGGCTTAAATCAGATGCTTGAGTTGTCTGCAACATGGCTCAGTCAAGCAGGAGACATACACCTTTTGCTGAATCGTGATTACTTGGATGATCGCTGGAGTCCAGAAGAATTGAAGGCAGTCAACGAAGCAGACGTAATGGGCTTGATCTCTAAACAGACAGCATTCCAGATGCGCCAGAAGATGGAAGTGTATCCCGAGAACTGGACATTTGACGAAGAATCACAGTTACTCTCTAACCAAGGTGTTGAATGAGTGTAGTAAGCAGGATGGAAGATGGCGTTTATGACCATGCCATTGACATCAACCGATTTGAAGAAGGCATGAAGCGTAGGACTATTGGGTTCCTCAAGGAAATGAGCGATGACATTAGTCGCTTGTTGTCTGACAGTCCCACGCAGTTTCAAACAGATCGGTTAAATTCACTCTTGGGTCAAGTGGATGGTGTAATTGCAGATGCACACAAAACTGCAAAGATTGATATGCGCAATCAGCTTCTTGACTTTGCCCCAATTGAAGAAAAAGCTACCACCAAGATTATGAATGATTCTCTGGAAGCAGATTTGTTCTCTCCCAAAATGACCAGTATGCAACTACAAGCAGTTGTGGATGATTCGTTAATCAGAGGTGCATTGGGTTCAAAGTGGTGGGACAGGTTGGAGGAAAACACTAAGAACAAGATCACCAAAGGTATTCAGTTGGGTATTGCAGAAGGTGAATCCATGAGCCAGATAAAGACGAGACTTTTGGGTAAGACAACTGGTCAATTTGAAACGTATGAAGTTGGAGGTAAAACCAAAAGAAGGATGAAGCGAGTTGGAGGATGGATACAAGCATCAAACCGAGAAGCAGAAGCAGTCATCAGAACCTCCGTTCATAGTGTGGCTTCAAGTGTGCGAGATAAAACGTACTTAGCAAATCTTGATGTGATTGATCAAATACAGAGTGTTGCAACTCTGGATGGCCGGACAACTCCCATTTGTGCCTCGTATGATGGGTTGCGCTGGACAGCAGATGGACACAAGCCAGTTGGTGGTCATGGTAAAACGTATTTGCCAACTCCCAGACATTGGAATTGTCGCTCAACTCATGTGCCTGTTCTTGGAGAGTTAGACAAGCTGGATGCAATAGCAAAAACGAAAGGTATAAAGATACCACCAGCATCTAGGGCATCGGTGAGTGGCCCAGTTCATGGAATGAAGTCTCTGGATGAATGGCTGAAAACGCAAGACATACCAACGCAAAATGCTCTTGTTGGAGGAGCGGCAAAAGGGACTCTGTATCGAACTGGTAAAATAAAGCTCAAGGACTTCACAGGTCGGAGAGGTGATCCCATTTCAGTTGAAGATTTGAGAGCAAAGTTTAACATCTTGAAAGTGGAAGCAGAGAAACCTTCAGTTGCAGTTGGTGAAAAGATTAGCCCATTCGGTAGGCATACAGATGAAGCAAAGTTAAGAGTGGCAGGTGATAAGTGGGAGCGAGATTTGACGGAAGGAGAGAAAGAGGGTGTGTACCGTTTTACTGGTAATGATTATAAGCAGATGCGAGCAGTTATGCGAGGATACGATGTTGATAGTTTGGATCCAACAAGGGATTATAAGGATCGTATGTTTGCACACCAATTGGATTTTGATAGACAAACAGAGTGGGTGGCAAATTTCAGGAAAGCTACAAATAATGCGCCTGAATACGAAGGTGATGTGTTCAGAGGGTTATCTAAGTCGGATAAAGACCTAGCTCCATTACTAAAAGACTTGATTAAGAAAAAGACGATCAATATGCCCGCAGATTCTAGCGCCACTAGAGATGCACTCCACGCTGAGAAGTTTCTTAGGAAGGCAGGCTCCCCCAAAACTAATAAAAGAGTAATGTATTTGTTTCATCAACGAACTGGTAGATCAATAGATCGAGCTTCACAATTCACAAAAGAAAAAGAAGTGATTATTCGGCAAAAGACTAGGTTTGATTTAGTGAAGATTCATTATTCAAGTGATGAAGTAAGAGCGGAGGCGATTGGCGACTTATTTAAGTTCCGCAGGACTAAGAAAACTGTATTTGGGGGAGAAGAACTGGAATCCTCATCCAAAGAATATTTTGATAAGTTTCAAGATGCAGAAATAATAATTGAATTAGAGGAGGTCTGATGGCAGATTATGATAGGTTTATAGATGATGACAACGACTTGGAAGAAATGATTGAGTATGGCCAAGTGGAAACACGTTGTGAGATGTGTAAACACTTCTTAGGTAAATCGGTTACTGCTTTGTCGTATGAAAGTTGTTCAGCATTTAAGATCATTCCTGAAGCAATATGGAGTGAAGATGTGTACCATGAAAGTGTACGTAGTGATCAGATTGGCGAGTTTGTTTACGAGAAATAGGAATGCAGAATCTATTCATCCACAATGAGTTTGACAAGTCCATCATTAAAGAGATCAAACCTACTTATGGCTGGACATTTACTGAAGACAACAGTAATGAGGTTATTCTGGATGTAGGAGCCAACTTTGGGGCGTATACAGTTTATGCTCACATGGCAGGTGTCAGGAGTATTTATGCGTATGAGCCAGAACCAAGCAATTACGATTTGCTGAGTAAGAACACCAAAGGCAAAGAGAATGTGCATATCTTCAACAAAGCATTGATTAGTGGAGATGAACCAAAGACATTGGATTTCTTCATTCCCAGAAACCGAAAGAATATGGGTTCGTCATCATTGCACATTAAAAGAGGTAGGGATAAGATAGAAGTTGGTACTGCGAATTACCAAACGATCATTGATGAGATAAAACCAACTACTGTGAAAATGGATTGTGAAGGTGCAGAATACGACCTGTTGCTCAATAATCGGTTGCCAGATTCAGTCCGTAAAATAACGATTGAATTCCACTTTGGGAAAGGCGAGTGGAGGAATGATTTAGTTTACCAAGTTATGGATGTCTTCAAGGCATGGGAAGTTGTCAGGAAGCCAGTCGTTACTGAGGCAAATTGGCACACTATTGCGAAATATAAAAGGTAAAATGGCTGAATACAAAACCAAAGAAAACTGTGGGTACATTTACGATGTGGTTGCAGTCACAAAAGTAGTTGATGGAGATACGCTGGATGCAGTCTTTGATTTGGGGTTTGATGTGATGTTCAAGAGTCGGGTTAGGCTTCTTGGAATAGACACACCAGAGTCAAGGACAAGAGACACGAATGAAAAGGTTTATGGTCTTTTATCTAAGAAACACCTCAAGTCATGGGTACATTGGGCAGTAATGTCAGATAGGGATGATATTGAGATTCAGGTACGGTGTCCAGAGAAAGACAGCAGAGGTAAGTTTGGAAGAATACTTGGTGAGATATGGATTAATTGTAAGGAAGATGGAACTGAGTTCACAGGGTGGACAAATATAAATCAATGGATGTGTGAGAATGGGTATGCGGTTGCATACTATGGACAAAACAAAGCTGATGTTCAGGGTGAGCATCTAGCGAACAGGGAAATGCTTGCCGAAAGTGGTGAGCAGGAAATATTAACATAGAATGGAGGACTGATGGCACTAAAAGCTATTGTTGAAACAAGAGAAGAAATACCAGAAGGAGTAGAATCTTTCTATGAGGAAAAAGAAGGTAAGTACCATTTGGCTGTTGAAGGATTTACCGAAAAGGGTAAGCTGGATGAGTTCAGGAATTCCAATATTGATTTGCGCCAACAGTTGGAAGATGCAACTGGCAAGGTTGATTCGTTCAAAGGGATTGATCCTACAAGTGCAAGAGAAGCACTAAGCAAAATGCAACAAGTGGAAAACAAAGAGCTTATTGATAAAGGTCAGTTTGATGAGTTACTTGCAAAGCAGGAGTCTGAATATGGAGGAAAGATTGATGCGTTACAGAAGCATGCAACCGAGCAGGAAAACAGTGCAAAGAAGTATAAGGATGAGCTTGAAACGTACAGGGTTACTTCTGCAATCCAGACAGCAGTCAATGAGTCGGGTACTCCGCAATCATCAGCAGTTGCAGACATCCTTGCTCGTGCAAAGACATCTTGGAGTATTGATGACAAAGGGAATCTCTTTTGTATTGACTCAACTGGAAAAGCACGCTACTCTGAAAATGGTACTCAATATTTGAGTCCACAAGAATGGTCGAAGGAGTTAATAGCTAATGCTCCTCACCTTTTCGTTCCCTCTAACGGTAGCGGTGCTAACGGAAGTGGAGAATTGGGAGGCAAAGGTAATGGGATTAATCCTTGGGTAAAAGAGAGTATGAATCTTACCAAACAAGGGGAGATTTTAAAAGAGAACCCAACACTTGCCAAACAACTAGCAGGGGAAGCTGGCGTTTCATTGGATATTTAACCGAGTTCAAATTCCTCAGAGAATAGCGGTGCTGTTCTCAAACCTTATCTAACTAAATGCAATCGTCTGGATCGGAGTGAAAGGCGATAAAGTTGCGGTGCAACGAGCGATTACTTAACTTGTTGTAATGGAGAAATATCATGGCCGCAACAGCTATAGCAAACATTGTCGTACCTAAAATCTTTAGCCCTTATGTGGTTGAGAGAAGTACGACTCTATCTAATGTCCTATCCTCTGGCATAGCTCAGAGAACCCCTTTATTTGATGAAATGGCAGGAGCAAAAGGGAAGCTCTTTGAGATGCCATACTTCAATGACCTAACTGGTTCTGCAGAAGTTCTCGCAGATGGTTCAGCCCTCACAATCAATAACATTACAGCAGAGCAAGAAACAGCCGTAAAGTTCATGCGTGGTAAAGCATGGGGTGCGACTGATTTGGCTTCTGCCGTTGCTGGTGAAGACATCATGGCATCAATAGGTGACATGGTAGCCGCATACTGGGCAAGGTCGGTTCAAACTACATTGATGAATATACTCGGTGCTTTGTTCCATGACAGTGCAGGATCAATTTGGTCAACTCATGTAAGTGATCAAGGGGCAACCGACATCACCAGTTCATTTGTAGTTGATACAATGCAACTGCTTGGTGATAATGCAAGCTCTCTCACGACAATGATTGTCCACTCTGCAACGTATGCAAAGTTGCAAAAGGATAGTCTGATTAC
>Ga0114996_10007556_pt1 | contig 12274 bp, 9 predicted proteins | sample ArcticOcean_MG_C_4_FD_87039 | JGI IMG/M metagenome (GOLD analysis project Ga0114996, IMG submission 87039) | Marine microbial communities from western Arctic Ocean - ArcticOcean_MG_CB4_134 | ecosystem: Environmental > Aquatic > Marine > Oceanic | place: Arctic Ocean: Canada Basin | collected... | reverse complement strand
TGACGAGACTCCTATTGTTGCACATTTCAACGGTGGGCGTGCGATTGCCATAGATGTATTCAGAACGGGCTCACAAAATATTATCGAAATTGGAGACAACGTAAAAGAGTGGATAGTTACAAAACAGGTACAATTGCCAGAGGGTATTCAATTGTCCTACTGGGATGACGATACTGAGAGAATTAATGTTCGTCTAAGCACCTTGAGGAATAGTGCACTCATTGGATATGTGTTGGTGCTAATTATTCTCTCTCTGTTTCTCAGACCATCCTTAGCATTCTGGGTGGCGATGGGTATTCCTATCTCATTTGGAGGTGCGTTGTTGGTAATGCCGTTTTTGGGATTAAGCATAAACATTGTTACCATGATGGCCTTTATCACGACTTTGGGGATTGTAGTGGATGATGCCATTGTAACAGGGGAAAATGTGTTTCAACGAATGCAACGTGGTGATAAACCGCTGACTGCATCCATAAGGGGAACCAATGAAGTAGCCGTTCCTGTTATCTTTGGAGTTATAACCACGATGGTATCCTTTTACCCACTGATGATGGTGTCCGGGTTTATAGGAAATTTTTTCAGTAACATCCCCATGGTGGTTATTCCGGTTTTATTTTTCTCCTTGGTCGAATCAAAGCTCATACTCCCAGCCCACCTGAAGCACTGCACTCACCTGGCAGACAAGGAGGAGAAACTGAATGTATTCAGCCGGTTTCAAAGATTCTTTTCCAATGGACTGGAAAGATTCGTCTTACGGATTTATCAACCGGTGCTTAGCTGGGCTTTGAAAAACCGATATGGTTCGCTATCTATTTTTATAGGATTTCTCCTGATTTTTATAGCATTGGTGTTGGGTGAACGCATTGGTTTTCGAATGTTCCCAAACATCCCATCAGATACGACCAAGATCACGCTTCAAATGCCTGCAGGTACTTCCTTTGAAAAAACCTTGGGAAAAGTCGGGATAATTGAAGACGTTGCTCTTAAACTTAAAGAGGAAATAAACGAAAAGTTTGATGAGGTAGTAGTTCTAAACGTATTTGCTACAGCAGGGGGTCAACCATTTGGTGGCGGTCGCGGAGGATCTAGTGGCCCTGTCGCTGGCATTCCTGAGGTCGGGGAAATTCTTATTGAATTAACTCCCACCGAGACACGGGTTTCATCCTACAGTGGCCGGGAATTGGTTGCCGATTTGCGCCGACTTGTTCCTCCCATTCCCGAAGCTGAACAGTTAAATTTTTCTTTTTCGCGATTTGATACCGGTACGGCTATTGGTTTTGAGCTAATTCATCCTGATATTGATATGCTCAAAACCGCTTCGGCTGAACTTCAGAGAAAGATGGCCTCCTACGACGGACTGTACGACATTGAAGACTCCTATGAGCGCGCCAGCGAAGAGTATGAACTCGATCTGAAACCAGAAGCCGAGTATCTGGGGATTACAGCGGTAAATTTGGCGCAACAAGTTAGAACCGCATTTTTTGGATCTGAAGTGCAACGCATCCAGCGCGGACGCGACGAGGTGAAGGTTATGGTTCGTTATCCTGAACGCGAACGTCGGTCCCTTGGTTCACTTCAAACGATGATGATTAGAACGGCGGATGGGTCTGAAGTTCCATTTGATACAGTTGCTGAAATTGTACCAGGAAAAAGTCTACCATCCATTAAGCGCATTGATAGAAAGCGGATAATTGAAGTGAGAGCAGATGCGGACACTTTAGTAACCGATACTGAATCCATTCAATTCGAATTACTGGATGAATATTTACCAGAATTGGCGGTAACAAAATATCCTGGAATGGAGTTTGGTCTGCAGGGGTATGCGGCAGATAACCGTGACAATATAAACGAAATCATTGTCGGAATCTTTGTTATTCTTGGGGCGATATACGCTCTGTTAGCAATCCCATTTCGAAGCTATGTGCAGCCGTTGATTGTCATGTCTGCAATTCCATTTGGTGTTGTGGGAGCCTTAATGGGGCATTGGATAATGGCCATAATCTTTGGTTGGAATGGAGGTGATCCTATAATGACTATGCAGTCCATCTTCGGAATGATGGCCCTTTCAGGCGTAGTGGTAAACGATAGCCTGGTTATGGTTCACTTTATGAATTCTAAAACGAAAGAGGATATGCCACTTGGTGAAGCGGTTCGTTTGGCCGGTGTTCGACGATTTCGGCCAATATTACTAACTTCTATGACGACCTTCTTCGGCCTTTGTCCGCTCATGTTTGAAACGAGTCCTCAAGCAGCCTTTCTCGTTCCCATGGCGATTTCCTTGGGATGGGGTATCGCATTCGCCACAGTGATCACCTTGTTTTTGATTCCGGTTCTGGTTCTGATTTACAACGATGTTCAGTCGGTCATTTACAAAATCTATGATATCAATCCCGGTGTTCACGACGAGGAAGAAGATATCGTGAGCATACAGGCTTAGTAAATTTAAGAAATAGATCGATGGCTGCACTCAGCTATGCGATACTAGATTAATTATCTTTATTATGAAACGTAGCTTGTTTTCTTTGAGAGGTCTTTCTCTGGTTTTTCTGGTTGGGTGTTATTCGATGACTCAAGCGAAGGAAAAGCCCAACATACTCCTGATCGCTGTTGATGACCTTCGACCACAACTGGGTTGTTATGGTCAGGAGGAAATGATCTCTCCAAATATCGATAAACTGGCGGGGGAGGGGGTTCTGTTTAAAGAAGCCTACAGTCAGGTTCCGACCTGTGGTGCATCGCGAGGAAGCTTTTTAACCGGGCTTTGGCCTAGCCCCATTCGGTTTTTAACTTACAAAATTCGAGCGGATGTGGATGCAGTTGGTATCATCGATCTACCCGGATGGCTAAAGCAACATGGCTATCATACCACCTCACTTGGGAAAGTGTATCATCATGCGGATGATAACAAAGCTTCCTGGGATGAGATCTATCGTCCGAACGGGGTTCCTCAGTACTTTTCTCAGGAGAATCTCGATTTGATCGCGGAGGGAAAACGAGGTGCTGCCTTTGAGGCTCCTGAAGTCGAAGACGATAGTACCCGGGCTGGAAAAATAACGCTGGAAGCGATTAAGCAGTTGAGGGATTCAAGTAACAAGGACGAGCCGTTTTTCCTGGCGGTAGGATTTTTTAAACCACATCTGCCTTTTGTTGCGCCAAAAAAGTATTGGGATTTATACGCCGCGGATTCGCTGAAAATGGCTGAAAACCCGTATCTGTCGGAAGGGGCACCTTCAGAAGCAAACTATACCTGGGGTGAAATGAGGTCTTACTCGGGGATTCCAAAACAAGGTCCGGTTTCTACTGAACTGAACCGGAAACTGATCCATGGTTACCGTGCTTCGGTGTCATTTACGGATGCGTTGATTGGGAGGATCTTGAGTGAAGTCGATGCACTCGGACTTCGCGACGATACCGTTGTTATTTTGTGGAGTGATCATGGCTGGCAATTAGGAGAACATGGATTTTGGTGTAAGCACGTTACGTTTCGCACGTCATTACAGATACCTTTGCTGGTAAGAGCCCCTGGCTTATCCGTAGGAAAAGAAACCACCGGATTAGTAAGTAGTGTGGATGTCTTTCCCACAATTTGTGAATTGGTGGGTTTGCCTGAGCCAGATCACTTACAAGGAACAAGCTTCGCCAAATTGCTCAAGCATCCAAATGGTCCAGGAAAGGAATTTACCTATTCTAGATTCCGAGATCGAGATGCCATACGAACCGGAAAATATCTCTATACTGAATGGAGAAAAGAAGGAGAAGTAGTAGCTCGTATGTTGTACGACCACGAAATGGATCCGGATGAGAATAGCAATATATCGGAGCGCCCTGAGCACCGTGGGATGGTCAGGCAGCTCAGTAAGAAACTGGCTGGTCAGATTGAGTTTGTTACCGCGAATTAATCCATGCTCTTACCAGCAATGAACCTCCAATTGCTGGTTAACTGTAGGAGGAGCTTTATGCCCCGATTCCGGCAAGGCCTTCGAACGATCGGGGCATGAAGCCTCTCCTACAGTTCTCGATAAACTGAAGTAAATTTTATTACCTACGCCTCATCCACTACCGGATTAGTTAGTGCACCGATCTTTTCAATTTCGATCGTTACCTCATCGCCGGCCTTGAGCCAGAGAGGTGGCGTTCTCGCCATGCCTACACCGTGGGGTGTTCCGGTAATAATGACGGTGCCGGGTAGAAGTGTGGTGCTTCCGCTTAGGAATTTTATGATTTGTGGGATCGTAAAAATCATGTCGTCGGTGTTCCAATCCTGGACCGTTTCTCCGTTGAGAACAGTTTTAATCTTCAAGGCATTTGGATCTCCAATCTCGTCGCCTGTTACCAGGCATGGTCCAAGGGGAGCGAATGTATCGAATGTTTTTCCTCGGCACCATTGGCTTCCTCCCCATTCGATTTGCCAATCACGGGCACTTACATCGTTGCAGCAAGTATATCCCAACACGTAATCGAGTGCGTTTTCCTCGGTGGCATTTTTACATGCTTTCCCAATAACAATGGCGAGCTCGCATTCGTAGTCCACTTTATGGCTGGCTAGATGAGTAGGGATCTCGATGGGGTCTCCTGGATTCTGTGCAGCACTAGAACTCTTGACGAATAGAACTGGACGTTCCGGAACCGGCATCCCACTTTCTTCTGCATGGTATTTGTAGTTCAGGCCAATGCACCAAATGATCTCAGGGACGATGGGTGTCAAAAGTTTGGATACGTCAGCGGCTTCATCGGTAACGTGGTGGTCGCCAAATATATCTCCTTCGATTCGGTGATAGGTTCCGTTTGTTTCAGCGCCATAGAGCGTTGCGCCTTGTGTGTCGTTGTATCGAATTATTTTCATAAACTGTATTGGAATAAGTTAAATTAATACGTAGCCCGGCCTCCGGAGAGATCAAAACAAAAGCCTGTGGAGTAACTGTTTTGAGGAGAAACAATAAATGTAGCTGTGGAGGCAACCTCCTCCAATGTTCCGCACCGACCCATAGGGATTTTGGATGTCATGTAATCAATAGTTTCCGGTGCCATCGTTTCGAGTATGGGTGTTCGGATAACTGCAGGAGCCATAGCGTTAACCGTGATTCCAGTATCGGCATAATCCTTTCCCATAGTTTTGGTTAAACCGATTACGCCAGCCTTGGTCGTAGAATAGGCTGTCATACCTGCGTTGCCTTCTTTACCTGCAATGGATGCAACCAGGCAAATCCGACCATAGTTGGCCTTGATCATGTGGGGGAGGACCGCTTTCGAAATAAGAAAGGATCCTCGAAGATTAACCGCGTAAACGTGTTCAAAGTTTTCCGCTGTTACTTCGTGCACTTTCAGATTAGTTGTCCCGGTAATACCTGCGGCATTGAAAAGTATATCGATACGGCCAAAGGTTTCCACAACTTGATCAACGGCCTGGTTGACAGAGGACTCATTGCCAAGGTTTACTTGGGCGATGAACGGTTTTCCATCGAGCTTTTGTTGAGCTGCCTCAAGTCCTTCCTGATTTAAATCGAAAATAGCTACTTGAACCCCGAGCGACTGAAGCTTTTCAGCAACGGCAAATCCAATCCCGGATGCACCTCCGGTTACGATGGCTACTTGATCTGTCCATTGGGAGCTCATAAGAATTTAGGGAAGAGGTTGGTCATAAGCAATTGGAGTTCGACTTCAAGTCATGAAGCTTGGCGGGTCAAACTCGATCTTGCGCAGATCTGAATTTAATCAGAGCAACAAGCAACACGAATTGTCAGGTGCTGTTTTCGATAGGGAATTAATCTGTATACCCGATGATTCGAAAAGCTTTTGTTATGTCGTTTATCCAGGAATGGAGGAGGAATACGAACGTCGTCATAGTCCCATCTGGCCAGAACTGGAGGAGGTTTTAAAAAACCATGGCGTAATCAACTACTCTATTTTTTTGCATACCGAATCGAATCAGCTTTTTGCTTACGACGAAATCGAAGACGAAGCGTGTTGGAATTCGATTGCAGAACCCCCCATCTGTCAGAAGTGGTGGGCGCACATGAAAGATCTCCTGGTCTAAAATCCGGATAATAGTCCTGTGTCTCAGGAGTTACGCGAAGTATTTCAAATAGGCTAGACCCTATTGATTTTAATCTGTCCCAAAATTTTGTAGGGAGGTTTGGCCCAAACCGCCGTTTCCATATCGGCTCGCTCGGCGATCGTGCCTTACTTAAATCAGGACGTTGTGACTATTTATAGTTAAACTGCTCTTGTGTAATTGGGATTGATCCGGGCAGGAGCGAAGCTACTTACTATTTTCGGTAACTCACACTCACCCATGCATTACGTGGGGCAGACTGAGTCATGATTCCGGAGCTTGCGATGGCGGTAGTCACCGCTTCGTCGAAGAGATTATCCACCTGCACGCGAAATCCCCAGGGCTGATCGGGCGTTTGGTAGTTTAACCCTACGCCGACTACGACTGAGCTATCGAGTTTCCGGGTGTTTAATACATTATCGTAGTGATTACTTCGGTACTGCGCTTGGGCTATGAAGTTCAAGCTTACGCTGTATTGCCAAAGCACCTGAGAATTGAGTTTGTGCTTCGGCGATAGTGGAAAACTGTTTCCTTCTATCGCTTGTAACAGGGAGGAGTGTTTAAATTCTGTATCGGCAAAGGTGTAGTTGAAAAGGAAAACGACGTCGTTTCCTGGATCCCACTGCCATGCAGCTTCGAAACCTTGAACTTCACTATCTTCGATATTGGTTCGTTGATTACAGGAACCTCCTCTAGGAACAAAACCGCACAGCGAATCGAAACCAAAGTCATCGTGCAGGAAGGTATTGGTTACCATATCTTCCAATGAGTAGTGAAAGACCGACAGTTGAAAGGTGTTTGATTCGTCCTGGTAGTTTAAATTCAATTCACCCCCGGTTGTTGTTTCCTTTCCAAGGTCGGGATTCGATTCAACAATATCGTTTCTAACCCGAAAAGGACGATAAAGCTCATTGAGGGTAGGGGCTCTAAAGCCTTGAAACACGAGTGCACTAAAACTCCAGTTGGTATCCAGTTGCCGAGTATACTTGCCATTGAACGAAGCAACATCACCAGATCGATAGGGGTAGACCGTGTCTCTGGTTTGGGCACCGGTTTCCAGATTAAACTCTCTTCGAAATCCATCCTTCTGTTTCCAATGATCAAGCCTCAAAGTTCCTTCCAAAGTACTGGCCTCATCAAGAAGTGCTTGAGCTGTTATAAATGCGCCCAGGAACGACTGTTCTCCGCCTTCCTGACGTTCACGGGTGAAACCGGCTCCAAGGTTTCGTGTTCGTTCGTTGGCACTTCCTGTAGATTCTCGAAAATCAGTTCCAGCCAGAAAGTTTACATAACCACTTCCCTCCCAGAAAAATGTGGCCTGGCCTCCCAGGGCTTCGGCTGGTACCGCAAACTGATCAAGAACCTGTCGTTCAGAAGAACGATCTTCCGTAACCGAACTAAATACATTTTTGAAATCACGGTCCTGGTAAAAGGCAACAAAACTGAACTCTGGTCCGGTACCTGAATCTTTGGTAAGCATCCAGGAAAGGTCCGTTGCGCTGGTTGAGTTAGGAGAGAGTGCCGTTCCATTAATGCGCACCTCATCAAAATATTGACCCGTGAGTGCCCATTGCCAGTCGTCATTGATTTGGTGCGCCAGTTGAATTCGGAAATACTCGTACTCAGATTTCGAATCAATGTCTACCAGGCCTCGTTGCTCAGGGCTAACTACCGTGTAGCCGTCTGAGCTAAATAACCGACCCTCCAATGAAATCCCTGTGTTTCCCGAAAGTGCGGTATTATGCTGTAATGAGGCTTTTACGGTGCCAAATGAACCGCCTTGAATGGTGAAGCGCGATTGGTCTGACAGCGGCGATTTGGTGGTTAAATGAATCGCTCCACCTGAACTATAATTCCCCCAAGCTGGCACGGAACCAACCGTAAAGGTTTCCAGAGAACTTATACTTTCTGAAGGAAGTTTGTTCCAGTAAATCCAGCCTCCAAAAGGGTCATTTTGTGGAACCCCATCGACGAGCAAAAGCGCTCTAGATGTCGCGTTTGTTGCTGTGTGTCGAAAGCGAACTCCCTGAGTAGTCGGATGAGCCGTAAAAGAATCAATCGACCGAAACGTATCCACAGATGACAATTTTCTTAATGCTTGGTCCAGCGAAAGCGAGGTATCCAATTCTCCCATCATCACATTCGCAGGGATAGCCAAGGAAGTTTCGAAAGCCCGATCACCTATGATTTCCATCACAGCCAGATCAACGGTTTCATCATCTGCCCAAGAAGTGATGGACACCATCACGCTGATGCCGAGGAATAATACAATTCCTCGAAGCGAGTAAAAGCGAGTGCTGTTTGGTAAGGAGAATTTCAATGCGTTCATAGGGTCAAGATTCACCCTTGAGCGTGAATTCTTTGGGAAAGGATGGATGTTTACAAAAAGTAAGCGTCTATCAATGTATTTTTCAAATATCACCTAAGAAACTTTGGAGTGGGTTTTATAAATCAATGGAGTATCGAAACCTGGGGAAATCAGAAGTCAAAGTCTCAGAAATGAGTCTCGGTTGTTGGACTATGGGCGGACTGAACTACATTGAAGGCAAATCGACGGGCTGGGCCAATGTGGATGAAGCGGAAATATCCCAAGCCATTAAAAAGGCTATCGATCAGGGTGTGAATCACTTCGACAATGCTGATGTATATGGAAATGGAAGGTCCGAACAGATGCTTGCCCGTATCCTTCGTCGCCTCGGGTTAAAATCGGAAGACTTTGTAATTGCGACCAAGGTAGGCCACAATCGTGGCGACTTTGACCATGCTTACGACCCGTTGAACATTCGGCATCAATGTGAACAGTCACTCAGAAATTTAGACCGCGATTATATCGATATCTATTATCTTCATCACGGAAACTTTGGTAAGAATAATCAATATCTGGCAGGAGCTGCGGAAACGCTCAATTCACTGGTTAGTGAAGGGAAGGTAAGACTCAAAGGACAATCAGCCTATACAGCTGCTCATTTCAAAGCCGCTATTCCCGTCGTTCAACCCACGGTTCTTCAAAGCTGGGCGCACGCCATGGATACGCAATTCATCGAGCCGAATGGTCCTGTTGGTAAACTGCTATCGGAAAATGAGCTTTCATTCGTGGCTTTCAGTCCGCTCAACCAAGGTATCTTGCTTGATAAATTCGATCCAAAAAATCCTCCCCAATTTGAGGACGGTGATCATCGCAGAGGCTCGCAAAAATTTAGCAAAGAAAAGTTGAGTTCACTTCAACCAAAACTCGCCGCTCTAAAAAATCGCTTCGGAGACACCATCCCTGATTTGGCTTCAGTCGCCCTGCGCTTCGTTCTAAATTTCCCCAATGTCTGTAGTGTGATTCCAGGTTTCCGAAATGTTCAACAAGTGGAGAATAATATTTCGGTAGTTCAACGAAAATTATCCGCAGCCGATATGACATTTATCAAAAGCCTCCTTCTCGCTCCTGGGTAGTAAGGAGCGTTCGAGTTGTTCTTTTTTCATGGTTCTTTCTCCAACATAAAACTCAGAAACCCGGCTTGTCCGAGTTTCGATGTTCATCTTGTTCGCTTCTATCAGTTCTGACTTTCAGAGATTCAGATACCCAAAAGATTTCAATTTCGAGCTTGTTCAAAGCCTCTCTGATACGATCAATCATTTCTTTATGGTCACTGTTTTCAGGTAACGCTATTCCTACCAAACAATGATTATTCTGCTTCATTATTGCAGCACGTAAAAAGGCGCTAGCAACGTGAACTTTTACTTGATTCCTTGTAAAGGCGAACCCATAGCGAGGAGTGTGCTCTTTGGACGAACCTTCACCTTTCGCCTCAATACGTAATTCATTTGATCCACGAATTGCGACTATGTCGTCACCATGATCAGTTCCTTTACAAGTAGACTCGATGGCCCAACCTTTGGTCACAAGGTGATTTGCGCGGGGTACTACAATGATTATGCCAGGAATTCAAAAGGAGGAAACCCGTAACGAAATTATTTCCTATCTTCAACATCTGAAGGATTAGTGCAAATAATTGAGTTCTCCGCAGGCTAATATGTCCTCGTTCTCAGGTTAAACTGACAACAGCCCAATTCTTGGTTTTTTGAAATTTGGCTCTGGTTTTGGGTTAAGCAGCTATTCATATTGTATCCTTCCAAAAGATCCTCCTTATTTTCATGAGTAAGCTAGGAGTTACTTGCTGAGTTTTATGGATACTATTTTTGATATTGCGATTGTTGGTGGTGGGATTGTTGGAGCAGCCTCTGCTTACAAAATACAAAAGGCCTACCCAAGTACTAAAGTGCTGGTGTTGGAAAAAGAGGACCACCTGGCCTCTCACCAAACAGGTAATAACTCAGGTGTTATTCACTCCGGCTTGTATTACAAGCCTGGTTCAAAAAAAGCGAAGAACTGTGTGATCGGTCGTCATGAGCTTGTTGCATTCGCCAAAGAACATAAGGTCGCTCATGACGTTTGCGGAAAAGTAGTGGCCGCTACCGACGAATCGGAGTTGCCGTACATGGATAAGATCTTTGCGAACGGTTTGGCGAACGATACCGAAGGAATAGAAATAATTACGGGTGAACAATTGCAAGAAATAGAACCACATGTTAAATCGATCGGAGGTATCTGGGTTCCTTGCACCGGTATTATCGACTTCATAGGCGTAACCAATAAACTGGCCGAGCTCGTAACCGCCCTGAACAGTGAGTCAAAAGTTTTAACCGGTCATGAGGTTCTCGGGTTTGATAAGACGGGGACCACTCGAAATATAATGACCAATCAAGGAAGCTTTAAGGCCAAAAAGATGATATTTTGTGGAGGTCTTCAAGCAGACCGATTGGCAAAAAAAGATGGAGTTCCTTTAAAGGAAAAAGTGGTTGGGTTTCGCGGTGATTATTACGAACTAACCGAAGCGGCGAAGCACAAGGTTAAGAATTTGATTTATCCGGTTCCCAATCCTGAGTTCCCATTTCTGGGTGTGCATTTTACCAGGATGACGAATGGAGAAATAGAATGCGGACCCAATGCGGTGTTTACGTTCAAGCGCGAAGGTTATGGGAAGACAGATTTTAGCTTTCGAGATACGTTTGATGCCTTAACATACGGGGGCACCTGGAAATTACTTTTTGGTAATATGGGTTTCGCCATCAACGAGTACCGTCGGGCTTTCTCAAAAAAGCTATTTTTGGAAACCTTACAGCGTATGATCCCGTCTTTGACGATGGATGACATCAAACCCGGTAGAGCCGGCGTAAGAGCCCAACTCTTAGGGGTCAATGGGGACACGCGAGACGATTTCAGAATAGAATACAAGGATGACGCCATTCATGTGCTCAACGCGCCATCTCCTGCAGCGACTGCTTGCTTGGCTATAGGAAACGACATTAAAGAAATGGCCGAACTTCATTTTGGTTGGAAAACTAGGGTCGCCAAATCCAGCCAGTCTGGGGTATCTTGAGTAAGATTAATAATTCAAAGATTTAAACAACGCTTCGCTTGATGCCTTCGGCTACAGGATTTGGTTTCACCAAAACAGGAAACACTCTCATGAATTTTGTTCGCGTAGTGATCCTGTTCCGCCGCGGGCGGATCAAGTGACTGAAAGGAACGTTGTTGAATTCTTAATTCAATCAAAAGCTCAAACTCATGACTGGCTGACACGATATAAAACATCCCATTTCCTAAATTACACCCTTGTCTCTTTTTATCCTATTCCTAGATTAATCTTATGATTCGATTCTTTCTGCTTACCTCATTTGTAGTCCTCTCAGTTTGTTCCAGTTTCGCCAGCAAACCCAATATTCTCTTTATCGCTATCGACGATCAGAACGACTGGATCGGTTGCATGGGTGGTCACCCGCTGGTCAAGACACCAAACATTGATAAGCTAGCCGCGCGTGGAACTCTTTTTGTCAACGCGCATACCCAATCGCCTTTATGTAATGCTTCGCGTACCAGTTTAATGGTAGGACTACGACCGAGCACCACTGGTATTCATGGACTCGCACCCTGGTTCAGGGACGTGCCGCAATGGGAGGATCTACTTTCACTTCCTCAGCATTTTGCGAACAACGGTTATCAGACGTATAGCAATGGTAAGATATATCACAGTATTCGTAGTCAACCTGCGAATACGCCAAATCCTGAGTTTCAGCATTGGGGCTCACGGGGTGGAGTAGGTTCCAAACCTCCAGAAAAATTAATACCTACCAATCCTATTGGTAACTATACATTGATGGATTGGGGTGTGT
>Ga0114996_10007555_pt1 | contig 12274 bp, 5 predicted proteins | sample ArcticOcean_MG_C_4_FD_87039 | JGI IMG/M metagenome (GOLD analysis project Ga0114996, IMG submission 87039) | Marine microbial communities from western Arctic Ocean - ArcticOcean_MG_CB4_134 | ecosystem: Environmental > Aquatic > Marine > Oceanic | place: Arctic Ocean: Canada Basin | collected... | reverse complement strand
CCCCGCACGCCGCTATCAGCGCCGACGAAGGCTCGGGAATCAGTTCGGTCGTGACTGAGATGTCGCCCAACTCGATGTTCGAATCGGCAGAGCTCGTGTCATCGCCGAAGAAGAGCATGTTCGCCTTGTCGTAGGGGTCGACAACAAATCCAGGACCTGGTACGCCGGGGAAGGCCTCGTAGTTGCGCAGCGGCCCACTGAGGATCGATGCCCCGCCAACGGCCAGATCGTAGCTATTGCCCAACACGGTTAGCTCGTATCGGGTCAGTGTGCCGGTCTGTGCCGCGCTGCGATCGACGCCTTCTGCTTGGGTGAACATGTCGGCGGGATCTGACAGATCGTCTTCGTAGGCCCAGATTTCGTTCTGCGAGGGATCGTCGTGAAAGAATCCCAATTCGAGTGCCTGCAGATCGCTGCTAACGACCAGCACCGAAAAGCCGGCCCGGTCGTGTTTGCCGTCGTTGTTGTCGTCTCGATTCGTATCGTGCGACTCGGAGTTCATCTTCAGATCGAATGTGACCCGAAAGCCGGTGGTGCGGTCAAGGACCGGGGCGGCGGAGTGAAAGACACCCGCTGCGGTAAGTAAATTCGGCGATGTCGGATCGTGTGTAAAAAATCCTGCCGATTCACCCCGGGTGGTTGTTGTGTCGAGCACGGTCGTCGTGCCGTTGGGAGTGATCGTGGCATCAGGACCGGGCGGCAATAGGTTGGTGGGATTTGTGATGTATCCCCAGTCCTGATCTTCCGGCGTTTCGGGCGTTACGCCGCCATCAGCATCATAGAGCAGCACATCGGCGGCCGGCGCCATCGATGCAAAGCTCGAAACGACGAGCGCAAGGAACAGTAAATAAGTTTTCATCATCGTGTTCGCTCCAAGGCCGGAGCGCGCAGCGCAAACGACCAAAAGAATTCGAGAATTGCCCAAAGAAATCTGCGCCGGATATTTTCGCCGCCCGGGGAGCTTTGGTCCCATCGGGATGCTGTGAATCTCAAGCGATGTGCGGGCAGGGCATTGGCAAGTTCGTAGAGATCCGGCGGTGATTGTCTTCTGTTACTCTAGCTGGGACCGACCGCCGAGGCAAGCTTATTGTGCCGGTGCGCTGAGCTTTTCTTACCCGCGTGCACCATTGGTTGGCGCGTGGTACCATTGCACCGTTGGAGTGGGGCTGTTGCAGCGGGGCGGAGGTTCACGGCTGGCGATTTTGTTCCCAGGCTGGAGTTTGGGGGAAATCACAGGCGATACACGGAAAACAGGAGTTTTTTCGATGGCATTTGATCTAAACGGCCACGTCGCGTTGGTCACCGGTAGCAGCAAGGGGTTGGGCCGAGCGATCGCGCACACCCTGGGACGAGCCGGGGCAAAGGTGGCGATCAACTATTTCAATAACTCCGCCAAGGCCGACGAGGCGCTGGCCGAACTGAAGAAACAGGGCAGCACCGGCGGAGTGTTTCGTGGTGATGTGTCGACAGAGGCTGGCGTCGACGAAGTCTTCACCGCCATCGAAGCCGAACTCGGCAAGGTCGACATCGTGGTCGTCAACGCGACGCCCGACCAGCCGCACAAAAAAATCGAGGATTACGACTGGGACTTCTACCAGCAGATGCTAGACTTCTTTGTCAAAAGCCCCTACTTACTCGCGCGGAGGTGTCTGCCGGGAATGAGAGAAAAAAACTGGGGCCGGATCGTCAATATCACCAGCGAGGTGTATCACCGCAGCGTGTCACCGTTTAGCGCGTATGTCGCCGCCAAAGGTGGGCAGATCGGTTGGTCACGAAGCATGGCCGGCGAGCTTGCTGCCGACGGAATCACGGTCAACACGGTCGCCCCGGGCTGGGTCCCGGTCGAACGTCACGAGAACGATCCTCAAGAGGAAAAAGACGCCTATCTGGCCCAAGTCCCGATCGGCCGCTGGGGCGTGCCACAAGACGTCGCCGACGCGGTGCGTTACTTCGCCAGCGAAGAAGCGTCGTTCGTCACCGGCCAGACGCTCTGCGTGAATGGTGGCATGACGCCGTGGTAAGTCGTGGATCGCTCCGCGATCCGAACGTTGGTTGATCAACCGACAAGGTATATTATCGACGAAAGCAACCATTCGTCTCGCCAAACATCCGGCGCGAAAAGCTCCGGCTTCAATCGGCCGTTAGGTTTGCGGAGCAAACCACGACTATGGCTCCGTAGTAAGTCGTGGATCGCTCCGCTATCCGAACGTTTAAGGACCGGCGGCGTGGTTACGGTTCTCTGATCTTACAGTTCGGAAGAGCTTTCCGGAGTTCGGCAACACCTTTGGCGGTAACTTTGGTTTGATTGAGCCGAAGATGTTTCAGACTGGTCAACTTCTTGAGATGCTCCAAGCCGTTGTCGGTGATTCTCGTAGAACTAAGTTCCAGCGCCGTTAGGTTGGTCAGCCCTTTGAGTTTCACAAGATCGGCGTCGGTCACCTGCTGTTGGCCTTTCAGGTTGACCAAGGTGATCACGAAAGGCTGTTTTGGCAACTGACCAACCTCGGTGAACTTCCCCGCAATCGTCTCGATGGACCCGCCGATGCCCAACACCCATTCGGCGACGGTACGATTAGGGTCGGATTTTTCCGGATCATCCCACTTGATGTTGCATTTGGGCCGGGCTTTCTTGAACTCGGCGATGCCTTGGGCGGTGACTTTCGTGCCCCGGAGTCCGAGCTTCTGTAGCTTCGTTAGCGCCTTGAGATGCTCCAGGCCTGCGTCGCCAACCTGAGCGTGAAAGAGACTAAGCTCCGTCAGGTTCTTTAACCTCTTGAGTTGCTCCATTCCCGCGTCACTGACTTGGGTCACACCGATAGCAAGAACGTTCAAATTGGTCAGCGCCTTGAGGTGCACCAGGCCGGCGTCGCTGATCTTTGTGCCAGCGAGGCGAAGGTCCCTCAGATTTGTCAGCCCCGTGAGATGTTCCAGGCCCGCGTCGCGGACCTGCGTCGCTGCGAGGTTAAGAAAGGTCAACGTCGTTATTCCCTGGAGGTGCTCCAGGCCCTCGTCGCCGACCTTCGTGCGATAGAGGGCGAGCGACGTTAACTTCGGCAGCCCCTTGAGATGCACCAGGCCCGCGCCGCGGACTTGTGTACCGCCGAGGTGAAGATGCATCAGGTTCGTCAGCGCGTCGAGGTGTGCCAGGCCGGCGTCGGTGATTTGCGTATCACTGAGTTGAATATCTACTAGGTTCGCCAGCCCCTTGAATTTTTCGAGATCGGCGTCCGTCACCCTTTGGTTGCGAATCAAACGAACCGTGGTGATCTGAAACGGCTGCTTTGGTAACTGGCCAACCTCGGTGAACTTGTCCGCGTCGATCTCGATGGTTCCTCCGATTCCCAACACCCACTCGGCAACGGCTCGGTCGGGGTCGGTTTTCTCAGGGTCATCCCACTTGATCTTGCACTTCGGCAGCGCTTTTTTGAGTTCGGCGACGCCCCCGGCGGTGACTTGGGTCTTCGTGAGTTCAAGAAGTCTAAGCTTCGTTAACCCTTTGAGGTTTTCCAGGCCGGTATCACTGACCTGCGTTACGTCGAGATTAAGCTTCGTCAGATTTGTCAGTCCCTTGAAGTGTTCCAAGCCCGTGTCACCAACCCGAGTGCCCCAGATTGTTAGTTCCGTCAGCTTCGTTAAACCTTTGATATGTTCCAGGCCCGCACCCTCGACCTGAGTTTTATTGAGGTGAAGAACCTTCAGATTTGTCAGTCCCTTAAGGTGTTTAAGGCCCGCGTCGCTGACTCGAGTGCTTGAGAGGCTGAGATGCGTCAGATTGGTTAACCCTTGGAGATGTTCCAGGCCCGCATCTGTGACTTGCGTAATCTGGAGTAAAAGAAATTCCAGGTTCGTTAACTCTTTGAGGTGTTCCAGGCCCACATCACTAATTTTCGTATTAAACAGATTAAGATGCGTCAGTTTCGTCAGCCCCTTGAGATGTTCGAGATCGTCGTCCGTCACTTGCCGCCGTCCACTCAAATCGAGGGAGACGATTCGGAACGGTTTCTGTGGCAACTCCGCAACGGCCTTGAAGTCCCCCGCATCCGTCGTGATTTTCCCCCCAATCCCCAACACCCACTCGGCGGCGACGCGGTTGGGGTCAGGCGTCTTGGGTTGTGCCGAAGATGGCGGCGTTTGAGTGGTCGGCAGTAGCTTGACCTGACTCGGATCATTCCTCCAGCCGTACTTCTTGGCGAACTCCTTGGGCGAGAGTGTGAGCTGCTCGCCGTCGTCGGTTAGCACCACATAAACGAGTCGCCTCGCTACGATGTCAGGGGCGCGGAAATGGCCGGCGGACGAAACGGCCAGTGGTTGGGCGTCCCTGAGAAAGGCAATCGTGCCGCAGCGCTTGCCGTCGCTCGTTCGCCAGAGTTCGATGACAGAGCTGTAAATGTCCGTTCTCGTCGCAACAAACTTTCCGTAGGGCGAAAGCTCGCTAGTGGGCCTGCTTCGTGTGATGACAGTCCTTCTCGTTCCTGTTTCGATTCCCCACTCTCGAATCGTTCTTCCGTCGTAACTGAACAATGTCCCCCCATCTGCTGACCAGCGAAGCGAATAGGGACTCCGTTGGTGACCGGCAAGACAATCAATCAATTCACCAGACTGCGAATTCAATAGGCGTATGTCGTTGCCAGACGCTACTGCGATGGTTTTTCCGTCCGGCGACCACCGAAATGTACCTGCTATCTTGTCGTCGAAAGTGTGCAGCCGTTCTCCTGTCTCTACGTTCCACATGACGGCGTCCTTCGCGTGCCCGGTCGTTCTACCCAGCGTCTTGCTGTCGGGTGACCAACGCAAATTCGAAAGAGTAGCGAAAGGGCACTTCATGGTGCGTACCAGTTGGCCCGTGGCAGTGTTCCAGAGGAGTACTTTGTCTTTGCAGTCAATTGCGAGCCACTTTTCGTTAGGTGACCAGGGACTTTCATACCCGTCGCCCACGTCAAACTTTCGAAGCGTCTTGCCGGTGTTAGCGTCCCAGACAGCCAATCCGGCGTTGTAGCCTGCACGTGAAGCAATCATTTTTCCGTGTGGCGACCATGCTGCGTATTCAGACGGCACTCTGGTGTTGTGTTGTAGGCGTTCACCGGACTGAGTGTCAAAAATGGAAATGCCGCTCCCGCAAAACACGATACGAGTTCTATCGGGCGACCATCTGACATGATGGATCTGGGCAGGATTCGCCACGCTCTCGGCAATCATTCCCGCGGAAGCAACGTCCCAGAGCTGAATATTTCCGCGAGAGCCGACTGCGATCATCTTTGCGTCAGGCGACCAGTCAAGCGAGAGGATATGAAAATTGTCGGTTTCGACTTGCCGAATCAACTTGTACGATGCCGCGTCAATGAACTGCAGTTTGGTGCCGCGCACGATCGCAATCTGACTGCCATCGGGAGATGGGCAGGGAGACGCTCCATCGATTTCGTGAACGAGTTTTCCTGTTTCGTTGTCCCAAATACGTGTGCTCTTTTGTTGGTCTTTCTGCGGAGCGTAGGAAAAAAGACGTTTGCCATCAAGTGACCAGTTGATTGACACAACCGAGTTGTAGAGCCCTTCCCCGTGTCTGATATCCTCTAAGTACTGCTCCGTTTCGCGAGACCATCGACGTACGATTCCTTGTAAGGAAGAAATGCGCGTTGCGTATGCCAATACGGTGCCGTCGGGAGACCATTTTGCGGGGGTATGAACGAGTGCCGTGGCGAACGCATGACCGGACAGCATGTGCAAACGACGTCCCGATGCAATATCCCAAATGGTGGGCTGTCCACCCGCGGCGACTAAGAGCTTTCCGTCGGGCGACCAATCGAGATACCCCACGTCGTATGGCAACTCTGACGCTCCTCCAAAGGTTTTGAGCAATCGACCAGTAATGGGATCCCAAAGCCGGATGGTTTGTTCCGGTCCACCTGAAGCGACAACACGGCTATCAGGAGACCAAGCGATTCCACCGCTGCCGCCGACGAGTATACGGACAAGTCGTAGCGTCTTGGCCTCCCAAATCCTCACGGTGCGGTCTTGGCCGCAACTAGCGATCCATTTCCCATCAGGACTGTAACGGACGGAACGGACCTCACCACGATGACCTTTTGCTTCGATCGTCCAACTCGCCACGCCGTCGATCTTTGCCGGCCAGCTTACGAGAGCCGTTGGGCTTAGCGGCTCGCCGACAGCGATGGTCTGCGATTCTGGTTCGAGATCGATCGTCGCGGGAGAGACCTTGCGGTCGGGGGATATCGGTTCGCCGGTTTCCAGGGCGGCGTTCGGGTCCGGTGTGATCACTACCGGTGCCGCTGCCAGCACGGGACCATCAGCGGATTCCTTCAGGGCGAGCATCTCGCCGTCCTGCTTGAGTTCGAGTTTACCGTCCGGCAGTAGAAGGACTTCGACGATTGTTTCGCCGCCACGCTTTAACTCGAACTTGTCGGTGAAAAATTCAAAGTCGCCGCGGACGATCTTGAGCTGTTGTAGGCCGGGGGTCACGCGGATCTCGGCTTCGCGGTCGGTGCCTTTGATCACTAGATCGGTCGATTGCACGGTGACTTCGATCTTGGGATCGTGGATCACGACCTTGAGCGTGCCCTTGCCGGTGGGGATTAGCAGGATCACGGCCAACGCGATCAGGGCTAATCCGCCGAGACTGCCGCCGATCATCGCGGGGAGTCGCCACTTGGGAGGAATGCGCGAAGAGAGAGAGAAGAGAGCGCGGTGCGGTGCGCGTCCCTCGCTGACGCTTCGGGCTGTGATTTGGTCGGCGTTGGCGAGCGGCTTGCGAATCGGCGGGACGGTGTCGATCGCTTTGGCCTCTTCGATCAGATCGGTCGTCGAGGAGGAAGGAGCAGAGATGTCGAGTACCGAGACAGCCGTTTCCGACTCAGGTGAAACGGCGGGCGACGTACCAACCAGCGCCTGCAAGTCGGCACCTTCACAGAACGGTTCGAGCGCGTCGACGACGTCGGCCGGCGTGGCGATGCGGTCGTCGGGATTCTTCTGGAGCATCTTGTGGACGATCGCGGCGAGACCGTCGGGAACTTCGTCGCGACGATCTTGAATTGCCGGGGCCGGTTCGGTCGCCAGCGCCATCAGCTTCTGTACCGGTGTTTGATAATTCGGGCCGAAATAAATCGGCTTGCCGGTCAGCAGCCGATAGAGCGTCGCACCGAGCGCGTAGATGTCAGCCCGAATATCGACTTCGTGCGAGTCGCCACCTTGTTCGGGGGCCATATAGTCGAGCGTGCCCATCAGTTGGCCGGTCGTGGTCAGGCCCTCGGCGTCGGGCGAGTGGGCTTCGCTCAGCAGGGCCAGACCCATGTCGAGGATCTTCACCACCGGCGGCTTGCGGCGCTGCTCGGCGAGCATCAGATTGCTCGGCTTGATGTCGCGGTGGACCATCTCGCTTTCGTGGGCGTCGTCGAGCCCGACGGCCGCTTGGCGGATCAGCTCACAGGCATCGGCCACCGGCAGCGGCCCGACGCGGCGGATCAACTGCGAAAGGTCTTGCCCACGGACATATTCCATCACGAGAAAATGCATACCGTCGACCTCCCCGGCGTCCATGGCCCGCACAATGTTCGGATGATCGAGTTTGCCGACGGCCCGCATCTCGCGTTCGAATCGGGCCACCGCCCCGGCGTCTTTCATTCGCTCGGCCGGCAGGACCTTGATCGCCACGACTTTGTCGAGCTTGCTATGTCGGGCTCGGTAGACGGCTCCCATGCCGCCCTCGCCGAGTTTCTCCAGCAATTCGTATTCCCGCAGATTGCCGATCGGCGGTGCGTCGTCGTCGGTGTCGTTTTTGCCCGCGATCGTGGCGTCACGACCGATGTTCTTTACGAATGCGAGCGCCTTCTTATACTCGCCGTCGTCGGTGTGCTCGCTCCGCTTAGGGTTGCGCAGTCGAGAGAGCACGGTGTCGCTCTGATGTTCGAGGGCGACGATGGTCTCTTCGCACGTCGGGCAGTCGTCGACATGGCTGGCGACCTGATCGATCTGCTCGACCTTGAGCTGTCCAAGCAAGAAGGCCTTGAGATCGTCCGACGAAGGGCAGTTGGGATCTGGCATGGGATTCGATGCTGGATGAAGGGGGAGAATGGTCTGACCGACGGACTTCGCCGCTATTAGAGAACAACGACGGCGCGTGACACGACTTTCGAAAGAAAAACGTCCTACCAGGGGTTTTCGCCCAATTCGTCGCGTAATCGCCGCAGAACACGGCTTTTGGCTTGGCGAACGGCTCCGGCGGTGATGCCCATGTCGGCCGCAATGTCGGCGGTGCTGTCGCCTTCGACGGCGGCCCGCCAAAAGGCCCTCCAGGTGCTGGCTTCGAACTCCGCCTGAACGACGGTCAGGCCGCGATGCAGCAGGGCACTCAGTTCGTCACGGTCTTTGACGTCCGACGCCTCGGCAGGCTGATAGTCGGGCAGCTCGGCCAGTCGCTCGTGGGCCGCGGTTCCTCCGGCGGCTTCGCCATCGCGCCCGATCCGGCGAAAGTGATCGTGGATCTTGTTCCGCGCGATCGTCCAGAGCCACGCGCGAAAGTTGCTGTCGTCTCGCTGCTCGTACTGATCGATGTTGGCCGAGACGGCGGCAAAGACATTCTGGAAGACATCGGCCGCGTCTTCGCCCCGCAGGTTCGACCGCCGGCACCAATAATAGACCAGCGGTCCGTACAATTCGGCGAGTCGCTCCCACGCCGATTCATCTCGGGCGCGCACGCGCGAGATCAGATCGCTTGACGTGCTACCGAAGGATGTCGGGCTGACGGGCATAACCCCATTGTGGCGCAGTGGGTGGGTGAATGCAAAGGGAGATTGTCGCGCGGACGGGTCCGCGCAGGTCCACGAACGCGACCAATGGTCGCGGCTTTACAGGACAGGGGGATTACCAGCAACGGGCGACTTGGGCTTTCATGAAGGCTAAGCCGTCGCTGGCGAGTTGCTCTTCGCTCTCGTACATCCGGCGCCATATCTTCGTGGCGGCGGCGATCTCGGGCAGGGCGAGGCCGAACGCCTCGATCATCAACCAGCCATCGTAGTTGATCGCCTTGAGGGCGTCGAAAGTTTCGTCCCACTTGATGTCGCCGGCACCGGGCGTGCTGCGATCGTTCTCGCTGATGTGCACGTGGCAGAGCACGTCGGCACAAGCATTGAGTGCCTCGCCGATGTTCTTCTCTTCGATGTTGGCGTGAAACGTGTCGTACATCATCCGGCAGTTGTCGTGTCCCACTTCGCGAACAAATCGGGCCGAGTCGGCGTGGCTGTTGAGCAGATAGGTCTCGAACCGGTTCAGGCACTCAACGCCCAGCATTACGCCAACATTGCCAGCATGCTCGGCGACCTGCTGCATGCTCTGGACGCCCCACTTCCATTCGTCATCGGTCGGGCCGGCGCCGCTAAAGTAACCCAACGCCGAGTGATACGGCCCCACCAGATGCGTCGCGCCGACCGCCTGACAACAGTCAAGCGCCAAATTGTTGTTGGCCACACCGACCGCACGAACCGAAGCGTCGGGACTGATCGGGTTGTCCTCCTCGCCGCGCACGGTGACGGCGGTGCGCTCGAGCCCCAGGTTGTCGAGCTTGCTCTTCCAGCCGGCCCATTTGTCGACATCGAGATTGAACAGCGGCAACTCGACGCCGTCATAGCCCATCGCCTTGAGCGATTCGAGGACACTGAGATGTTCGTCGGCCAGATCGCCGGTCCAAAGCAACAGATTCATGCCGAATTTCATCGTGGGACTCCTTCGAGAAATAATGGTCGGTTAGGTTGGTGTGAGCAGTTCGTCGCGCCGGGCCTTGACTCGTCGGCGGGCTTCGGGAAACTGCTCGGCGAGCGTGTCGGGCAACTGCGGCAAGCGAACACGTCGCATGACTTGGTTGAGCCGAATCAGCAGTTTGGCATCCTCGGTGTAATCGTACAAGAACCGCTCGGCAGAGAATCGGACGATCCACGCCGACAGATCGCCGCTCGGTCGGGTCGTCAGCCGGTTGATCACGTCGGACGTTTGCCGCGGATCGAGCGATTCGATTGCCGCATAGTAGGCATCGAGCCGCTGTGGGGCTTCTTCGATCAACGCGGCGTCCAGCAGCAACTCGACGAGAATATGGCCGAGAAAATGGGGCCGCATGCCGGTCTCGCCGGCCAGTGCATCGCGTACCACAACCGTCATGTCGAGTGACAATTCGGTGAATGCCCGAGAGCGGTGAAACCAATCATCGTCGGCATGGTGTTGCACCACGCCCCGAGCCACGGCCGAGAGCAGCGGATCGGCGTCGTCGACCAGCGCGCGAGCATGTTTGCTGCGAGCCTTGATCTTGCGATCCACGACGCTGAGCCAGTCGGGCACCGCCGTGCCGGCAAGAAAGTACGGATCGTCGACGAAGTTGCGGCCGTGAGCGAAGTAGTTCATGGAGGATTTCGCCTACAGTAGACCTCACGCTCCGCGTGAGGAATCCCTCTTCACGCGGAGCGTGAAGCCTACTTTTCAATACCCAGCACCTTGACCAAGAACGCCCAACGATCAGCCGCCACTGCGATCTGTTTGTCGGTCGGTTTGCCGGCGCCGTGTCCTGCTTTGGTTTCGATGCGAATCAACACCGGCGCGTCGCCGGCTTGTGCCCGTTGCAGCTCAGCGGCGAACTTGAAACTGTGTGCCGGTACGACCCGATCGTCGTGATCGGCGGTGATGATCATCGTCGCCGGGTAATGCGTGTCGGGCTTAATGTTATGTAGCGGTGAATAGGCCCGCAGAACCTTGAACTGCTCGGCATCGTCGGCCGAGCCATATTCGCTAACCCAGGCCCAGCCGATCGTGAATTTGTGATACCGCAGCATATCCATGACGCCGACCTCCGGCATCGCGGCGGCGAACAGCTCGGGCCGCTGTGTCATGCAGGCCCCCACCAGCAGCCCGCCATTGCTACCGCCGGCAATCGCGAGATGTTTGCTGGAGGTGTATTTGTTGTCGATCAACCACTGGGCCGCCGCGATAAAGTCGTCAAACACGTTCTGCTTGTTCGCCTTCATTCCGCCCTCGTGCCAGTCGCGACCATATTCGCCGCCGCCGCGCAAATTGGGAATCGCCAGCACGCCGCCCAGTTCCATCCAAACCGTGCTCGACACCGAAAAATGGGGCGTCAGCGAGATGTTGAATCCGCCGTAGCCGTAAAGCAGTGTCGGATTCGTGCCGTCGAGCGAGAGTCCCTTCTTGTGCGTGATGAACATCGACACCCGGGTGCCGTCTTTGCTCTTGTAGAAAATCTGCCGGGTTTCAAATTGCTGTGGATCGTATTTGACCTTTGGCGCCCGATAGACCTCGCTCTTTCCGGTGGCGATATCATAACGATAGATCGTCCGCGGGCTGGTGTATCCGGTATAGCCGTAAAACGTTTCGGTGTCCTTCTTTCGCCCACCGAATCCGCCGGCTGAGCCAAGCCCCGGCAGTTTCACTTCGCGTTCGAACTTGCCGGTGGTGCTGTAGACCTTGATCTGCGAGTGGGCATTCTTTAGATAGTCGAGAAACAACTTGCCGCCGGTATAGGAGACGCTTTGTAGGACGTCGTCGCTTTGTGGGATTAGTTCTTGCCAGTGTTTGCGTTCTGGTTTCGTAAGGTCGATCGCGATCACCCGGCTGCGTGGCGCGTCGAGATCGGTTTTGAAATAGAAGGTGTCGTCGTCGGTGCCGATCAAGTCGTATTCAGCGTCGAAGCCGGTAATCAGTTCGGTAACCGGTGCGTCTTTATCACCCAGCCGCTTGATAAATATCTGATTCTTCGGCTCGGATCCTCTCCAGACGTGGATCACCAGGAACTTGCCGTCTTCGGTCACTTGGCTGCCAAAGCCCCAGGTCTTCTCGTCGGGCCGCTCATAGATCAGGCTATCTTTCTCCTGCGGATCGCCGAGGCGGTGATAGTAAAGCTTCTGGAAATAATTCGTGCCGGTGAATTCTTCCTCGTTTTTCGGTTCGGCATAGCGGCTGTAGTAGAGGCCTTTGCCGTCGGGCGTCCAGGCGGCACCGGAGAACTTGATCCATTTCAGTTCGTCCGCCAGGTCCTTGCCGCTCACCACGTCGCGGATCCGCCAGGTCTGCCAGTCGGAACCACTTTGGGCCAGACCGTACGCCAGCAGCCGGCCATCTTCACTGGGACGATAGCGCGAGAGCGAAACGGTGCCATCTTTAGAAAGCTTGTTTGGATCGAGCAACACGCGGGGCTCGCCATCGAGCGAATCGGCCGTGTAGAGCACGCTCTGATTCTGGAGGCCATCGTTTCGGCTAAAGAAATACT
>Ga0114996_10007553_pt1 | contig 12274 bp, 12 predicted proteins | sample ArcticOcean_MG_C_4_FD_87039 | JGI IMG/M metagenome (GOLD analysis project Ga0114996, IMG submission 87039) | Marine microbial communities from western Arctic Ocean - ArcticOcean_MG_CB4_134 | ecosystem: Environmental > Aquatic > Marine > Oceanic | place: Arctic Ocean: Canada Basin | collected... | reverse complement strand
GTTGATCGTCCTGCGGATCGTAATGAGTTGGATTCCGTTCGGCCGCGATTCCCGCTTTATGTGGACGCTGTACGGCCTCACAGAGCCGGTGATGGCACCGTTTCGGAACCTGATTCCGCCGCTGGGGATGTTCGACCTTTCTCCCATTTTGCTGATGTTCCTTCTTAGTTTTGTGAAGACGGCTATTTACGGCCTCCTCATCGGGTAACGACAGATAACGTCGCTTTCGCTCCATTCAGCGAAGACCGACCGGCGACAAGGAGTTGTGGTGAATCTGACACCGTTGGACATCCGTAAACAGTCTTTCCAAAAGGCTTTTCGCGGGTTCGACCCCGAAGAGGTCCAGGCATTCCTGGAAATGGCGGCCGAGGAATTCGAACGGCTGACGCGCGAGAATATAGAGCTGACAGAGAAGGAGTCGACCCTGCGGGTGGAGGTAGAGCGCACTCGCACGATGGAGACGACCCTTCAGGAGATGCTCCGGACGGCGCAGCAGACGGCCGACGAGGTCCGGCAGAACGCACGGAAGGAAGCCGGCCTGATCGTGAAGGAGTCGGAGATCAGCGCCAACCGCGCTGTAGAGCAGGCTCGGGACCAGGTACGCAAAATCCGGTCTGAGATCGTGGACCTGAAGAATCAACGAGATCTGTTCGTTGCTAAAGTCCAGGCGCTGGTCGCCGCCCAATCCGACTTCCTGAGCGGGTTGGAGTTGAGCGATCCAGATGTGATTTCCGAGCAATCTGAGAGTGAACGATGAACAGTGGGAAGACCTCGCTGGTTCTGAACGGACGTCGAATTGCGGTGGCCTTACGTAAGGGGTGGAGATGAGTACGGACATTCGGCTTGGGGTAATCGGTGGATCTGGCGTATACGAGATGTCAGGGGTGGAGATCGTGCAGAACCATGAGATCCATACGCCCTTTGGCCAGACATCGGACCGCGTCGTGGAGACGACGATCGGCGGGCGGACGGTAATGTTTCTGCCTCGCCACGGGCGCGGCCATCGTCTGCTACCCCAGGAGATTCCCTATCGGGCCAATGTTTTCGCCATGAAGCAGTTGGGGGCCACCCACCTGCTGGCGATCAGCGCCGTGGGCATCATGCGTGAGGAGATCAAGCCCGGGGATATGATCGTTCCCGACCAGCTGTTCGATCGCACGCGGGGTGTCCGGGAGTCGACGTTCTTCGGCGATGGGGTCGTGGGCCACGTGATGTTTGCCGACCCCTTCTGTGACGAGCTGCGGAACCTGGTGGCCGCGTCGGCCGAGAGCCAGGGAGCTACGGTTCATTCAGGTGGCACCTATGTCTGTATGGAAGGTCCCGCCTTTTCGACGCGGGCGGAATCACATTTTTACCGCGAGTCGGTGAAGCCAGCGGTGATTGGGATGACGGCCATTCCGGAGGCGAAGCTGGCGCGGGAAGCCGAGATGTGCTACGCCCTGCTGGCTACGGGCACGGACTACGACTGCTGGCACGAGTCGGAAGAAGACGTGTCGGTGGAGGCTATCGTGAAGGTGCTTCACGAAAATGCCGAGTTGGCCAACCGGATTGTTCAGGATGTGGCGGCGCGGCTGCCGCAGACTTCGGACTGCGAGTGTCTTTCGGCAGCAGAGTTTGCCATCATCACAGACAGGGCGAGCATTCCCGAGGAAGCGAAAGATCGGCTGCGGGTGCTATATGGGAAGTATCTGGATTAAGGGCAGGGAAGAGCCGCAGAAAGGCAGCTGTTAGCAAACAGAGTCGGTGGGCTTGAGCTTTGAGTAACACGCAGAGAGAGTGCGGCGTCCAAAAACGTTATGACGACTAAATCCAAAGAGAACACCGAGACCGCGCGGAGCACCAAAGCGGCTTTTGCAGAGGTCGGCAGCCAGGTCGACTTTCCGAAGATGGAGAGCCGGGTGCTGCAGCTGTGGAAGGACGGGAAGGTGTTCGAGAAGTCGGTGTCTACACGGCCGGCCGACAGGGAGTTCATTTTCAATGACGGCCCGCCGTTCGCCACCGGTCTGCCTCACTACGGCCATCTTCTGGCGTCGATCATCAAAGATGTCGTTCCTCGATACTGGACGATGCGCGGCTACCGTGTCGAGCGCAGGTTCGGTTGGGACTGCCATGGGCTTCCGGTAGAGAACGAGGCCGAGCGCGAGTTAAAGCTGAAGACGCGCCAGGATATTATCGCTTTCGGTATCGGTCGCTTCAACGAGTTCTGCCGCGAGCTGGTGATGAAGTACACGTCGGAATGGAAGCAGGTCATAAACCGCTGCGGACGATGGGTGGACTGGGACAATCAGTACCGAACGATGGATCCCGAGTTCATGGAATCGGTCTGGTGGGTGTTCAAGAGTCTCTGGGACAAGGAACTGATTTACGAAGGGTTCTATTCCCTGGCCTACTGCCCCCGGTGTGCGACTCCGCTGTCGAACTTCGAAGTGAATCTGGGCGGCTACCAGGACGTGCAGGATCCCTGGGTGACCGTACGCCTGAACGTTCGGGGTGAAGAGAACCTGTCGCTGCTGGCCTGGACGACGACGCCCTGGACACTGCCGTCGAACATGGGGCTGGCTGTTGGTGCGGACATCGAGTACGTGCGCGTTCGGATGAAGGATAGCGAGCAGCTGGTGGTGGCAAAGGCGCGCTACGAGGAGGTGTTCAAGAATCACCTGGAGGACGTGGCGCAGGTGACCGACCAGCCCGTGGCTGACCTTCTTGAGATGACCTATGATCCGCTGTTCGATTACTTTGCAGAAAAGCGGGGCGAAGGCGCGTTCCGGGTTGTGACGGCCGATTTCGTGTCGACGGATGAGGGGACGGGGATCGTCCACATCGCACCGGGATTCGGCGAAGACGACTATGCCTTGGGGAAGGAGAAGGGGCTTCCGGTGGTCTGCCCCATCGACGAGGATTGCGCCTTTACGTCAGAGGTCGGCGACTACCAGGGAACGTTCGTCAAGGATGCCGACCGGGCGCTTACGCGTGGACTGCGCGAGTCCGGGCATCTGCTGGACGCCGGGACGCTGATGCACTCCTCTCCGTTCTGCTGGCGATGTGATTCACCTCTGATTTATCGGTCGATCGCTACGTGGTTCGTCGCCATCGCCCCGATCAAGCAGAAGATGCTGGATGCCAACGACCAGATCTGGTGGGTGCCTGAGCATATCAAGGGAGGACGGTTCGGGCGCTGGCTGGAAGGCGCCCGGGATTGGGCCATCAGCCGCAACCGGTACTGGGGAACCCCGCTTCCGATCTGGCGGAATGAAGAGACGGGCGAAGCGCTCTGTGTGGGAAGTCGGGAAGAGCTTGAAAAGCTGAGCGGCCGGAAAGTGGAGGACCTGCACAAGCACTATATCGACGATATCGAGATCCCCAGCCCGACAGGTCGCGGCGTTCTGACGCGGGTGCCGGAGGTGCTGGACTGCTGGTTCGAGTCGGGGTCGATGCCGTACGGGCAGTCGCACTATCCTTTTGAGAACAAGGAGCGCTTCGAGGCCAATTTTCCGCCCGACTTCATCTCGGAAGGGCTGGACCAGACACGGGGATGGTTCTATACCCTGACGATCCTGGCTGCTGCCCTGTTCGACAAGCCGGCGTTCAAGAACTGTATCGTGTCGGGGATGCTGCTTGCCGAAGATGGGCGAAAGATGAGCAAGCGGCTGAAGAACTATCCCGAACCGACCGAGATGCTCGACGTCTATGGGGCGGACGCCCTCCGCCTCTACCTGCTCAATTCCCCAGCTCTGCGTGCTGAAGAGATGCGGATGACGGAGCAGGGCATCAAGGAGAGCCTTCGCTCGGTGCTGATTCCGCTCTGGAACGCGTACAGCTTCTTTGTCACCTACGCCCGGATCGACGGCTGGTCGCCGGCGGCCGCCGAGAACCAGGCGCCCGCCAACCGGCTGGACCGATGGATCCTGTCGGAACTGCAGACGCTTTTGCATGACATGAATACGGAGATGACGGCCTACCGTCTTTACCGTACGGTACCGGCGATGGTGTCGTTCGTGGAGAAGTTGACGAATTGGTACATCCGCCGAAGTCGCAGGCGGTTCTGGAAGAGCGAAGATGATTCAGACAAGGCACAGGCCTATGCGACGCTCTACCAGGTTCTGGTGACCTTCATCAAGTCTCTTGCGCCGCTACTGCCGTTCATCACCGAAGAGATCTACCAGAACCTGGTCCGTTCGTTCAACGCGGATGCCGAGGAGAGTGTCCATCTCTGCGAGATGCCTCAGGCGGATGAATCGCTTCGAGACGCCGAGTTGGAAGAGCAGATGCAGCTTGCGACACTGGCGGTTTCGTTGGGCCGGTCGCTGCGGTCCAAGCACGATCTGAAGGTCCGGCAGCCGTTGCGACGCCTCTACCTTTTGCCCCCGAACGAACAGAGCCGCGAGGAGCTGGTGGCAATGCAGTCGATGATTGCCGATGAACTTAATATCAAGGAAATCATCATCGTCGAGGATGAGACGGAACTGGCAGACGTTTCCTTCAAGCCGAATTTTCGGGTGCTTGGCCCCCGGTTCGGAAAGCGTATGAAGGAAGTCGCCTCCCGGGTGCAGTCGCTGACGAGCGACGAGATCGCCACCTTGCGCGACGGCGGATCTGTTCCGGCAGCCGACGGCGAGATTACGCTGGACGACCTGGAGGTCATCCGGACGGAGAAAGACGGCCTGATCGTAGCGGTGGAGAACAATCTGGGCGTGGCGCTGGACACCGAACTGGACGACGAGCTGGTGGAGGAATGCACGGCCCGGGAATTTGTAAACCGGGTCCAGAACATGCGCAGGGATTCCGGTCTGGATGTGTCGGACCGAATCGATCTGTCGGTGAAAGGTGAACCCGGATTAGAGGGAGCGGTGTGCAACCACAGGGACTATATCATGGGCGAGACTCTTGCTGAGACGTTGGAGACGGGGACCCTCGTTTCGCCCTGCAGTCTGAAACAGGAGTGGGATGTGAACGGTTTGAAGGGTACGATCGGGATTCGCAAGTGCCTCTGATGTCTGTCCAGAATACCGAGTACACGAAGGGCGACGTTTACCTTTTTCCTGCAGCAGGAGCCAGGCTGCAGGACCGGGAGGCAGGACCATGACGAAGCAGGAATTGGAGCGATTTAAAACGCTCCTCACGGAGAAGCGTCTTGAAAACATGAAGGATCTCGGTGTTCTGGAAGCCCACCAGATGAACGAGACCTCGGCGAATTCGTCCGGTGGACTGCTCTACTCGGACCACATGCCCGACATGGGCAGCGATGCCATGGAACGTGAAAAAGCTTTTCTCTTCGCGTCTCGAGACGGCGCCTATATTGCCCAGATTGAGAAAGCACTGAAGCGAATTGAGGACGGTGGCTTCGGGGTCTGCAGGGAGTGCGGTTTGGAGATCCCGGAGGGGCGGCTGGAAGCGGTGCCAACCACTACGATCTGCGTACCCTGCAAAGGAAAACTGGCCAGCGGCGAGCATCGAAAATCGGCGTAGGCTGGAGCCGTTGGGCTCTTCTGGCACAACAACCTTTTTTGTGGACAGGGGGAGCGGGTGCGGCGACTCTGGATCTCGGCGGCCGTTATCGCGGCGGATCAGGTATCGAAAGCGATGGTCACCAGTCGGATGGATCTGGGAGAATCTGTTCCGGTACTCGGATCTTTCTTCAAGCTGACCTATATCCTGAACCCCGGAGCAGTCTTTGGACTTAAACTTGGGGGGCAGGCGCTCCATCTCCTTTTTGCCATTATCGCTTTGGGCCTTGTTGCCACGCTCCTCTACCGGACGCCGGCGAGCGAACGGGCAGGGAGCATCGGCCTGGCCCTGGTGCTGGGAGGAGCCGTCGGGAACGTCATCGACCGGTTGGCGATCGGAGCCGTCGTCGATTTCCTGGATTTCGGCACTAACGGATATCGCTGGTGGGTGTTCAACATTGCTGATGCAAGTGTTACAACGGGTGCCGCTCTTCTTGTTCTCTCCTACGCCATCTTGAACAGGCCTGAAGACCGAAAGGATGGCGCTGAGGACGCACCCGAACCGGAGGCAGGCGATGCGGTTGGAGATCGAAGCAACGAATAACCTTCAGCGCGTGGATCGGGTCCTTGCGGACCTGGTGCCAACACTCTCCAGATCGCGCATCCAACGTCTCATCCAGACGGGCGAAGTACTCGTCAACGGCGCGTCGGTTAGAGCCAACGCTCGCCTCCACACGGGGGACGTTGTGCTGCTGGAGCCTCCTCCGCCCGAACCGGTGTCTATCGATCCAGAGCCCATGCCTCTGGATATTCTTTTTGAAGACGACCATCTTCTGGTTCTGAACAAGCCGCAGGGACTCATCGTTCATCCTGCCGGGCGGATGCGGACGGGCACCCTTGTGAATGGCCTGCTGGCTCACTGTAAACGGCTGTCGGGCATCAACGGCGTCTTGAGGCCCGGCATCGTCCATCGCCTGGACAAGGATACCACCGGACTTATGGTGGTTACGAAGGACGATGCAGCGCACCGAGGCCTTGCCCGACAGTTCGAGGAACGGTCGGTTCAGCGACGTTACCGGGCCGTCCTCTGGGGGCGCCCCGATCCGAAAGAAGGGCGCATCGAAGGGGATATCGCCCGGCATCTGAAAGACCGAAAACGGATGACGGTGCGAGAGGGGGGGCGGACGGCGGCAACCCGGTACCGGGTGATGGCCGAGTATGAGTTCCTCTCTGAAGTGACGTTCGAGCTGGAAACAGGCAGGACCCACCAGATTCGGGTTCACGCCGAGCACATCGGCCATCCGGTATTCGGAGACCCAGGCTATGGGGGCCGTCGCAGGCGAATGAAGGGGATCTCACCCATGCTCCGAGGAGACGCCCTGAAACTGCTGAAACTGACGGACCGGCAGATGCTGCATGCCGAACTCCTGGGATTCGTGCACCCCGTTACGGGTGAGCGATTTCGTTGGGAAAGTGGACTTCCAGAGGACATGAAAACAGTTCTGGGGATGCTTGAAGGGCAATAGCTCCTTGATATTCTTGGAGATGCGTCGCCCTGGTTTTCTTCGGTTGGCGAGTTTTCTCTTGACTCAGGGGTTCCGATCCTGTAAACTTGTTACGAACCGAAGTAGTCAGTATCTGTTTCCTGAACATCCGACCTCAGAATTAGACGGAATGGCAAGGATCAGAAAGCTCGATTCTTGCCTTTTTTGTTTGTGCTTTCTGCTCAGGTCTTGTCTCAGGCTTCAACAGTTTGAAAGGTGGTGAAAGACCGATGGCAGAAGGTACCGTTAAGTGGTTCAACGACAGCAAGGGTTTCGGCTTCATCGAACAGGACGGCGGCGACGATGTATTCGTGCATTTCTCCGCAATCCAGGGCGAGGGCTTCAAGACTCTGAGCGAAGGCGACGTGGTTGAGTTCGACATCCAGCAGGGCCCCAAGGGGCTCCAGGCTGCGAACGTGGTTCGGAAGTAACTCGAACCCACGCGTCACTCCGTAATACGAACGGGTGCTGTCCTGAAAGGGATGGCACCCGTTTTTTGTGTAACATCGAATGACGAAGGGGTGAGCGGACCCATTTGGTGATGCTACGGGCGGCCAATAATCAATAAGAAATACGAAATTTCAATTTGGAGCTGGGGGGAAGGACGCTGGAGGAAGCATGGGGTTGCGGGAGGAGTCCGCCCTTCGACCGGCTCAGGGCAGACCTTCAGCGGGCTTGGTTTCTGCGTAGCACCGGATGGATTTCAAACCGGTGTGACAAGTTCTCAGCTTTCAGATATGAGGAGCGCTGCCGGACTGGAGACGGTCGACCAAGTCTTCGACTTCGTCGATGGAGGGGTTGTTTTCACGGATGTAGCGAAAGGCGCGGGTCTGGTCCACTTCGGCCTGGAGGCGGGTGAGGCAAAGGGCGCGGCGCTCATCGATTTCACCTGTACGCACGGCCTCTCGAATGGGAGCCGACAGACGGGCCACCCGCTTGGCTACGGCCATCTCGTCCGGTTCCATCGCCATGCGCTCAGCGCCTTCAGCGTCGGGAAGGTGGAAGACCTCTGCATTGCGGAGGAACTCTACCTCGTCGATGATATTGCATGGCTGAATCTGCATGTTGGACTGGAAGGAGAGTTCTCGTGCCCGATCGTCGGATACGCGGCGAACGATGGCGGGGATGGGCCCTGTCGGACCCACGGGGGATGGGCCTCGAAACGGCATGGAACCAGCCTAAATGGCTGGTTTATCACAATATAAAGCCACGTTTCACGTATAGTCAAGCCAATTCTACTGGCGAAAATGCGAAGGAAAGATTGAGCTTTCCTTCGCTATGGAGATAAGGCGCCGCGCATCCTCACTCCTCTACAGCGTTCCCACCGGAATTCCGTAGGCGTCTTCCACCTTGTCGGTGTTAACCATTTCGATGGCGTCCCAAGGGCAGATGTTGACGCACTGGATGCAGCCGATGCAGTCTTCAAGGCGGACTTCGCAGAATTTTCCAATCCCGTCCAGGCCTGCGTCGGACACATCCACCTCTTCTATACAGTCTGTTGGGCAGACTTCTATGCAGGCGTTGCAGCCGGTGCAGTAGTCGGGATTGATGATGGCGATATGGCGAGGGCGCTTCTTTTTGGCCGTCATCCCTGATCTGGAATCCAGCCAAACGTACTGGTGGAAGTCGACTCTGGTGAATCCTGCTACCCGTTCCGGCCGGTAGTCACTCGATTTCGGGGCGAATTGGAGCCGGCCCTCGGCGTGGTCACCGCTGAGACGGTACCGGTCGACGGTAACCAACTGGTCGGGATCGTCGTCGTAGACAAAGGTCACCAAATCGTATCGGATACCGGTAACACGGGCCGCACGGCCGCGAAGTTTGAAATGAATGCCCGGCGCAAACTCGAGGATGTTCAACCCCGGCTTCACCGGGGCGGCCTCAACAGGAGCAGGCTTTGCCCCAGCGGCAGGTTTGGCTTCCGAAGGGGCGGATGTGGAAGCGGTCGCTCCACCAGCCTTCGCTTTCCGAACGGCTTCCGATTTGGCTCTTGCCCGTGTGACGCGATCCGTGATGTCGTCGAACTGACTGAGGTCCACTTCTGCCATATAGAGTCTCGTGCCCGAAGAGGTTCGCTGATACGGATTTTCGGCTGGATCCAGAGAGTTTATACCTTGACTAAGGAACGGTCTGGCCAATTTTCTGGTGAAAATAGGTCTGATGGCTGCCGGTGTCAAGCCTGCGGGACTCCGAATACTTCACGGAGATAGGGTTCCACTTGCCGCAGAAGGGCTCCGGTTCTATATTCGTGCCGCCGGGGGCTGCTGTCTTGGGATATCTTTGGCAGAATCCGTCCATCCTCCCACTTCCTCCAAGGTTTCGCACGCTTCTTGTTGGAGTTCACCCCAAAACAGACGAACCCAGATTTACGAAATGGCGGCGCCCTAAGTGCGCCCCGGAGGCCCTTGTGTCAGACAGCACCACACCAACAAACGGTTCTCCCACTCCTCCTGACGGGGATGAACCCGCGTCGAGTCGGTTGGTCGCCCAGTTCGTCGTTTTCCCGCTGGCCATCGTTATTGTGGGCGCTGCCCTTTACATTCTGCTGGGGTTGCTGACCCAGGAAGACAGAGCGCCGCGGGATTTCCTGAACGCAATTCGGACCGGCGGTATCAACAGCCGGTGGCAGGCGGCGTTCGAACTCTCTACACAGCTTTCGAACCAGGAGGCCGGGGAGATCGATGAATCATTTGCTCGAGAAATTATCCGCGTGTTCGAAGCCTCGCGACAGGACGATCCCAGGGTGCGTCGTTTTCTGGCCATGGCGATGGGCCAGGTTCCCCATCCGGCCGTCGTTGGACCTCCTCTGATCGACGCCCTGCAGGATCCGGACTCTGAGACGCGCATCTACGCCGCGCTCTCGCTTGGAATACAGGGAGATGCCCGGGCGCTGCCGGCACTGGAACAGATGGCAGCCCTGGAGGACCCCGGGTTGCGGAAGGCTGCCGTATTTGCGTTGGGCGAGATTGACGCCGGCGCAGCTCTTCCAACGCTTCAGGCAGCCCTGGAGGATCCTGAAGCCGATATTCGGTGGAATGCCGCTCTTCAATTGGCCAAATCGGGGAACGCCTCAGGCTTGGGTGTCTTGAAGGCGGACATGTTAAACCGGAGTCGTCTGGATGGCATCGAGGGGATGACGCGGGAGCAGAAAGACCGTGTTATGGTGGGAGCCATCCGGTCTCTACAGCATCTACGCGACCTGGAGTCGCGACCTCTTCTGGAAAAACTAAAAGACGCCGACCCCAGCATGCAGGTTCGGCAGGCGGCTATCGAAGCGCTTTCAGATCTTCAGCCGTAGTTTTTCGAGCGACCAGGGCCGGCAGGTAAGATCGTCAGTCGAGGTATAGTGAGCATCACGCATTCTGTGCAGGACCTGCACCCGGTGACGCTCCTTTGGCCGAAAAACCTGCGGTTCAGGTGCGTTTTTCGAGTTTGTAAGCCAAAAACTCGCTTGACATCCCTGAGGCCATTCAATATAATTGGCGGGTCGTTTCACAAAGACTAATGCCGAGAATTATGGCGTATTGCATGTCCTTTGTGGTACGCCCACAGGCCGGCCTCATCCCCACCCGCAGGCACTTCCCCAAGAATCCTTACCCGACTTACCCTGGCGCCTGCCACTGTTGGAGTTCTGTGCTATGGCCGAGGAAAATGTAGATCTTTCGGAGTTCGACGATATTCCTGATCGCGTGGCGCGCGCCAAGGCAAAAGCAGAGGCTATGCGGGCTGCCAAGGGCGGAGGAGCAGCCCCGGCCTCTGCAGGCGCTGGGAAGGCGCCTGCGAAGAAGGCGGCCCCGGCCAAGAAGGCCGCTGTAACGGCCGCAGGCCGGGCGGCAGTTGCTCGCGAATTGACTGAACGGGTGATCGTGCAGACATCTCCTGCGCCGCCGGCCATTCGGCCCGGACCGGAGAGGACCCAGCCGCTGGCCGAAGGCGGAATCACAACACGGCGCGGGTTCTTCTCGTGGTTGACCCTCGCCTGGGTGGCTTTCGCGTCTGCGTCAGCCGCCGGCCTCACGGCAATGGGCCGCTTTATGTTTCCCAATGTGCTGTTCGAGCCGCCCCAGTCCTTCAAAATCGGATTCCCAGACGAATTCGACGTGGGCAATGTGGACACCCGGTTCACAGACAAATTCGGCGTGTGGGTGGTGCGTAATACCAGTGGAATGTATGCGCTTATTTCGGTCTGCACGCATCTGGGATGCACACCCAACTGGCTGTCCGGCGAGTCAAAGTTCAAGTGCCCCTGTCACGGCAGCGGGTTTTATGTTTCCGGTATTAATTTTGAAGGCCCTGCCCCGCGGCCCTTGGAGCGAGCCCGAATCGTTCTGGCCGAAGACGGACAGGTGCTCGTCGACAAGACTCAGAAGTTTCAGTACGAAAAGGGCCAGTGGGATCTGCCCGATTCCTTCTTGCGCATCTGACCCCGCCGGTTACGCCTTAAACGCAATAGAACGGCATTCACGAGATGGGCGCCGCTTGGCTTGAGTCCTTCTCATCCAGCCTATAGACAACACGCAGCAGAGGGAGTTTCCATATGGCGAAAATTTCGGGTCTGATGGATCAGGTCAAGCGGTCCCAGATCTGGAAGTCCGTGTTCCGTCACGACATACCACGGGATGAGCGCGGGCGAGCCCAGGTGGTGCTCACTAACGTATTCATGCATTTGCATCCGGTTCGGACCCCCAAGTCGGGGATCCGGGTTCGCTACACCTGGTGCATGGGTGGGCTTACGTTTTTCGTCTTCCTGGTGGAAGTCGTCACCGGCATCATGCTGATGTTCTACTACCGGCCGACGCTCGAATATGCCTACACGGATATGATTGATATCGGCGAGCACGTTCCGCTGGGCATCATGCGGGAAATGCACCGGTGGGGCGCCCACCTGATGATCATTACCGTATGGCTCCACATGCTGCGCGTCTTCATGACGGGCAGTTACAAGCCGCCTCGGGAATTCAACTGGGCAATCGGAGTCGTTCTTCTTCTGCTTACGCTTTTGATGAGCTTTACGGGTTACCTGCTTCCGTGGGATCAGCTGGCGATCTGGGCCATTACGGTGGGATCGAACATGGCTCGCGCAACACCGCTGGCGGGAAGTGAGGGACCAGGAGCTGCGTTCCTCAAACTCGGCGATATCGGCCTTGTGCACGCCGGAAATGACGCTCGATTCGCGCTGCTGGGCGGACGTTTCGTGGGCGAGGGTGCGCTGCTTCGATTCTACGTACTTCACTGTCTTGCCATTCCGTTTGCGGCCGCCGTGTTAATGGCGGTTCATTTTTGGCG
>Ga0114996_10007549_pt1 | contig 12280 bp, 10 predicted proteins | sample ArcticOcean_MG_C_4_FD_87039 | JGI IMG/M metagenome (GOLD analysis project Ga0114996, IMG submission 87039) | Marine microbial communities from western Arctic Ocean - ArcticOcean_MG_CB4_134 | ecosystem: Environmental > Aquatic > Marine > Oceanic | place: Arctic Ocean: Canada Basin | collected... | reverse complement strand
GCCGACCCCATGCCCATATAGAGGTGCTTCTGGACCCGCTTTCCTTCGTAGGTCTCCGTGGTGTAGATGTTTCCGTCCGAGTCGGTGGCGATGCTATGCGCTCCGTAGAACTGACCAGGGGTACGCCCGCCGTCGCCGAAGTTGTAGATGTACTGGAGCCCTTCGCGCCTGACGACGTGGATCTTTTCGTTCATGCCGTCGACGACGTAAAGGAACGTTTGATCCGGATCCGGTGAGAAGGCGACGTCCCATACGGCTCCGGCGCCCAGCGTGGCACTCTCGATGAGGACCTCATCCACGTATGTGCCGTCCGTTTGAAAGACCTGCATCCGGTCCGACCCACGGTCGCAGACGTACACGAGCCCGTCATCCGAGGGGTCGGCACAGTGCACCGGACCGCGGAACTGCTGGGCCGGCATGCCGGGGTCATAGGCTCCGAGGTTGTCGTCGCTCGGCACGTTGCCATAGGCACCCCAGAATCGCTTGAGGTCACCGGTCGTCGCGTCGATGACGGCCACCCTCCTGTTGCCGTAGCCGTCGGCCAGGTACATCTCGTTGGCTTCACCGTCGAAGCTGAGCTTGGCGACCCGCGAGAAGTGGTTCAGGGCGTTGCTGTTGGGCTCCACGTGGCCTGGTTCGCCCACCTGCAGCAGGAAGTCCCCGGCGCGGCTGAACTTCAAGACGTGAGAGTCCCCGCCCCCATTTCCGCCGATCCAGACGTTGTCCATGTGGTCGACGACGATGCCGTGATTCGACACCGGCCAGTCGAATCCGGGACCCGGACCACCCCACGAATTCACCAGGGTGCCCTCGGCATCGAACTCGAGAACGGGCGGAGCCGCGAAGCAGCACGCCTCGGCGAGCGGCGGATCGAGTGCCGCCGGTATCTCGTTGTTCCCCAGGTTCCCTCGGTGGATGATCCAAACGTGATCCCGCGAGTCCACCCCCACGCCAATCGTCGAGCCGAGCAGCCAATGATTCGGCAGCGGCTTCGGCCAGAGCGGATCCACCTCGAACATCGGAGCCATAGAGGGGTCCATGACTGCCGGATCGGATGCCATATCCATCGCCGCCATATCCATGGATTCGCCGCCGCTCATACAGGCCGCGCAAAGGAGGACAAGGGCTGCTCCGGTGAGGTATCTGGACGGCATGGTGTTCCCCTTCGGTTCAAGGCGTCAGGCGTGAGGGTGCAATCAATCAGTGTGAGGGTGCGGTCAATTGGTGCCCCGCGCAAGTAGCGCTAGGCAGGTGTCAGTGGGTCAACGCGTACATGATGTAATTGACGCCCAGCCGATATGCGTCGTTCGTGGGGTCGACCGCGAAAAACCCCGAGGCGGACCACTCCCAGTATTCCGCCAGGTCCGAGTTGTGGTTGGCCAGGACCATGACACGCTTCCTCGGATCGTTGTCCTCGAAGATGGCCATGAACCGTGGCTCGACCGCGACCGACGGGTGGGGAACATAGATGTCTTCGACGTAGAAGAACGTTCCGAAGATCGGGTGGGTATCGTCCAATTCGACCCACTGCCTCTCTGGAAGGGCGCGAACCAGCTGGGCGTCCATGTTGTACCACTGGTCCGCCTCGAAATCGTCGAAGATGAGGAAACCACCTTTGAGCAGGTAATTGCGAAGGTTCAGGGCGCCCTCCTCGGAGATACGCCAGTAGCCGGGCTCCGAGATATAGATGAGCGGTTGCTTGAACATTCGCGGGTCCTCCAGCAGGACCACGTTGCTCCCGCCCGTGTTGGGAGTCATGGCGGTGTACTCGTCGAGAATCATCTGTATATTCCGGTCCGCATCCGGATAGTCATGGGACCACGATGCGCTGCCCCTCCCTCCAAAACCTGGCCCGCTGTACCGGATTCGGGTGAACGTGAACTGTCCGTTGTAAGGCACCTGGTAGAGGGGATCAAACTGGACGGCGCCGATCGCCCCTGCCGTGAAAAGAGCCAACAGCGTTCCCGCCCGCAGGGGGCGTGCCAGCCCACCAGGTGTCGCCACCCCTAGGCCCCGGTCACGGTACACGCGACCGCGACGGCGCACGCACAGGAAGCGAAACGTGGAGGTGATCCGCCGCACTGACATGGTGGAGGCTTCGAAAGCCCATGGACCGGAAATAGGTAACCGTCAGGCGGTTCTTCATGGTGCTGCGGCCTGTGGTACGGAGGTCCATCGCACGGATATAGCGGTCCCCGAGTTTGAAGTGAAGGGACATCTCATTCATGGGGAGACCCATCCCGAGGTAGTCTTCGGCCGTTCGCTCCGGATCCGTGACAACCCCGTTTCGGTCGAAGAGGACGTACGTACTGGCTCCGAGTCTCATGAGTGGATGCAGAGAGGTGTAGTGGTCTCTAAGCTCAGGATCCCTCAAATTTCCGGCCGACATATAGAGAAGCCCATACATGCTATATCCCGCAACAACGGCGATCAGCCCGCGCGGCAGAAATTGCCGTAGCCGGTCCTCTCCTGTGATGCGTGTCCAGAGCCATGCCAGGTAGGCGGAAAAGATGAAGATGGTACCGAACACGCCCAACCCGATCGATGACCAGGTCCCCCAGCCCATGCTCTGATAGGCGAACATGGATCCACGTACCAGCACCAAAAACGACAGAGAAAGCACGGCGAACCACAAGACGACGGGCCATCCCCAACGCAGACCGTACCTCAGTCCGAGGCGCCCGTAGCGCCGCCCGTACTGGAGCCCGTATCGCAGCCCGCACCTTAGTCCGAGGCTCCCGTAGCGCCGTCCGTGCCCTAGCCCGGAAAGCAGCCGAGACTTGGCGCCAGCCAGCCAGGGCCGCTTCTCCTTGGGTTGGATCTCGCCGGGGTCCGCATCCGGACCGCTCTCCTCCGGTGGGATCTCGCCGACGTCCGGGTCCAAGGGGCTCTTTTGTTCTGCGTCCGTCACGTTCTCCCCAAGCCTAAGCCTCCCTCCGCGCTGCGCAGACGGTTCACCGTCCGAGGCCTGCTGCACGGGGCAGTGCGCGGTCCGACGCCTCATTGTACGATTCTAATACGCGAAGGCTCCGTTACGCGAAGGCTCCGTTACGCGAAGGCTCCCCGCAAGGGACCGGAGAAAACCGCACGATCCAGAGGCCCGATGCCCTCCACGCTACCTGATCCCCTTCCACAGATCCTGGAGAGCCGCCCCGATTGGGCGTCGGGCTTGGCCTCCACTGCCGGTCGCAAGGAGCTCGTGTCCCATTGGGTGGGCGCTGTGATCATGAACGCGCTCGGCTTGCCGGTGGGCTGGATGGCACTCTTTGGAGGCGGTGATCTGCCGGTGTACCTCGATGTCGTTCTTCCGTCGTTCACGCTGTTGGGCCTTCTCATTTTCTTCGTGGCCCTGAGAGAAACCTTCCGCTAGCGCCGGTTTGGTCGTCTCAAGATGATGCTCGATCCGCTTCCGGGTTCGATCGGGGGGCACGTCGGGGGATCGCTCGAGCTTCCGATCCACCAGGCAGCCGAGTCGGATTTCCGAGTGATGTTGATGTGCGTTCGGGACCGGCTGGTGAAGACGACAGACGGATCCAGCCGGAGTGAGTCGGTGGAATGGGCCAAGGAGTCGCTCCCGGAAGTGGAGCGCTCGGGAAGTGGCGTCCGGCTCCGGTACACCTTCGAGGTCCCGGATGCATTGCCCCCCTCCGGGGAGCGGTCGGACGACTACTACAAATGGGTCATTCGGGTCCAAGCGGACCTACCCGGGGCCGATCTCGACCAGGTGTTCGAGGTTCCGGCACTTCTCGTGGATCCGCCATTGGAGGCTCGAGAGCCAGCTCTGTCGGAGGCCACGGCCGCGGAGGCCCCCGAGTTGTCGCCCCGGGTTGTGCGGGTGCACCGAAGCCGCGGTGGACTGACGCTCTACTTCCCGGCCGGCCGAGGCGGCCTTGGGGGGATCATGCTTCTGATCTTCGGCGCGGTATTCGCGGGCGCGGGCGTGTTCGCGTTTGTTACCACGACCGACATCGGGGCGGACGGTGTGATAGGCGGGGTCACGGCCGCCTTCGGAGGTTTTTTCCTCATGATTTTTGGAGGGTTCGGGGTCCTGATGATGGTCCTGGGCCTCTACTCCTTACTGAACACTTTGGTCGTGGAAATTCGGAACGGCAAGGTGACCGCCCGCCGGAGTTTCTTTCTACCGTTCAGGCGCACGGCCCGCTTTGAGGAATTTCAAAAAATAGAGATGGACGTACACAGCCGTGTTGGACAAGGAGCGAAATCGTCGTCCCACGTGAGGATTCGGGGGATCGTCCGTGGGGGGAGGCGCATTTCTTTGGGTGACGACGTACCTTTGGGCCGGCAATCCGAGATTCTTGCCGCTCTGCTGGAGGAGGCGATAGGGGTTCCGGTGGAGTCAGTGAAACGATCCAGACTGAGGGTACCCGCATGAACACACACCGGACCCGTCTTTCCCCTCGCCGCATCGGTTGGATCCTCGTGGGTTTGGTCACGGGCCTCGCGCTCCCCATGGGGTCGGCTGCCCAGGAAGTGACGGCATTCGTCGGTGCCCGCATTTGGGACGGAACGGGCGCGGAGGCCATCTCCAACGGCCTCATGCTCGTACGGGAGGGTCGGATCCAGTACGTGGGGGAGCGCGGCGATGTGCCGCTTCCGTCCGGCGCCACGGTGGTGAATGTTAATGGCCGGACGATCATTCCGGGCCTGATCAACACACACGGACATGTGGGTAGCGTCGGAGGTTCCAACCGGGAAAACCTGACTGGCCAACTCCGCCTCTACGCGGAGTACGGGATCACCACGGTGAACAGCTTGGGGGGTGAAGGGCCCGAGGCCATCACGTTGCGCGACGAGCAGTCGATGACGGGGCTCGACCGGGCGCGCATCTTCGTCGCCGGGGCTGTCGTGACCGGCAATACGGTCGACGCGGCCCTCGAGGTAGTGCAACGGAACTCGGACATGGGCGTCGACTGGATGAAGCTTCGTGTGGACGACAACCTGGGCCGCAGCCAGAAGATGCCTCCTGAGATCTACTCTGCGGTCATCGACCGCAGCCACGAGTTCGGCCTGCGGCTGGCTTCCCACCTCTTCTACCTGAGTGACGCCAAGGCGCTCATGAGGGCCGGCACCGACTTCATCGCGCACAGCGTCCGTGATATGGATGTCGACCAGGAATTCCTGGGGATGCTCGCGGCGAGTGGCATTTGCTACACGCCGACATTGACCCGTGAGGTCTCCACCTACGTCTACGAGAGTCGCCCAAACTTCTTCGACGATCCGTTCTTCGTTTCGCACTTCGACCAGGCCGTGCAAGAACCATTTCTGACGCCGGCCCGCCAGGCGAGTAGTGCCCGGTCAGCGCCCTACAAGGAGGCGCTACGCGTGGCCTTGAGGAACCTCAAGACGATCGTGGATGCGGGACTGCCGGTCGTGATGGGCACTGACACTGGGCCGGCCGGACGTTTCCAGGGCTATTTCGAGCACATGGAGCTGGATCTCATGGCCCAGGCGGGTCTCACGCCCGAGCAGGTGTTACGTTCCGCGACGGGCTTGGCCGCTGAATGTCTACGAATGGACGACGAGATCGGAACATTGCGACCGAACCGATGGGCCGACTTCATCGTTCTGACCGAGAACCCGCTGGACAACATCCGGAACGCGCGGAGCATCGAGTCGGTGTGGATTGCGGGCGAGGCGCTGCGCTGATCGGGTTCTAGCAGGGCTGGCCTTCTCGGCGTGAGGGCTAGCCCTCTTGATATGACTCTGTCTTGGTCAGGGCGTTCGTTGTCCCGCGTCGATCCGCCGCACGATTCTCTGGAATTCGGGCTCGGGTCGCACGGGGTCCCAAACAGGGTCCGTGGCAAGCCAGATCAGGGACGGGGATGGCGTGCGTACCGCCCGCTGGAGGGATTCGGCGGCTCCGGCCTTGTCTCCGAGGGCCACCTGGGGGGAGGCCAGGTTGTAGGGCGCGTCCGGATTGCGGGCCTCCGATGGACCTAGGGTCTGTCGCAACGTCCGGACAAGTTGATTTCCGCGCGCCTGCGTCCCCCCCCGCGCCTGTGTCGCCCCACGCCCCCGCGTAGCACCACGCCCCTGTGTCGCCCCAGGGGGGCCCGGGCGAAATTGGGCCCTCCATACCTGGAGGTAGGGGCTCCGGTTCGCTTCGTCCGAACCCTCGAGAGTGATCCTCGCCTGTTGGCGTTCGCCCAGGATTCCCTGAGTACGTGCCAAGTGGACCCGGACGAGGTCGTCCGCGGGGTCGAGGCGAAGCGCCTCGGCCAAAGCCGCCCGGGCCAGTGCGTAGCTCCGAGCCCGGAAGAGAGCCAAGCCGCGGGCCTTGACGTTGGCCACTGCACCCGGCTCGTCATGGAGGGCCATGGCAACCTGCGCGAGGGCTTCGTCGTGGCGTCCACGAGCAGAGAGAAGTTCAGCGAAGGCGCGATGGACGGCGGGGGTTGGAGCCAATTCGAGCGCGGTCTTGAACTCCCTTTCCGCGCCCTCCCAATCCCACTGGAACGTGCCCAGAAGGGACGCCAGCGCGGCGTGCGCCTCGGCCAGGTCGGCGTCGTGATGAATGGCATCTTCCAGATGCCGCTGGGCGAGAGGTAGCACCTCGCCGAGTCGGCGAACCCCTGTGTTGCCGAGCTCGATCTGTGCTTCCGCGAGGGCCAGATGGGCTGGAGCGTAGTCTGGTGCCAACTCGATTGACCGCGTAAAGAGCTCCACGGCCGTGGCCATGCTCCCCGGCGCGCCCAGCGACAACTGCTCACGCCCCCTCCGCAGTAGGTTGTTGGCCCCGGGATCGACGGTGGGGCTCGAATTTGCTTCCGGCCCGCCCTGTGAGACGGGTAGGGGATCGGAGCTTGGCGTCTTCGACGCCGTCCAGAGCGCCAGCGTGGCGAAGGAGAGAATCCCCACCGTCAGTCCTACCGCGATCGGTCGCATGAAACGGCGGGGGCCAGAGGCCTGGGGCGGAGCCTCAGGGGTCGCCGCTTCCCGTAGCAGGGTCTTGGCGAGCTCCCTCGTGGGCTCCGCATCGTAGACCCGAATCGCATCGTCGTACCCCTTTACCGAGCGCAACCCCAGCTCTGTCAGGGTCAAATCAGGGCGGCTACGGAGTTGGCGGTAGACGTCTTCGCTGACCAGGAGCCTTCCTGGCTCGGCCAGGCCTTCGAGTCTAGCGGCCCTGTTCACGCCGTCGCCATAGATATCGCCGTCCGCGGCCACTGTGACGTCGCCCAGGTGCATTCCGAGTCGGATCTGGTGTGGTCCCTGCGGCCAGCCTTCCGTGAGTTGAGCAAATCGGAGTAGGAGTTGCATGGCACCGATAGCCCCTCCCCTGGCACTCGCGAATTCCGCCAGGACACCATCGCCGGTGAACTTGACGATTTTACCCTCGTGGCCCTCCACCGCCGTGGTGGCAGCTGCCTGCAGGGTCTCCACGAGACGGAGCGCCAGGGGTTCGTTGTCGGCTGAGAGCCGAGTATACCCGACGATGTCGGCGAACCAGACCGCCGCGAGGCGGCGTGATCCGGAGTCTTTTTCCCGAGGAGTGGCCATGGTGGGGGTCCGGCGTCCCTAGCAATCCGTGTGCAGCCGCGGGTTTTCCCGTGGGTAAAGGGTACTTTTGAAGGATTGCCCCCGTGCCCTTATGTGTCCAGAGAATACCGCTTGGGACGCGTGGCCTCCGGAGGGGAACGAGTTGGGCGGCCACCTGGCGATGTGCAAGCAACCGAAGCCTTGCGGCCCAGAAGCGCTTTGGATCTATTCCGGCCCACCGCCTCCGACAGGTCGGTTGTTCGGGCCCGCCGGACTGTATTTTCAGCCCAGGATCATGGAAACGAAGCGTCCCACCAACCCGGCCGCCGAGGAGATTCTCGGTGGATACTTTCCAGTCCTGGACCACGGATTCGTCTCGCTCGTGGACTACATGGGCTCCGACGAGGATGTCGAGCGGGCGGCGCGGGTCAGTTATGGGTACGGCACCCGCAAGGTGAGCCAGACACGGGGGCTCGTGCGTTACCTGAGGCGTCATCACCACACGACGCCCAGCGAGATGGTCGAGCTCAAGTTCCACTGTGCCATGCCGATGTTCGTGGCGCGCCAGTGGATCCGGCACAGAACGGCCTCAGTGAACGAGTACAGCGGCCGTTATTCGCTGATGCCACTCCTCTTCTATAAGCCGGACCTGGACCACTTCGCCCTTCAAAGCTCGGACAACCAACAGGGCCGGCGGTCTGAGCATGCCCCGGAGGATCTCTATAGGAAGGCAATAGAGCATTGGGACCGGGTGCGCGAGGAGGCGTCCAGCGGGTACCGATGGATGGTCGAAGAGGAGGTGGCGCGGGAGCTGGCCCGCATCGACCTGCCTCTTTCCACCTACACGCAGTGGTACTGGAAGATCGATCTCCACAATCTCTTCCACTTTCTGACGCTACGGGCGGACCCGCACGCGCAGTGGGAGATTCAGGAGTTCGCGCGGGTGATGGCGGGAATGCTCAAGAGGGTGGCACCCCTGAGCTACGAGGCGTGGATCGACTACAATGTCCGTGCGCACCCCATGAGTCGAGGGGAACTGGATGTTCTGCGGCGGTTGTTGGAGGCCGATGCGGAGGGTGTCCGGCCCAGAGCCGGAGCCGACAGCCTCGCTTCGGAGGACTTCAAGGAGTTCGGCCTTTCCCCACGCGAGGCCCGTGAGTTCGTCGAGAAGCTTCAGCCGACGGACGTCCCCGATTACGAACTCGATGTGTCACTCATGCGGCCAGCCGAAGAACTGGCAGCCGAACTGGAGGAGGCGGTTCCTGGCTCCTTCGAGTAGTCGGATGAGTAGTCGGATTGGCGCCCACGCCGCGCTGGTCTGCCTGTGTTTCGCCGCCCTGGGCCTGCTGTCTTCAGATCCTGCCGCAGCTCAGGGTGAGTCGAGATGGTTCCCGGACGTCGAGCCGTTTCCGTCTCTCATCGCGGCTCCACGCGAAGTGCAGGTCCGGGCCTCGTTCGTTTATGCCGATCGCCCTAGAGTCGGATATGACGGACGCAACATTGAGGCGGAGGTGGCTGTCGGCCACAGCCTCGGCCTACTGCGGCTCGACGATGGCTCCGGGCCGGGTCGGGCGATCACCCTGGGAATCGAAATGGGCATGTTCTCCCGCTTCTTCATGGAGACGGCCCAGAGGGACCTCATCAACAGCGACTTTCGCATAGGCCTCCCGATCTCCTTGCGGAGTGGTTCCTGGGAATCCAGGCTCATGATCCGGCATTTCAGTGCGCATCTCGGGGACGACTATCTCGTGCGTTTTTTCGAGGATGAGGCTATGGGCGGCTTCAGCCAGACTTCGAAGGACGGGTTCGAGGGGCTCTTGGCTCGCAGGCTCGGAGAGAGTGGGCGCCTGTACGTGGGCGGTGAATACAACTTCCACACCAACGAGAGTATGTCTCGTTCGGGACTGCGCTTCGGAGGAGAGTGGGATCCGGTCGAGCCCGGGGAGGCCAATAGTCAGTGGCCCTTCTTTGCGGGTGATTTCGAATACGCGAGCTTCTCCGAACAGTTTGCCGCCATGCTGGTCGGAGGGATGGGGTTCCGGGTGAATGGGCAACACTTCCGGCTCGAAGCGAGGGCACGATTTGGATTCACACCCATGGGCCATTTTCGCGAGACGGACGGGACGTTTTACGGTCTCGGCTTTGCTCTTGATCTATAGAGGGGATCAACAGCCTTCAAGAAGGGGCCTTTGATGGAAGATTCTGCTCGAATCGAGGACCGGAAGGCCGCCGCGCGCCGGACGCTGACAGCTCTCCTTATCACAGTGTCCGCACTCTTCGTGGGTGCGATCCTGTTCATGGTGGTGCGAGGTGACCAAAGTACCCCCGAGGGAAGGCGGGTCTTGGCCGTACTTCCCGTCCAGGGGCTGAACCGCGAGGCTGGACCGGGACGGTATGCGGGGTTCGGCGAGGGTCTGGCGGCGTATTTCGGCCGCGCCGACCCGACCGACCTGGGTGTGTTCGGACCCGCCAGCACGTCCCGGTTATTCGAGTTCGAGGATGACCCTCTGGCCGTGGGCAGGACGCTCGGCGCCGATATGGTTCTGGTCGGGCGTGAGGTTTCCGGGGGCCCCTCTGCAGCGCTCGTGGCGGAGTTGCTCCGTGTCGATGATGGCACCACCCTTTGGCGAGGCGAGTTCGAGGTCGGCCCCGATTTGGACAGAAGAGAGTTGTTGCTCCAAGTGGCAATAGAGGTGACTGAGGTGCTGGACCTTCCCCGCTGAGGCGTAGGCTCGGGGACCCCACCCGGCTCAAACATAGCTTACGTCCCTTCGACCCACCGTAAAACGGTGGTTCTGGCTTCCCGACTCGTGAAGGTTGTTGAAGGCGGTGCCATCGGCAACGCGGCCCACTCCGCTCCTTCAACTACGTTCCTGTGACGTCGTTTACATAAGTCGGGAGGTCAGGGGGAGGTTCACCGAGTGGCGTGAAATTACAGTTCGCCGCCGGCGACCAACGGGACATCGGTTCCGTAGCCAAGGTGCTCGATGACGAACACTACGCGCCGGTTTTCCCAGCCGGCCTGCGGCCCGCCCTGCCCAGGTGAAACGAGACGGGCGGCGTCCTCACCGTAACTTACGGCCCTGACCTGTTCCGGGGAGAAATCTTCGGATTCGACGAGATAACGCTGGACCGCTTCGGCCCGGCGCTGGCCGAGGGCCAGATTGTACGTCGGCGAGCCGGTTGGATCGGTGAATCCTTCGATGGTCAACAGAGCATCCGGGTAATACTCACCCACAACACCCGCGAAGCGGTCGAGTACCGGAAGATCTTCGGGTCGGAGATTCGCTTTGTCGAAGGCGAAATACACCGGCATATCAAAGCGAACTGCTGTTTCGAGTCGCTGAACCGTGACGTCGAACTCCCCCTCCAGCGCGGAAAGGCCTCTGGCGAGCCCGTCCAACCGGGCTTCCAACCGGGCCATCTGCGCTTCCGTTTGGCGGTTCGAACCGCTCGCGGTCTGCTCCATCTCGGCCCGGAGGGCAGCGATTTCGGAGTCAAATTGTTCCTGCCCTACATGCGCGCACGCCGCCGTGATGCCGGCGAACGTTAAAGCGGCTCCCCTGATCAGGCGTGGTCGTAAAGTGATTCCCCTACGCATGGTCGGTCCTCCTGTAATGAGATCTCAAGTGGTACTTCAGCAACTGAGCTCTAGCAGATGCATGAAGGATGCCAAGATCCAGTGGCCGACTGGTGGTGAACCTGATGACGGTGCCGTCGAAGAAGGAAATTCGACGTCGGTTTCTCGGTGGATTGTGCTGACTCGACGGCCCATATTGGCTCACACGAGGACACGAGGCGTGTCATGGGGACACGAGTGGTGGAATGAGAATACGAGGCTTGGGATGAGCACACGATCGATGCCGCACCGTGGTGAAATGATTACAGCCTTTCTTTCGCGCGACGGGTCCTACGACGGAGTCTTCTTCACCGGGGTGCTGACCACGGGCATTTTCTGCCGCCCGACCTGCCCTGCGAAGAAGCCACGGGAGGACAACGTCGAGTTTTTCTCATCGACTCAGGCTGCTCTCCTGGCTGGCTTCAGGCCGTGCAAGAGATGCCGGCCCATGGAGCCGACCGGCTCCCGGCCAGGCTGGCTTCAGGAGCTCATGCGGAATTTCGACGCCGAGCCGGAGAGGCGCTGGACGGATGGAGATCTTCGAGATCGGGGACTCAGCCCGGAGCGCGTTCGGCGTTGGTTTCAGTCCCACCATGGGATGACGTTTCACGCCTACGGGCGTGCCCGCCGGTTGGGCCTGGCCCTGGGGCAGATCAAACACGGATCCGGCGTGAGTCGAGCCGCGTTCCGCACGGGTTACGACTCTTTGAGTGGCTTCAACGACGCGTTTAGGCGCTTCATGGGGGACGCTCCCACTGCGCTGACCGATGCAAGGGTCGTGACGGTCACACGTTTAACGACACCCCTCGGGCCCGTGGTGGTAGGGTCTGTCGATGACGCCCTCTGCCTTCTCGAGTTTGCTGACCGGCGGATGATCGAGAAGCAGCTCGTTCGGCTTCAGAAGCGGCTGGATTGTGTGTTTGTTCCCGGAACTGCTACGCTCTTCGACAGACTCACGGACGAACTGGAGGACTACTTCCGGGGTCGCTTGACTGAGTTCAGTGTACCACTCCTCACTCCCGGCACCGAATTCCAACGCCTCGTTTGGAGTCAGCTTCGGGCCATCCCGTCTGGGACGACGCGCAGCTACGGAGAGATCGCCGCCGAGATTGGACGCCCGACCGCGGCTCGGGCGGTCGCACGAGCGAATGGGGACAATCG
>Ga0114996_10007547_pt1 | contig 12282 bp, 9 predicted proteins | sample ArcticOcean_MG_C_4_FD_87039 | JGI IMG/M metagenome (GOLD analysis project Ga0114996, IMG submission 87039) | Marine microbial communities from western Arctic Ocean - ArcticOcean_MG_CB4_134 | ecosystem: Environmental > Aquatic > Marine > Oceanic | place: Arctic Ocean: Canada Basin | collected... | reverse complement strand
GGCAACGCTACTACCAGGGCATCATCCCCTCGATCCGGGACTATATGGGCACCAAGCCTCCGAAGAAGGACACAAAACACACCAACATCACCTGGATCGGCTTTCAGCAGAAGGAACTCTATTCTCGGATATTTATTCAAACGAATCGACCGAGTCACTTCACGTTGAGCAAACCCAACGCAACGACGATCATCGTGAGCTTCGACAACACGCGTATCCCACGCTCCAACGAACGTCGCCCATTGATCACCGGCGCTTTCCAGACCCGGGTTTTGGACATCCGTCCTCACGTACGCCGCGGTCGCGCCGAGATCGAGATCCGCTTGATGGCGGATGCGGGCTATCTATACAAACAGAATGGCTCTTACGTCTTCATCGACATCGAACGCTAAACAAACCCACGACACTCTAGAACGAATGGTCTGCTTCGGCGGACTACCGAAGCGCTGCGTTTCGGATCAACTCAAGCGCGTGGGCCCGAGCTTTGTCGGTGATCTCCACGCCGGCCAAGAGTCGGGCCACCTCCTCTTGTCGCTCCTCATCGTTGAGCGCGACGAGCTGTGTGGACGTCCGCTCGTCTTTTGTCTCTTTGAGTACCCGAAAGTGATGATCGGCGTGGCAAGCGACCTGGGGAAGATGGGTGATGCAAACCACCTGTCGACGTCGCGCCGTGTCTCGCAGTTTGGCCCCGATTCGCTCGGCCACACCGCCAGAGACACCCGCGTCTACTTCATCAAATACATAACAGTCCACCGCATCGACATCGGCCAACACATGCTTGATGGCCAACATGATCCGACTCAACTCCCCACCGCTTGCGATCCGTGCCAACGGCTTCGGATCTTCGCCCGGATTGGGGCCCAATAGGAATTCCACCCGGTCACGACCGGACTCACCCAGCGAATCTGTGGGCGTAATGTCCACGACAAAGCGGCAATCGGCCATGGATAAATCCGCCAATTGGGCTTCAATTCGCTTTGCGACGTCCTTGGCGGCCTTTTGGCGACCGGCCGTCACCCGGTGGGCGATGGCTTCGGCTTCACGGCGGGTTGCATCCATCCGCTCTTGCAGTTCTTGGAGGCGATCGTCGTAGGCGTCGAGTTTGTCCAATTCAGCACGCATGACGTCGTGTTTCTCGATCACGTTTTGTAGCTCGGGACCGTAGCGCCGCATCAGTTTGCGGAGACGATCCAAGCGTTCCTCGAGCTCTGCCAAGCGGGCTGGGTTTGCATCGATCCGCGCGCGATAATCACGAGCATCCAACGCGAGATCTTGGAGTTCAATGCGAACATTCTCCAAACGTGAAAGCTGCACATGAAGGGAGGGATCGGCCTCCGCCGCATCCGCCAACACCCGCTCCAGATCAGACAACTGGGTCACCACCGCGTTTCGATCGCCGTCCAACACATCCTCCACCGACGACGTGGCTTCGCGCAGACGCGCTGCATGGCGCAACACCGCCAATTCGGCGACAAGCTTCTCATCTTCGCCGGGTTGGGGATCGAGCTCCCCCAGTTCCTTGAGTTGATAGCGTAAGAACTCTGCTCGTTCTTCACGCTCCGTTTCGGCCGCTTGCAGCGTGCGAAATGCCTCCTCCGCGTTCCGCCACGCGCCGTACACCGTTCGATAGGATTGTAGCAACTCTCCCAAATCGCCATGGCGGTCCAAGATCATCCGATGTTCCGCAACCTTGAGTAAGCTGGTGTGGGCATGCTGGCTGGAGATGTCGATCAAGGGCGCTACAACGCGGCGAAGGTCGGTCAATGTGGCGAGATGCCCATTGAGATAAAGCCGATTTCTCCCCGACCGGCTAATGATACGGCGCACAACCAACGCGCCATCCGGATCCGCCAAGTCCATGTCCAACAGCATCGCCTGCGTCGGTCCATCTTCTTTGAGCTCAAACAAGGCCTCCAGGACCGCTTCATCCACTCCTTGGCGTACCACGTCCGTGTGAGCACGGTCGCCCAACACCAAATTGAGCGCGCCCACAATGATACTCTTGCCCGCCCCGGTCTCGCCGGTGAGTACGGTAAGGCCAGGGTTTAGCGTGACTTCCAGTTCATCGATCAGGGCCAGGTTTCGGATTTGAAGCGACGTCAGCATTCGGTTCTTGCGCCTTCTAGCCGCCACGAGCCGGTTGACACGACAAAGCGACGGGTGGTTTCATGCTCTCGGTTGTATACCACGATGCCCCCCGAGTCAGAAAGGGTTTGACCATGAGCGATTCCGCGCTCGAAAACGAGTTCATTCAATCCAGCGATGGCACCCGACTGCATGTGCAGCATTGGTCTCATTCCCAACCCAAGGCCACCTTGCTCCTGGTCCATGGTTTTTGCGAACACATTGGTCGCTATGGTCACGTGTTTGATTGGTTCCACGGGCAAGGCTACTCGTTGGGAGGCCTCGACTATCGTGGCCACGGTCAATCCGATGGCCAACGCAGTTATATCGACCGTTTTGAGCAGTATGTGGCGGATGTGGATGCCATGGTCAGCCAGCTGCTGTCGAAATCCGAGCCCAATCACAAGCTCTTTTTGATTGGGCATTCCCTGGGCGGGTTGATCGTAGCCAGCTATGCCCTCGCCCACCCGGAAGGGTTGGATGGCATCGTTCTGTCGGCGCCGGCCATGCGCTTCAAGGCCAAGGTGCCCGCCTGGAAGAATCTGCTGGGCAAAGCGTCGTCGGCCGTATGGCCCACGCTCTCCATCCCCACGGGGATCCCATCGGAGCATTTGTCTCACGATCCCGCGGTGTGTCAGGCCTACGATGCCGACGAGCGCGTCAACAAGAACGCCACGAGCCGTTGGTACACCGAAACATTGGCCCAGCAAGAGTACGTCATGACCCATGCGGAACGTCTGTCCTTGCCCGTGTTGGTGTTGCAAGGCACCGAAGACTATTTGGTCGATCCCGACATGGCACAACGCTTTGTGGCGTCAGTGGGTGCCCACGACAAAGAGATCCAATGGTACGATGGGCTGTACCACGAGCTCTTTAACGAGACGAAAAAAGAAGAAGTCCTCACGGACGTGTCGACCTGGCTAGACGCCCACGTCTAAGCGCCAAGCCCATCAAGCCAAGCAGGAGTATCCAGAGCGAGCCCGGCGATTGCGTGGTGGGTTGTTGGAGCGCACATCCGCTTTTCTTGACCACGTTGACGCCTTTGGGCGGAATGGGGAGCGCATTGGGACCATAGAGCGCACAATATCCATCGATGTCGTCTTGCTCCAAATCGCGCTTCTGGGTTTCACCGGGCGGCGCCTTGGCAAACATCGTCGCTTTTTTCTCCATCGAATGATCCAAGCCCAACATATGCCCAACCTCATGTACGACGGTGTTGCGAACGTCGATTTCTCCGGGTCCGGCGTCGGCTGAGAACGTGAAAAAAGCGTCGTTAATCTCCAAGTCCACATCAACGATCTCGCCGTTTTCTGTGTCGTAGGTCAACGAGGTCAAGGCCAAGATGTCGGGCGAATAGTCCCAATCAAACATGTCTTGAATCCAAATCACCAAGTTCTCGTTGTCGTCCAGATCTTTGTCGTTGTGACCGACCGACCGCCCTTCCACATGACCACCGAACTGGAAATCATGGGGCACACTGACCCCGTCGCAAGACAGCGTTGACCAGGTATCGAACGATTCAATGATCTGTTCGTCCGCCACCTCAGCCACCATCTCCTGAGGGGGCACGTCGTCAATCACATACACCATTTCCGTCTCGAACCAACGCAGGTAGGCCTCCGGATTGGTTTCGGAGGTGTAGAGGACGTAGCCATGAGCAGTCGGGCTTGCCCCGACCGCCAACGCACAGACGGCTAGAACACACACCATCGTACGATGCGTCATCATGGGTTTTTCACCAATCGGCCCAGTCGTTTCAGCAACTCCGCCAGCGGTTGACGCTCAATCGCCGGCACCGACGGTACACGGATCCAGGGGCCAGACGGTTGGGATCGCATGAGAGTCAATCCGCGACGATCTCGAATGGCGATCGGCCTCTTGGGAAGGGAGCGATCAATGACATAGCGGCCCTGCGCCAACCCCACGGGCATCAGCCAATCCAACGCCGGGTGGCGCTGAAGCAACACGATCACCTCCTGTCCCACCTGAAATCGAGGAGATCCTGAGACCTTTTGCCCGTATCGTCCCACAACACCACCTGGGACCACGAAGGTCTCAAACGCACCCGGTCCAACCACACGGTCGTGACGAAAAACGCGCTGTATTTGCACGGTGACGGTCGTGACCACGCGTTTGGGGTTGTGTGCGCTGCGGTGAGCTCGCACAGCGACGACGTGGGCCTGAGTGATCACCTGCGAACGCTCGACCATCTGGGAGAGACTCAACTCCCGCACATGCGCTGCATGAGAATCGATCGGCGTGGTGACCCACGCCAGCCCAAGAACCATCATTAAAATATTTTTGCGACTGCTCACCCCCACAGCGTACCTTTCTCAGCTTGACATCTCAATCGCTTGAAGGCGATGCTGCGCCTTCATGAACGAAAAACAACTGGCGGCGCTCCTGCAACGGGTTCGAGATAAAGAGCAATCCATCGACAACGCGGTGAAAGAACTGCGTGATTTTCCCATGGTCGAATTGGAAGAGGCGTCTTTGGACACCCATCGTCATCTTCGGCGTGGATTCCCGGAGGTGGTGCTGGCCGAAGGGAAATCCACTGAGCAAGTCATCACCATTGTGGGTCGATTGTTGGACGGCGCGCACAACGTATTGGCCACACGCGTCGCGCCCGATGTGGCCGACGAACTATTGGCCGCCTACCCCGGCCGTGGTGGTACCTACGAAGCCTCCGCAAAAGTGGCGGTGTTTCAACCGCAACCCGTGGAACAGAGTGGACGGGGCTCGATCATGGTCGTCACAGCAGGAACCGCGGACATTGGCGTGGCCGAAGAAGCCCGCCTGACAGCCGAGCTCATGGGCAACACCGTCGAGCGTGTTTTCGATGTGGGAGTCGCCGGAATTCACCGTTTGCTCCGCCACCGTGACCGCCTGCTCAGTGCCGAAGTGATCATTGTGGTTGCCGGAATGGAAGGCGCCCTTCCATCGGTCATCAGCGGTTTGGTCGACCGGCCAGTCATCGCCGTTCCCACGAGTACCGGCTACGGTGCCGCATTCGACGGGCTCACTGCCATGCTGAGCATGCTGACGGCCTGCGCCGCGGGGATCACCGTGGTCAACATCGACAACGGGTTTGGCGCCGGGTATGCAGCCGCCCTCATGAATCGCAGACGGAAAGACACTCAATGAGCCGGCGAATCCTGTACATCGACTGCTTCAGCGGTATCGCGGGCGACATGATGTTGGGGGCGCTCATCGACCTGGGTGTGCCCGTCGACCACATCCGCGACGCTCTCAAGACCCTGGACATTTCAGGGTGGACGCTGAAGGCCGATCGGTGCACTCGACAAGGGTTAAGCGGGGTGGACGTCCAAGTCGGTGTGGAGGGCGATAATGCTAAGGCGCATGGTCGAACCTGGCGAACCATCCGTGCACTCATCGCCGACAGTGGTCTGAACCAATCCGTCAAGACGAGAGCGCTGCACATCTTTGAACGTCTGGCGGAAGCAGAAGCGCGGATCCACGACATGGAGGCCCATGCGGTTCATTTCCACGAAGTGGGTGCTCTGGACGCCATTGTGGACATCTGTGGGGTCGCAATCGGTCTGGAATGGCTTGGCGTAGACGACATCATCTGCGCACCGATTCCGACTCCCCGGGGCTGGGTAGACACCGCCCACGGAAAGCTCCCGCTGCCGGCACCGGCCACTATGGAGCTTCTCAAGGGCGCTTCGGTGGTGTCGGTCGACGACACGGGCGAATGGGTCACACCCACTGGAGCGGCAATCTCGGCCGCCCTGGTAAAACATTACGGCCCGATGCCCACCATGACCGTGGATGCTATTGGATACGGAGCAGGAGATGCCGATCCGGAAACACGCCCCAATCTGTTGCGGCTCGTCTTGGGGAGCACCGTGCAGAAAACGAGCAGTCAAGAGATCCAGATCGAGGCAAATATCGATGACATGAGCCCCGAGCTCATCGGCTACCTAACACAACGGCTTCTCGAACAGGGAGCCAATGATGTATGGCTGACACCCATTCAAATGAAGAAGGGCAGGCCAGCCACGCAGCTCAGCGTACTCACCGACGAACAAGCACGAAGCGATGTCATTGATCTCATCTTGCGTGAGTCCACAACCATTGGCGTGCGCATCCTTCTTATCCAGCGTCACCGCACAGAACGGCACATCGAAACGGTGGACTCACCGTGGGGCCCAGTTCGCGTCAAAGTGGCCCGAGATGGGGACCAAATCGTCAACCGTGCGCCAGAGTATGACGATTGCCAACGCATTGCGCGGGAACATCAACTCCCTCTCAAAGAGGTTTTCCGCACAATTCTCAGCAAAATTGGAAGCACAAGTGATTGATATCATAGGCTGAAAATTTATTTATTTAAATGTGGAATCGACACTTGACGACTCGGATCAAGGTCTGTAAATTCGCCAAACCTGTTGGGTCGCCAGGGGGGCTTTTACCCTAAGTTGCAACTTTCCACAGGCTGAAAGAGTCGCTCTAGACACTTTCCCGCTCAATGAGCCAAATCCAAGCCTTTTCAATATGTTATGCGATTTTGTGTGCGCAGGGTTGCCTGTGGACAAACTGTGGTTAATCCGAGGTTGTTGGCGCGGAATCCTTTGCATTTGCAACACTTTTTTCGGACACGACGCTTGGAACGGTCCTGGGCTGCTGGACCAAGACCAGTAAGAAGCCGACGTCTCCAGCCCGATTCCGGCACAAGTCCACACTAAAGTTCACATTCAGAACCTTCTCGCTGCCCTTCAATTGCACCGGCTTGTCCATCAGCGGCTCTCGATGTTGCACGACCGCGTCGAAGAGACTTTGAAGGTCTCCACCCCCGTCGGAAAAAACGTGGGGCAATGGAGTGTCTAAATCCTGCGCGGAGAGTTCGAAGAGGTCGTGGAATGCATCGTTGGCCGACTCGATGACGTAACGACGGTTGATAATTGCCGCCGCCATAGGCATGTGCCTCACGAGGACGTCTATCTTGGCACCATCTTCCACGATCCGGTCTTTCTTGCGCTCATCAAAATCCAACACGCGAAGCATGGTCTTTCGAAATGTGCGCGCCAAAAGGCCCACTTCGTCGTGGCTTTGAATTTGGACTTCTACGTCATATTTGCCTCCGCCAGCCTGCCGTATGACGTCGGTGATGTGTCGAAGTGGCCGAACAAGACGGCCGGGAAGCACGATGATCAAGACCGCAATAAAAACAAAAGCAAGTATGGTCAATGACACCAAATTACGGGAGGCTTGATTGAAGATCTTACCAATGGATTCGTTGCTCTTTTCGAGACGAATCCGATCCCCGTAAAGAGCTTGATTCAGCACGCTTCGTAGAGCCCGCCACTCGGTCTGCAGCACATAGCGTTTGGTCACGGACGGCGGCGCAGGTGCAGCCGCCCCCTCCGAAGGGCCGCCGACATTGACCGGTTTGGCGTGGGCTTCGTCTGACCATTTTAGGGCGATCGATTCAATGCCCCGCGCTGCCTCGACAATACTGGGCTCACGATGCTCGGCGGCCAGCTTCTCTGCGTCCTTGGCCAGCTGTGCGACATCCTGGAGGGTCTGGTCTTTTTCGTCGGAAGACAGGGTGGCTACATTGACGGTCGCCAATCGATCACAGCGGTCGTGGATCGCCAACAAACGCGAAACGACCTCCACTCGTTCGTACACGTGTTGCGATTCGCCGGACAGGCCCGTCAAGTAGTACAAGGTCAATCCCACCTGCGGTGCTGTTAGCAAGAGTACACCCGCCAGCGCGAGACGTACTTTGCCCTGAATGGACGTTCGCTGCCAAAATGCGGGCTTCTCGTCGTTCATTAAAGTTCCAGAAATTCCCGAACCCGACTTTCGGTACCGACCACAACGAGAATGTCGCCTTCTTCAATCACGTCGCTGCCCGACGGTAATGGATTGACTTCTACCTTAAAGGTGTTCTCGCCCCCTTCACCTACAGCCGGACGTCGGGTCTTGAGCGCAATGACGTGCAAACCGAATCGACCACGAAAACCCAAATCCGACAGGCTCTTGCCCCACAAAGGCTTGCGTGCGTCTACCTCCGCTAGCGTGTGCCCAGACGACAGCGTCATTCGGTCATGCAGATCGGGCGCAAAAATCTCCTGTGCGGCTTTCACCCCCATCTCCTTCTCCGGGTTGTACACTCTTTGCGCCCCCACTTCCTCAAGGATTTGCTCATGTAAATCCGACGAGGAACGAGCAATGATAGGAATTGCCATGCGCTTCAAGAGTGCCGTCACCACGATGGAAACTTCCAAATGTTGACCAATGGCCACAATCGCTGCCTCCACGTCTTCGATACCCGACGACCGCAACGCATTTTCATCCGTGGCATCCAAGCACAAAGGGTGTACTCCATCGACACGCTTGATGGTTTCGCAGACATGCTCGTCCCGATCGAGCCCCAACACATCTGCGCCCAATTCCGCCAAAGACACGGCCAACTGATAGCCGTATTGCCCCAACCCTATCACTGCAAACTTTCGCATTTCGCTACCCTACCATGATCTTGCCTTCGGGGTAGTGCATCGCTCCCCGCTGTCTACGTTCACCCAACGCAAGCGCCAGGGTCAATGGCCCAATTCGTCCCACAAACATTAAAAAGATGACCAGCAGCTTTCCCATCCAACTTAAATGCGGTGTGATCCCCTGACTGACCCCCACCGTGGCCAGTGCGGAGACGGTCTCTAGCAACAATGATTCAAAACTCTTGTCCGGCTCGACTATCAACAAACCCAAGAGAAAAACGACCATCAATCCAACGAACACCACCAGAATCCCAATCGATTTGTACACGATAGCTTTGGGAATACTTCGACCCGCTACCTCGACTTCATCTCGCCCCAAGAGCATGGACCGGACACTCAAGAACACCACCACAACCGTTGACGTCTTCACACCGCCCGCTGTCGATCCAGAACTGCCACCCACAAACATGAGTAGCACCATCACAATCAGTGTGACTCGATGGACTTGACTCAAATCGGTCGTATTGAAGCCTGCCGTACGCAGCGTCACGGATTGAAACAAAGACGCTGTCAGCTTGTCGCCCAATGACATCCCTGCCAACGTTTTGTCGTACTCAAAAAAGTAGTACACAACCGTGCCAAATAGGACCAGTACCATTGAAACCACCAGAACCGTTTTCACATGAACGGGCCAGCGACTCCAGGTCGCTTGGGGCGACCTTGTGAGGTTGTCTCGGTGGACCAAAGCGGCCACTACAGTCGATCCCAAACCGCCAATGGTGATCAACCCCATGATCGTAAACATCACCACCGAATCGCTTCGCCAGAAGGTCAGTGAATCGCTCCACAGAGAAAACCCCGCGTTGCAATACGCACTCACAGAGTGGAACACGCTGTAGAAAAGCGCTTGCTTCGCATCGCCCAATTCCGGAAGAAAACGCACAAAGAGCAGAAGGGCTCCAACGGCCTCAAAAACGAATGTCATGGTGACTATGGTTCGAATGCTCTGCTCAAGAGCACGTCGTGATTGCTCCTCCATCACATTTTGCATCAACGTCTGTGAACGCATTCCAAGACGCCTTCCCAGCAAGAGCACAAAAGCGGCGCTCAACGTCATGATCCCCAAACCACCCACCTGAATGAGCACCAGAATCACCAACTGACCAAACATACTGAAACTTTGAAGGTTGCGATTACGGCGCAGGTCGTCACTGGTATTGAGCACAATCAAACCGGTTACACACGTAGCGGATGTCGCCGTAAAGACGGCGTCAATGACCTCGGCCCCGTTTCCGTCGGTAGTCGCACGTGGAAAGGTCAAAAAGACGGCCCCCAACATAATGGCCACCAAGAACGAATTCGCCAACAGTTTGGCCGGGCGGGCCAACAGATTGACCAGCGCTCGATCGCCACGCTGCGTACTCAGAAAAACACGGGCGACAAAAAGCCCTTGCCGTACAAAGATGGCCAAAGCCAACAGGCTCCGCCGCTCCGATCCAAACAACATCACGACAACCAATAAGAGGATAATGTCCGCTGCAAAGGACCTCAGACGTTCCCACGGCTGGACAGAGCGCCGAACCAAGAGCGCTTGATACAAGGCGCTCACACCGACTGCGCTGAGCCACACAGCGACAGACAAATGGACGGCCCAGAGGGCTGTGGTCAGTTCGTAACCTTCCACCACGACCACCAAACCCATCGCCAACAACGACAAGACCAGGGCGATCTGAGCCAATCTCCGCAAGAGACGGGACAAATCGCGATAGGAAATTCGGCTCACGAGGTGTGGTCAGAAGCCGAAACGTCAAGAACGATCAAGGAGACGCCGCCTTTTTATCCGCCTGTTTCTGCTTTGCCCGGCGGATCAACCCATTAACAGCCTTGTTGCTGCTATCTAGTTTCTTGGCCTGCATGAAGAAACGCACCGCAAGTGCTGGGTTCTTGGAAAGCACCTGCAGTCCTTTTCGAACATAACTCTTGGCTTTGGCCTTCGAATCTGAGGCACCTGTGTCCGGTTTTGCGGTCTTCTTGGGCACCGCCTTGGCCTTGGCTGCTTTGGCCTTGGCCGCTTTGGCCTTGGCTGCTTTGGCCTTGGCCGCTTTGGCCTTGGCTGCTTTGGCCTTGGCTGCTTTGGCCTTGGCTGCTTTGGCCTTGGCTGCTTTGGCCTTGGCTGCTTTGGCCTTGGCCGCATTGCCCTTGGCCGCATTGCCCTTGGCCGCTTTGGCTTTGTCTGCTTTGGCTTTGTCTGCTTTGGCTTTGTCTGCTTTGGCTTTGTCTGCTTTGGCTTTGTCTGCTTTGGCCTTGGCCGCCTTGGTTTTGGCTGCTTTGGCCGTCGCTGCTTGGGACTTGGCCGCTTTATCCGCCGCTGCCTTCTCCTTCGCTGCTTGGGACTTGGCCGCTTTGTCCTCCGCTACCTTCTCCTTGGCTGCTTTGGCCTTGGCTGCTTTGCTCTCGGCCGCGCTCTCGTCACTCGGGCTGTCCGCTTCCAAGACCTCCCCGTCATCAAACATGTCATCATCGTCGTCCATGAGGTCAGGATCCAAGGCTGTGTCCCCGTCATCGGCCTTCTCGTTATCAGCCATCTCATCTGCAGACTCTTCCTCCAAAGCCACAACCGTTGCGGGCGAGGGCTCTTCCTCAGTTCCATCACCGGCGGATTCCGGTTCATCGGTTGCGCCGTCTGACGCGCTCGTGTCTTCGGCGTTGGCCCCCTCTGAATTCTCCGCCTCCGGTGTCGGCTCCTCCGCCGGCATCCCTTTTACCGCCTCCAACTCGTCGTTCGATGGCGTCGCAGCCGCCTCATCCGTAGCGCTGGGCTCGGTTGGCGACGGTGCCAATGCCGGATTGGTGTCCGCAAAGGCACCCTGGACTTCTTCGGCCGTACGAGCGTTCTCGGCGCTCGGCTCCCCCGCAACAGGGGCTGCTGCAAGAGGCTCTGCCGCGACGTCACTGGCCGGCGGATCGGACGACGCTTCATCGGGCTCATTGAGGCGGTTCATTCCCACGGCCACCAACCCCACAATCAGCACCGCAACGCCTGCGATCACCCAGAATTTGTAGTCCTTCCCAGAGATCTCCATCGCATCTTCACTGTCGGCCGCTACCCGCTGTGGGCCTTCCGCGAACCATTCTTCCATCTCGGGTGCGGGTGCCTCCGATGCATCCGATGCAACAGCGTCAGGTACAACAACGTCAGGTATCGACAAGGCGGGCATTGACTGCGTAGTGGCTGTTTTCGACACGGGAAGTTTCAGATCCTCGCCCAAGAACTGTCTGGTTATGGAATCCGAAGTGCCTGCAGCAGAATCGCTCGCGTCCTCGACGCTCTTGGCAGCTTGCTGGGCCTCTTCGGTCGCGCGGGCCTCCTCAGCTTGTTTTACCTCCTCAGCTTGTTTCACCTCTTCGGCTACGCGGGCATCCTCAGCTTGTTTCACCTCTTCGGCTACGCGGGCCTCCTCAGCTTGTTTCACCTCTTCGGCTACGCGGGCATCCTCAGCTTGTTTCACCTCTTCGGCTACGCGGACATCCTCAGCTTGTTTCGCTTCTTCGGCTGCCCGGGCATCCTCAGCGACGCGGGCATCCTCAGCTTGTTGCGCTTCTTCGGCTACGCGGACATCCTCAGCTTGTTTCGCTTCTTCGGCTACGCGGACATCCTCAGCTTGTTTCGCTTCTTCGGCTGCCCGGGCAT
>Ga0114996_10007541_pt1 | contig 12288 bp, 10 predicted proteins | sample ArcticOcean_MG_C_4_FD_87039 | JGI IMG/M metagenome (GOLD analysis project Ga0114996, IMG submission 87039) | Marine microbial communities from western Arctic Ocean - ArcticOcean_MG_CB4_134 | ecosystem: Environmental > Aquatic > Marine > Oceanic | place: Arctic Ocean: Canada Basin | collected... | reverse complement strand
CTCGACGAAGGTTCCGTCCTGCTGGAAGACCTGGAGACGATTGGCGGTCCGGTCGCAGACGTAGACGAGGCCGTCATTGGAGGGCTCCGCGCAGTGGACCGGTCCACGGAACTGCTGGGCCGGCGGCGCATCCGGATCGAAGGAGCCCAGATCCGCGTCGTCCGGCCTATTGCCATAGGCACCCCAGTAACGCAGGAATTCACCGGTGTTAGAGTCCACGACGACGACTCGCTTGTTTCCGTATCCGTCCCCGACGAAGGCCTCGTCGCCGTTCTGGTCGAAGGAGACCTTCGTCACCTGAGAGAAGTGCGACCTGCTGTTGGAGTCAACTCCCTGTCCGGGTTCCCCCACCTGCATCAGGAAACGGCCGTCCCTCGTGAACTTGAGAATGTGGGAATCGCCCTGGCCGTTCCCGCCGATCCAGACGTTGTCCATGGGGTCCACCTGAAGGCCGTGATTCGATGCTGGCCAGGTGTACTGGCCGCTCGGCCCACCGAAGGAATTCACCAGATTCCCCTCCACATCGAACTCCAGCACGTTGGGAGCCCCTTCACAACACATGGCGTCCGGCTGATCTGGCCCCACGTTTCCCTCGTTCCCCGGATTCAGCGCGTCCCGGCGGTGGACGATGAAGACGTGGTCACGCGAATCGATGCCCACACCAATCACGTTGCCCAGAATCCAGTGGTTCGGAAGCGGTTTGGGCACGCCGGGGTCGAAAACCACGTCATCGTAGCTGGGTACGGCCGCGCCGCCCGCCAGTTCGCCGGCGTGCTGCTGGCGGCCCGAACTCCACATGTGATCATCACGCTGAGTCCAAGGCATGCCGACGAAGCCGAGTTGGACGGCCGCATCGTAGTGCGCGGTGACGCCACGCGGCAGAGCGCGTTGAGGCACGCCCGCGTGACGAGAGCGAAAATGCTCTTTATCCCCGACGAGGACGCCGGGTTCGCCCACCGCGTTGCGCGCGTAGCCCGGACCTTGAATCCGACGTTGCGCATCGTGACCCGGGCGCGGTTCGAGTCCACGGCCGAAGCCATGGTCGAAGCCGGGACCGATCAGATTGTCACGGAAGAGCTGGAGACCGTGGTGCAGCTGTTCGGCGAGGTCCTGCGCGACTACCACATCGAGCCCGCTGAGGTCGAGCACTTTCTCGGTGTCATTCGAAACGAACGCTACCACGTCCTTCATGACACCTCGCGGGGCGGTGTCCTGGCCCCGATCGGCGACATGATCGCCGGCGCGCTGGACACGCGGACCGTCACACTCCGGAATGGGGCCCCGGTCATCGGCGAGACGTTGGAGGAGATCGGGTTCGAGGAGAAGGGCCTCTCGGTCAAGTCGCTCCACCGCGGGCACAGCCTCGTCACCATGCCTCCCTCTCATTTGGCCTTGAAGGAAGCCGACATTGTGACGCTCGCAGGAACCGCCGCCGCCTTCGCGGAGTCGGCCGATCTGTTCCGCACCGGGACCGGCGAGACCATCCAGGCCCTGGTGCCCGAAACCCCGACCGAGCCTGAAGAGCGCGGGCCGCCTCGGCCGGTCCAGCTCTACGGGGCAGACTGGTGCCCACTCACAGGTGTATTTCGAGGATACCTGAAGCAGCAGCGCGTCCCGTTCGAATACCACGATGTCGAGACGGACCCGCGGGCGGAACAAGCCGTCCGCGCGATGAACGGAGGCGAAGTGAAGTTCCCGATGGTCGTCGGCGGCGACTATGCGATGAAGAACCCGCCGATCGACGAGTTGGAGGGAGCTCTGCGTGCCTCCGGCATCCTCTCGGCCTGAAGTCGCGGAGCGATGAGCACAAGTGAATGCAGCTCTGCAACGTCTGCCCTGAAGACCGGCCATTCACCACAGACCGAACCCTAATCGCGACTCCTCAGACTCCGTCGCGCGTGGACCCCCGCGGCTGGGGGACTCGAACTGCCGACCTCACGCTTATCAGATATGAGCCGGGCGCTCGTCAGCGCTGGTGGGCGATGATACAGGTTGTGCTACAGCTTTCTCACCGGGGCCGTGGGAAATCGTCCGATCGAAGGCGTTCTAAAACCCTCCGCGGGTGTGGTTCTAAGGCACGGGCGGTTGGGCGGGACCCTAAGCCACTACTACCCAGAAGCCGCTTGAATAGTCGATCCAATATTGGAACAGGACGGGATCCGCACCGCTCCCGGGCGGCAGCAAATTGACCGAGTTGGCCTGGCCCTCACGTCGTCCCGATCCGCCAAAGGGCTTTTGGTTTGCCTATCCTTGGGAAGTGTTTTTCTGGACGCCTAGGTAGGGGGATAAAGGGACCCATCCCAGCTACCAAATTTTTTTCGGGAACGCCGATTCACTGGCGTTCGAGTGTTAGGACTCTTCTGCTCTTCCAATCAAAATCTTAGATCCCGCCACCAATACTCCAGCGATTACCTGGCCACCTATGTTTTCGAACGTCCACTGCTCGTACGGCCCCACGATGGCAGGACGAGTCGCTACGTACATATAGACCGCCGTCGTAACGGATACGATAGCAATTGTTGCCGCAACATGGCTGAGGCTTCCCATACGCTTAGGAGTGATCTTCTTAAAGATCCATTCTAGCAGCGAAGCCCCCAGAAAAATGCCCACTGAAAAAACAAGTACAGTCCCCACTAAAAGGCCCATCTCAGTATTCTCCGTGAAGTCCGGTAGCACTTTTCCTACATCTTGCCCCGCCCCACTCCGGCCCGCAACTCAGGACGCGGACAACTCTGTCTAATGGTTCAGCGTCAGTGAGCGCTGGGCGTGCGCCCCCTCGGGCGTCACGTTACTCTAATGCCGCGGCCTGACGAGCCGGTACCGAGAACCAACCCGGAGGAGTTAACGTGAGCAAAATGAAGATTCAGGGGATCGCCTTCGGAGCGATACTGGTGTGCGGCACGGTGGGCTGGGCCGCGACCGCCCCCTACGCTGGCAATACGGGCCTCTCTCGCATGCCCGGGATCATACTCGGGGGCACGCCCACTGCGGCTCCGTCCGACTTCAGCAGCGTCGACGACGTGGGGGGGACCCTCCGGTTCCAACAGGATGGCTTCCCACCGCTGGTGATCTACCTCACCTACGTCGGGACCCCGGAGGGGATCATCACCGCCACGCGCCCCGACGGGGGCTACTGGGCCCAACGGATCAGGGACGGAGTGACCGACGCACGCTTCCGCATCGGGGACGAGACGTACGAAGTGACGGCTCGCGAGATTACGGGTGACGCGCGCCTCCCGTTGCTTCAGAAGTACTCGGCCAAGAGTGGCATGCCCCTGGACGTTGCGGTGGGTGGGCCCGACCCCCTTCGCGACTGGGAGGTCTTCGTCTGGACGGCTCGTTAGCTCGACCGTTCGAACTTCCGTTGAGTCCGGCCCGCAGGGCCGCACCGACAGCTTCTGCAGAATGTCCACTCCTGAGTCCGATGCGGAGCCGATCCCCAGCTAACGTACGTCTAATGACCCTAGGCGGAACGGGCTGCCGCACCTTATTCTGCTACCGACTTGTCGATTCGTCGACATACAAGGCGCAGACATGAATGGGGGCAACAAGAAAAATTGAGCTCTAAGACGTCGATGGGCTGGAAGTGCGGTTCGAAGGACTGGACGGACGCTCTGACAGTCATGGAAGGACGCTTCCGTACGTTACTTCTGCCCCACGACCCTACGTTCCCACCCCCTCCACCCCTGGCCTGAGCGTACTCTCACCACACACCCAGCTTGACCGCCAACTCCAACTTCGCGTCGTCCGCCTGCGTGGCATGGAGGAAATCGTAAAGCTGTCGATCGACGAGGGCCCTCAGTTGGGAAACCTTGTGTTTCTGCAGCGTTGCCGCCCAATCCTCGAACTTGTCGTGGTCGAGCGCGTTACTCTCGAAGAATCGAGCTTTGTTGGCCGGATCGGGATGTGACACGAGCTCTTCTTCCCCTTCCCACTGCGGAGGACTCGATCGCACGAAGTGCAGTTTTTAGACTCGAACTGCCGACCTCACGCTTATCAGGCGAGTGCTCTAAAGCCGCAGAGATCCCTCTCCAGACGGCACCGCCTCAACGCCGCCACCCCCCGAGGCCCCTACACCCTCGCGGAGCCTATCTGCGGCGAAGCCGTGGAGCGAAGCGTCGGCGGAGCGAGGGCGTAGGGGCCTCGGGGCGCCCGGAATAATCAGGGCGCTGAACACTCTCAGCCCACAACCGAAGCCTCGAAACGCCGCACGGGAGTTCCCCCCTACGAGCGCGGATGAGAATTCCGATAAACCTCCCTCAGCCGTTCTTTGGACGTGTGCGTATAAATCTGCGTCGTAGACAACGAAACGTGCCCGAGCAGTTCCTTGACCGCCATGAGGTCCGCCCCCGCGTCCAGGAGGTGCGTAGCGAAGCTGTGCCGCAAAGAATGTGCGCTCAACCCTTCGCCCGGCGCCGCGTCGTCCAGAAAGCCGCGGACGATATTCTGTATGGAACGCCTCGAGAGTCTCTTGCCCGCCCGATTGAGGAGGACCGCCTCACGGTCGGGAGCCTTGGATGCGGCAACGAGTTCGAGGCGGCGAGGCATATATCGTGCGATGGCCCGCTCCGCCGAGCCCGTAATGGGCGCGAGACGCTCTTTGTTTCCCTTGCCGACGACCTTGACCTGTCTGCGTTCCGGATCGAGGTCGGAAAGATCGAGTCCGTGCAGCTCCGACAAGCGGAGACCACTTCCGTAAAGGAGTTCGAGGACCACCAGATTCCGCGTGCCAGGAAAGGTATTCTGGGCGGCACCAGCCTCGGCCCCCGAGAAAACCGCCTCGATGTCCGCGGCAGTCGCATGTCCTGGAAGGCGTTTCTCGAGCCTGGGCGATCTCAGCGTGCGCGTCGGATCACTCGGCACGCGCTCCTCGAGATGCAGAAACCGGTAGAACGTACGTACGGCGGAAAGTTTCCGGGCAACGGTTCGACGGGAGAGGCCTCTCCTCCCGCACCAGCCCATGAAGCCACGGAAATCGATCCGCTCCACGTCCCCCCAGTCCCATCCAGCCCCCGCGTAGTGGTCTTCGAGGAAAACCCTCAAGTCACGGAGGTCCTTCCGGTACGATACAATGGTCCGCGGAGAAAGCCGCCGCTCCAACTCGAGATGCGTTAAGAAGCGGGTGACGTCCGCGTCCCCGTCGATCAAAGTTTTGGAACCTCGTCGATCCCGTTCTCCTCCATCCATGCACAAAAGTCCGTCTGGGCACGCTCGGCCAACATCTCCCTTTTCCGCACTTTGTCCTTCACCCGCTTGTTGAGCGGATCCACGAGCCCCCAGTTGGAGTTCATCGGCTGAAAGCGGTCAACCCTGCTCTCGCGCAAGTACCGGAACAGACCCCCGAGCATGGTCGTGGGTGGAGGCACGACCGGGGTCGCCCCCCGCAGAATTCGTCCGAGGTTGATGCCCGCCAGGATGCCACTCGCCGCCGACTCGGTATACCCCTCCACCCCCGTCAGCTGGCCGGCGAAAATAAGATCCGGGCGTTCCTTGAGCGATCCGTGGGAGGTCAAACAAGCGGGAAAATTCAGATAGGCGTTGCGGTGAATGGACCCCCAGCGCAGGAACTCACAGTTCTCGAGGCCAGGAATGAGCTGGAAAACGGTCCTTTGCGCTCCGACCCGCAGCCGTGTCTGGAAGCCCACGAGATTCCACATCTGGCCCGCTCGGTCCTCTCGTCTGAGCTGCACGACGGCGAAGGGGCGATCACCACTTCGTGGGTCGGCGAGCCCGATGGGCTTCATGGGTCCGAAGCGAAGCGTCTCTACCCCTCTGGACGCCATGACCTCCACCGGTAGGCATCCCTCGAAGTACGGCACCGCGTCCCAATCGGGACCGTCGTATACATCTCCTTCGAGGAGGGCTCCGACGAACCCGTAATACTCCGCTTCAGTCATCGGGCAGTTGAGGTAATCGCTCTCCTCATCGAATCTGCCGGCTTCGAAAACCACGCTCTCGTCCAGCGAATCACGATGTACGATCGGCGCGATGGCATCGTAGAACGCGAGTCCGGCGTCGCCGAGGGCCCGCTGAATGGAAGCGCTCAGCGCGTCCGACGTCAGCGGACCGGTCGCCACGATGGCCGGACCCTCCGGTAGCCGCTCGCTCTCCTCCCGGACGACCTCGATGCCCGAGTGAGAGACGACCGCCCGGGTCATAGCCTCGGAAAAAAGATTCCGATCGACCGCGAGCGCCGAGCCGGCGGGCACGCTGGTCTCATCGGCGCAATCGAGCAGGAGCGAGCCAAGCGCACGCATCTCCCTTTTGAGCTGGCCATGCGCATTGGGGGGCTTAACGCTCTTGAAGGAGTTGGTGCAAACCAACTCCCCGAGGTTTTCGCTCTGGTGTGCTTCGGTCCGGCGCACCGGACGCATCTCGCGCAAGGTGACCATGTGACCGGCGTTGGCGAGCTGGAGCGCGGCCTCACACCCGGCAAGGCCTCCCCCGACCACGATGACGCGATCGTTCATCGGATCATTTCGCTCCTGCGGTCCCGTTTCTGCGAGTCGCCTCTACTTCTTCTTTGCGGCAACGCGACGCCGTCCTGATTTTTTCCGCTCGGCTGCTGCAACGAGCATGGGCACAGCCTCCTCCATCGTGAGCTCCTCCGGTTCCATGCCCTTGGGGAGACTCGCGTTTGCGGTCCCATCGGTCACGTACGGACCATACCGCCCCGATAGAATTTGAACAGCACCTCCACTCTTTGGATGGGCTCCCAGCTCCCTGAGGGTGGTGCGTCCCCCTTTCTTCTGGTTGAGAAGCTCGACGGCCTCGTCGATGGAAACCGTGAACATGTGGTCTTCGCTCGCCAAGCTGGCGAACTTCTTTCCACGCCGTACGAACGGTCCAAAGCGGCCCAACGCCGCCACCACCTCCTCACCGGCCTCCGCGTCGGTGCCCACCGTCCGGGGCAAGGAAAGCAACCGGAGGGCGTGGCCAAGGTCGACGGCTTCTAGCGCTGTACCCTTGGGCAAGCTCGCCCTCTTGGGTTTGCTGCCCCCCTCCTCTGCCTCGCCGAGCTGCACGTAAGGCCCGTACGGACCGACTTTCGCATAAACGGTCTGACCGCTCGCTTCGTCGACCCCCACTACGTGGTCTTCCGCTACGCCGTCGATCGGACGCGTCCCCTTACAATCCGGATAGGCCGAACACCCCAGAAATCGGCCGAAACGATTCCACCGTACCTGCATCGGCTCGCCACACAGGTCGCACGTTTCGCCCACGGCGGCCAGGATCTCTTTGATGATCTCCTCGGACCGTGCCTCGCCCCGCTCGAGCTGGCCGAGGAAAGGCGGATAAAACTCTGCGAGGAGGGTTCGCCATTCGATCTCGCCTTCTTCGACGCGATCCAGTTCGCCCTCCATGCGGCTCGTGAACTCGACATCGAAGATGTCCGGAAATACCCGAACGAGCAGCTTCGACACCGTGTCCCCCAGCGGGGTCGGCTGAAAACGCCGCTCTTCATAGTCGACGTACCCGCGATCCTGGATCGTCGAAATGATCTGGGCGTACGTGGACGGTCGGCCGATTCCCAGAGCCTCCATTTCCTTCACCAACGACGCCTCACTGAAACGTGGGGGTGGTTGCGTGAAGTGCTGAGCGGGGTCGATGCCCTGCACCAGTGCCGAGTCACCCACTTCTATGTCTGGAAGCGCGTCGAGGTCGGCACGTGGGCGGCGATCACCCGTTTCGGTGGCCTCCACATACAAGCGCATGAAGCCAGGAAATTTTAGAATCGACCCCGTGGAGCGGAACCTATATTCTCGCTCGGAACCGGTCTCCTCAGGAGCGCCACCGTTTCCGGACTCGGAGGGCTCGGGTCTACGTTCGCCCTTCAGGTCGAAGTCGATCGTAGTCGTGTCATGGACAGCGGGCGCCATCTGGCCGGACACAAACCGAAGCCAAATAAGCTCGTAGAGACGGGCCGTGTCGTCCTCGAGAAACGGACGGACGTCATCGGGGTGTAGCGTCGGATCGGCGGGCCGAATCGCCTCGTGTGCATCCTGGGCCGCCTTTTGCTGCTTCCCACCCCAGAGCCTGGGCGACCCAGAAACATATTCCTCGCCGAACTCCCCAGCGATCCACTTGCGAGCGTCGTCCACCGCTCCCGGGGCAACCCGAGTAGAGTCGGTCCGCATATACGTGATGAGGCCGACTGCGCCACGTCCGCCCAACTCGATTCCTTCATAAAGACGTTGGGCCGTGGACATCGTCCGGCGGGCCGAAAAACGGAGCCGTTTGGACGCCGCTTGCTGAAGTGTAGAGGTGGTAAAAGGCGCAGCCGGATTTCTTTTTCGCTCCCGGCGTTTCACCTCCGTCGCCTTGAAGTCGACGTCATGGACCGCAGCGACGACGGCACGGGCCTCATCCTCATTACTCAGGGTGAAGTCTTCGCCATCGATTTTGTGGAGCCGGGCCTCGAACGCCTGCTCATCCTTTTCTAGACGGGCCGCAATGGACCAATACTCGACCGATTCAAAAGCTTGAATCTCGTCCTCGCGCTCACAGATCATTCCGAGCGCAACCGTTTGAACTCGGCCGGCCGAGAGTCCGGGCCTGATCGGTTTCCAAAGAAACGGACTCACCTGGTACCCCACCAAACGGTCCAGAATTCTGCGGGCTTGTTGCGCTTCAACCTTGTTCAGATCCAACGCCTCAGGCGACCGGAGCGCACTTTCCACCGCGCCCTTCGTGATTTCGCGGAACGTGACACGCTCGAAACGGCTGCGGTCCTCTTCGAAGCCCAAATGGTGCGCGACGTGATACGCGATGGCCTCACCTTCCCGGTCCGGGTCGGTGGCGAGGATGATGCCGTCGGCCTTCTTCGCCTTGGCCTTGAGCTCTTTGAGGATCTTCCCCTTCCCTCGGATGGTTTCGTACTTCGGCTCGAAGCCTTGCTCGACGTCGACCCCAAGTTCCTTTTTCGGCAAATCTCGAACGTGTCCGACCGAAGCGGCTACATCGTATTCCCCGCCCAGGTAGCGGCCAATCGTCCTGGCTTTGGCGGGCGATTCGACGATGACCAGCTTCATGTTGTTCCTTTCATAAGTTTCATGATTTCCACCGCCAACTGCGGCGGATCGAGGTGCTCCGAATCGAGAGCATGCCGAGCACGACTGTATGCTGGTTCCCGCGAGAGTAAAAGGGCAGTGGCCCGATCCGTCACATCCGCTCCATTGAGAAGAGGACGCGTGGAGCCCTCTTGGGCGGCCCGACGAACGGCCTCCACAGGAGACACCTTTAGCCAAACACTCATTGTATCGTCCATAACCATGTTCCAAGACCCGGGCTGAGTCGGCCAGCCACCTCCCGAAGCGACCACCGTTTCGCTCCGGGACAATAACTCCATAGCCACGTCGGACTCGAGACGGCGAAACTCGCTCTCACCGTCTTCCGAGAAAATTTGAGAGACGCTCTTGCCGGCGCGGGCTTCGATCACGGTGTCGAAGTCCTCGAAGCCCCATCCCAATCTGGAGGCCAACTCCATCCCCACGCTGGATTTTCCGCTGGCCATGAAACCGACCAGCAAAATCCGTCCCGGCACTTCACCGTTCACCGTATCCACGCTCGCCGAGGTACGCGACGTACGACTCGAAGTTCCGTCGGACCTCGCTCATCGCGTCTCCTCCGAATTTCTCCAAGAACGCGTCCGCCAACACCAAGGCGACCATAGCTTCGCCTACTACGGCTGCCGCCGGGACCGCGCAGACGTCGCTACGCTCGACCGCCGCGTCCGCTGACGAGCCATCTCGCATGTCGACGCTGGGCAGGCGTTTCCTAAGCGTGGAGATCGGCTTCATGGCAGCTCTCACGACCAACGGCTCTCCGGTGGTCACGCCGCCTTCCAGCCCGCCGGCCCGGTTCGATGAACGTCCGATATGGCCGGCCCGTCCTGCGGCCTGGTCGGCAACGATGGGGTCGTGGACCTGAGATCCAGGGCGGCGGGCACCCTCGAAGCCCACGCCGATCTCCACTCCCTTGATCGCCTGGATGGACATGATTGCGCCCGCCAAGCGCCCATCCAGCTTGGTATCGTACGAGACGTAGCTGCCGAGCCCCGCAGGAAGACCCCGCGCAACCACCTCGAAGATGCCACCCAGCGTGTCACCATCGACTTTGGCTTGGTCGATCGCCTCGATCATCCGTAAACCGGCCTCGTCATCGAGAGTACGAAGTGGTGACACATCGACAGCGCCGTTGAGATCCACAGGCAGGTCATCAGGGATCTCGGCCTCGATCGGCCCGATCGACGTGACGTGGCTGGCGATCGTGATCCCGAAATCGGCGAGCAACTTTTTGCACACCGCCCCACATGCAACCCGCGCGGCGGTCTCGCGAGCGCTGGCTCTCTCGAGGATGTCTCGGGTGTCACGCCGGTCGTATTTCAGGAGGCCCACGAGGTCCGCATGGCCAGGCCGGGGAAGGTAGAGCGATCGCAACGCCTTCGGGTTGCCCTCTGGATTGGGAGGCAGAGGCGACATCGACTCCAACCAGTTCTCGGAGTCCCGGTTCCAAATCACCAACGCTACGGGCGAACCGATCGTTTCCCCAAGACGAATGCCGGAGATTACTTCGGCGCGGTCGGACTCGATCATCATGCGCCGTCCGCGCCCATAGCCCCCTTGGCGGCGCGCCAGATCGGGATCGACATCACGGACCATCTCGATGGATAGACCCGCGGGGACACCCTCCAGCATCGCCACCAGGCCTCGCCCGTGGGACTCCCCGGCGGTTCGGAAAGAAAGTCGCTTCATAGAGCGTTTCTTGATCTCCAACTTGGCTCAGTGAGACAGGAACGATCCGAAACCATAAAAGGGAACCCCGGTGGGCGTCTACCCACCGGGGTTCATCCAGTTCTCAACGAACCGGGGCCAGCTAAAGGACCAGCGTCAGTTCCTTGACGGATGCAGTCGGAGCACGTCGCTCTTTCGAACGTCGACCACGACCACGCCACCCACGTCCGTGATACCGACCAACTTCACGACGATGCACGAATCCTCCGTGGGCCCGCCGCCTGCCGGGTGTGGCGTATTAAAATCCCCGCCTTGGAAGATTTCTACCGCATCACCGATGTTGTTACCCACGTCGTCCAGCACGACTCTCGTGGCGCATGTCAGGCCCACGTTGTCTCCCGGGAAGGGCAGAACCGCCTTGAGTGGACCGGACGGAAGATCTTTGATGTAGAGCTTGCCCGACACGATGAAGTGGAACGTGTCGATGATTTAGATCGTCTTGTCACCCGAGCCCACGAAGGCGAGATGGGTATCCGGCTGATAGAGTCCCGTCGGATTATCGACCGATTTCGAGTTGGCGTGCAGCGGATGTAACACTGCGCCGGACGCACCGGGGATGATTACCGAACTCCCCTGCAATCGCAAGTCCGTGCTGAAGAACGAAGCCTCTAGGCTTCCGAGAGCGACGCCGAGCGTCCCGTCGTAGTTTAGGCCGATGCCCTCCACCGTCTCACTGCCGTTGATCATGAGGTCGTCCACCGAGATGGCACCGCTGATTCCATCCTCCACAGCGGCCTCACGCATGAGGATGCGGCCCACGGGATCCCTCGAACCCTCGCCGATGACCACCCAGCCGCCGTTCCCCGAAGCCGAAACGTAGGTTGTATCGCGGAACCCTACGTTCTCGACGCTCCACTGGCCCGCTCGGGCAAGCGCGTCACTGCCTTGCGCTACGAGTGTGTTGACCATGTCCGCCGGGGATGCTTGGGTAGCGAAGAGCAAAGCCGCCCGGTTCCCCGGGACGTGATCGAACCCAAAGAGGTTGTCATCCCCGCCGGTCCTCACGGCATTCATGCCGCGGATATGTGCGATACCCGTGAATGCTTCGTTCTCGAGCATCTCGGCGTGTTCTACGATGAGTTTCACTTCCGGCTCCGTCATCCCGGGCGGCACCTTGGCCTTCCGCAGAGTACCGACTGCGCCGAGCAAACTCGTTTTGGTGGAATAGACCACCCGGCCGGTCGAATCGACCGCCACAAACTGAGGACGATCCGAGAAGCCGGGAGGGGTCAAAACATCCGGGATGTATTTCACTTCGTATTTTATGTTGCCTGTTTCGCTCAGGGATTCCTCAACGTCGTACAGAAATACGTCGGGCGTGAGAAGTCGACGTGAGGGATCCTCAAGAGGAATATCAGGCGTGTTCGCTACAGATGGCGTGACCCCCTGAAAGGAGACCAGAGCGGATGTTAGGATCTGAGCTGGTCGGAGATTCAGCGAGGAGGTCAGCAATGAGCAGGAGACGACACACGCCGGAGCAGATCATCACGGCACT
>Ga0114996_10007539_pt1 | contig 12290 bp, 11 predicted proteins | sample ArcticOcean_MG_C_4_FD_87039 | JGI IMG/M metagenome (GOLD analysis project Ga0114996, IMG submission 87039) | Marine microbial communities from western Arctic Ocean - ArcticOcean_MG_CB4_134 | ecosystem: Environmental > Aquatic > Marine > Oceanic | place: Arctic Ocean: Canada Basin | collected... | reverse complement strand
GCGCGAATTGGACCATGAAACAGTAGCCCGAGCGACGACGGCAAACTTCCGCCGGCTTTTCGATTTGCCTGTTTCCGCCGGGGAAGTATAATGGGACTCTCCGCTTCTGCTACCATGTCAACGATTCACCATGCCAACGATTAATGCCCAGCCAATGAAGGGTCCTCCGATCCAGGCCCCGGCGATGTCACGCCTCGAGGTCATTGCGCTCATTGCCGCTGACCTGGCGCTCGTTGAAAAAGCGATCGGCGTCGACACGATCTGCTCGGTTGAGGCGGTCACGGCGATTAGCCGGCACCTGCAGTTGAGCGGGGGCAAGCGCTTGCGTCCAGCTCTGCTGCTGCTTTCGAGCGGTCTGTGCGGGTATCGTGGCGAATCGGCGATTCGCATGGGCGCGGTGGTGGAAGTGATTCACACCGCGACGCTGGTCCACGACGACATCATTGACGGGGCCCAGGTTCGCCGAGGCAGGCCTTCCACCAACGAGCGCTGGGGAAATCAGACCAGCGTTCTTGCCGGTGACTGGCTCTACATGCAGGCCTTCAATCTGGCGCTGAAGGAGCGTAATTTCTATGTGCTCGACGCGCTGATCGAACTCACCCAGATGATGGTTGAGGGCGAGCTGCTGCAAATGGAGCGCTCGGGCCGTATCGACGTCACCGAAAAAGAGCATCTGGACTTGGTCCATCGCAAGACCGCCTGTCTGTTTTCCGTTTGCGCCCGCTTGGGCGCCGTGCTGGCAGGCGTCGAGTCAGACGCGGAGCAGAGGCTTGCCGATTATGGCTGGAGCCTCGGCACGGCCTTCCAGTTGATTGATGACGTACTGGACTTCACCGCTGACGAAGCAACACTGGGCAAGCCCGTTGGCAACGATCTTCGCGAGGGCAAAGTCACCTTGCCGCTGATCCTCGCGCTGCAGCGCTGCACCCCGGCAGAGAAGGGCCTGGTAGAAACCGTTCTCAAGGATGGCAACTACGACTCGGTGCCGTTTGCCGACATCCGCGCGCTTGTCGACAAATACGACGGAATTGAAACGGTGAGGAGCCGCGCCGCCGAATACACCGAGCGAGCCACCGATCAGTTGGCGCACTTCGACGAGTCGCCCTACAAGCGAGCACTCTACTCGGTTTCCGGCTGGGTCGTCGATGGCCAGACCTGAACTCGCGCTCCGTTCCGCTCTTGTACGAGCTGCCCCAAAGCAGCGGGCAGCGCTGCGAGGTGGCGAATGCTGCCCCAAGGTGGCGAATGCTGCCCCAAGGTGGCGAATGCTGCCCCAAGGTGGCGAATGCTGCCCCGAGGTGGCGCGCGCCTCCCGGCGGGCAGCGTCGGCCTCCGGGCCGACGTTCCCCCAACACAGCACCGCGAACAGCGCAACGAAGCCTCTTCACCCAACATCAATCCGTATACCAACTACCCATCGCCCCCAATGACGGAAACGGAAATCAAGCTCCCCGTCGCCAATGTGGCGGCGATGCGCCGTCTCCTCCGCCGACTCGGCTGGAGAGTATCGGTCCGCCGCCATCTGGAGCACAATCTAGTCTTTGACCGCCCCGACGGATCTCTGCTAGCGGCGGGTTCCTTATTGCGCCTTCGCTCGGCCGGCAAGCTCTGCCTGCTCACCGTGAAGCGGCCGATGCGGCCGAGCGCTCTCCATAAAGTGCGCGAGGAGTTTGAAATCGAAACGACGGATACGGCCTCGGCGACGGCTATCCTGGGCGCGCTCGATTACCAAATCGCCTGGCGCTACGAAAAATACCGAACCCAATTCACCCGACAAGGAGCCAAAGGAAAGATCCTGCTCGACGAAACCCCGATTGGAAACTACCTGGAACTCGAAGGGGACCCAGGCTGGATCGACGCGACGGCCATCCAGCTCGGTTTCGGGGTGGATGACTACATTACAGCTAGCTACCGCGGGCTCTTCGTCGAACAAGCGAGGGGCAACAAGAAAGCGCCACGCGACATGGTGTTCCCGGCCCGGAAGCGACCGCCGAAAAGCATCCAGTAGCGACCGATCTTCAGCCGCTCCAATGAGTGACCGGTCCGTCCGACGTGGCGCACGGCTCTGCCGTGCGGCGTTGGGGCTCCGGCCCCAACGTACGGCGAATGCGCAAGTAACCGCGTAAGACCACGGTTTCCTTTGCTTGACTCCTTTGTTTGACTCTTGGGTTCGATTCCGTGACTCGACTCGGTGGTTAGACTCGGTGGTTGGACCCCATGGTTGGACCCCATGGTTGGACCCCATGGTTCGACCCCATGGTTCGACCCCATCGGTCGGCTCGCCCGCCCGATAGCAGTCACACCAGTGCGATACGATGGAGCAATGGGTCAGGACCTCTACGATTTGACGTGCCCCTGCTGCCGAGCCGTCCTTGAAGTGGACGCCGCTACGCAGACCATCCTGACTCATCGAGTTCCGAAGCCCGCGTCCGTTCCAGAAGATTTACAAGAAGCCGTGAAGCGCCTCAAGGCCGAGCAAGGCACGCGCGACCAGCGTTTCCGCGAGCAGGTGGATCAGGAACGCCAGCACGGCCAGACCTTGGAAAACCGATTCGAAGGATTGCTCAAGAAAGCGCGCACTGAAGGCCCCCAAAAGCCCGGACTGCGAGACATCGACCTCGACTAGCCTGCATTTCTCACGGCGTGGCGAGACGAAGTGCATGAGAGGCCCGTCAGTGCGAGGCGCGCGCCGTAGGGACCGGCAATCTTGCCGGTCCATCGCCGCAACGCGGCGACGCCCAATCGTTCCGAGCAAGCGCAACAAAGTACTGGCGCGCCTATTGTGTGCTTCGACCGTCAGGCGGTGAGAAACGCGGGCGTGCTTCCCCCGTCAGGCGGTGAGAAACGCGGGCTAACACCTCGATGCCAGGGACGCGCACTCCAGCCGGCGCGGGTCCGAGGTGAGGTGCCGGACAAGGTCCGTGGCGAACCTGAGCCGTTCGAACCCCTGCTCCGTAGAACCTCCGAGCGCGGCCAGCGCCTCCGTCAATTCAGAGGCGACACCCTCCAAGGCTTCCAGTTGCTCGGAGCGGAGAACGCTTTTCCCCCGCGCCGTCGTTGGGTCCAGAGGCTGTCTCGTGGCAAGGCGATGCCTCAGAGCGCGAAGACTCTCTTTGGCGACAGGCAGGCGGCCTTGGTCGATTCCCGCAAGGATGGCTCCCGCGTCTTGACAGCAAAGCTCGTAGGTCTGTTCGATGGACAAATCGTTCCTCCTCCGCCAGGTGATTGTCGTGAAACTCAGCGGCTCCAAGGTCCTTATCGGTAACGATAGTCCGGCACTGAGGAAATTTCGAGTGGCGCCGCCGAAACGCCAGATTAGGCTAGCCGCAGTAAGATGTTCTCGCGCTGCAGTTGTGGAAAACCAATGTTAGACCGGTGAACCAGCTCGGGTGCGTAGCGGGCTATGTCGACAACACGACCGCGTCTGCTCGGCCGCCTTCACCGGAACCAATAGGGTGTCTTTTCGGTCCATTCACTGTTTGGGTAGCGGTTGTGGAGTATTTGGAAGGCTGTCTGTGATACGTCCCCTTTGTCGGAGGCGAGGCAGCTCCAGCGAGTCATGGAGACAACGCGATGCAGGGCCTCCGGTAGGCGGGGATCGTTTGGATGACTACCCGCACGAGCTATGACCTGCCGTCCAACAAACTCGTACCCAGGTCCCAAGGCGATAAGGCGATCCAGCTCGTCGCGAGCTGCCTCGCGATCTTTCGAGCCAACGAAATCCGGGAACCCGAGAGGCCAAGGGGCGTTTGTCCCGGGGTGACCGTTTCTCCACGCCAAGACTTCCCGTCGGCCAATGTCACACCACCAGTTGTAGACAGTCCGATAGTTTTTGTCCACAGGGTAGAGCCGGTCAACCCCGGGCTGGACTGTCGGCCTTAGGCCGGGGTTGCGCATGATCATCATCAGAGCCTCGAAATAGCGGTCGTCGTCCGACGTGCTGCTGCGAACTGATCGCAGCCCGGCCCGTAGTTCGGCAGCTAGCTCCCCAAGCTCTTCGGAAATCGCTGTCGCACGATCCATTTCTTTCAGCATGATTGCTCGTGTCCATGCCGCCACGGCCACTCTCTTGCGGAGATGCCTGGGAAGCTTTAGATTCTTTGCTGATGCGATGAGAAGTCCTAACGGAAGCTGCCGGTTGAACGTTAGAGCACTGCCTGAGTCGAAAAATGTTCTTGATCCAAGTCGTTTGAAACTCTTCCACCGCAAGCTGGAAAATAACTCTCTCTCGCTCCCGTCGCTGAAAGCCAAGGCCACAACTCGTCTCGGGGCATCCGCCAAGAACTCGTCCAATGACCGCGCCGTTGCCATGCGAAGACCCAACAGTTCGTTGGTTGCTGAGAGCGGCAGTTCGGTAGTCTCGTTTTCTAGCGCCGCCGTCAGCCACTCGCGCGCCTCAGTGGCCGCTCCGGTTGCTGTCAATACGCGAGCACTGTGGTAGGCAACCGAAGCATAAGCTGGCGAAAAAGCCGGGATCTCCTTTGCTTGAAGCAGCAGACTCGGACCCTCGCTATCCGACGGCTGCATGCTGGTAAGAGCCGCGACCAACCAGGGGACGGCCTTTGTTCGCTTCCAATGCAGAGTTGCGTTGGCAAAACTGCGCCTGCGGAAAGAGAGTATCCACCGAGACATGTCGTCGAGTTCATCTGACTCCATTCGTGGCAGGCGAGTGATCATCCCTCGGTAGGTTTCCGCCAACTGGTTGAAGTCATCGTCGGGTTTTGGATCTTGAAGCACCTGTGAGAGTCGCCGGAGCTCTTCAGTGATGACAGTTTGATCGCCCACGCCCCGGTCGTTGGCTGGCTTCTTGAAGGCGATGAGCGCGAGGAGTTGACGAGCTGGAGTATGGGTAGGCTCCAGAGTCGGATCATCCAGTACCGCCGTTAGCTCCCCTTCAGCTTGTTCGAGAGTTTCTGAATCGTATCCCCAGGAATCGAATGGAATCGTTGCCTTTCGGATCAGGGAACGACCCGCTAAGTAGCGGCCCCAGACCCGCCACGGCGAGTCGGAGTCACTGCCGATTTCCCGGAAACGCGAATGCGCTTCGTCGAAGCTCCCGGAATAGAAATGAGCCGCCGCAACTTGGTACGAGCGGTCAGCTTGCAGCAGTGAGTCGATGGAGGGGCGCGGAGGCCCGGGAATATCTCCACCCCCGCTACAGTTAGAAAATACCTGGTCCTGAGCCTGAACCCAGTCTCGCAAGTCATCGCTTTTGGGACCGTGATAAGCGGACCGGGCCTGCAAGGTGTCGATAGCGGTAAGAAAAGCGGGTGCCGGACAGTTGAGAAAGTGGGAATAGGCTCCGGCTCGCTTATAGACGCTGACGCCTCTCCTGGAAAACCCAGCCTGGGTCTTGGCAAGGCGCCACCGTTCAGCCGCCTCTTTTGCGGGCCCAGCCGGGTCGGGGCCGTTGTCGATCCGCTGCCGCCGGGACGACCGAATTACGACCTGCTCCCGCTCGCTCAGAGAGTTCCCAGAAAGGTGGCGATAAGCCACCACAAGGTAGGGAATAGGAAACCTAGTGTGCAAGACTCCGAGCCTCCCAGCTAAGAACCCGTCAAGCGGTGGATCTGGAAAACGCTTAAAAGTGAAAACCGCTGTGGGTCCCCAAGGGCCTCCGCAGGCGAACTGAATCTCCAGTAACAGGGCGTAGGCGACCAGCAAGGCGAAAAACGCTATGATTCGCCTGGAGTTCATTGCCATGTCTCGGCTCTCTCGATCGCTGCCAACGCTTCCGACTCTGTCCAAGCACGGGGGTGAAAGATGTAGATGCGTCGCCCACTCGGAAACGCCGGCCACGGCTCATCCGTGGAAACACCGACGCTATAGAGGCAACTCTTCACCCGGAAATCACTCCCGCTGCTCAGATAGCGACGGACTTCTTCCTGTCCGGTCCCCATCCGAAACAGCATCGGTACAGCTTCGTCCACAGGTAGACCCCGTATCCAGGGGTCACCAATGCACCACGATGCAAGCGCCGTGATGGAGAGTGCCACACCGTCGGGCAATTGCTCGTGGATTTCCGCTAAAAGGCTAGCATAAAATTCTCGCTGAGACTCGAGGGCATCAAAATCGATCTGCATCGCTCGGATATTTGGCAACTGGGCGGCTTTCAAAATGTGCGTGGAGGCTTCCAGCCGTTGCTTGTCAGTGAGAGCCGCCGGCCGCGCGAAATCAAACTCAAGACGGACGACGGCCATCATGAACGCCCCGTCGGGCACGGTTAAGGGCTGCAGCCGGGGCTCGTAGACCAGATCTTCACCGCTGAGCGTTAGTGTGGCCGCTAAGAATGCGATTCCGGCCTTCTTGGGATCGAGGAACCCCAAGTCTTCCGGTCTTTGCCAAGCCCACAATAAAACCTTTGGAAAGTTTGGCAGAGGATCATTCGGCTGGCGCCAGACAGGCGGTCCCGAGCAGGCGCCACCTAGGCTCGAAAACACGAGCAGCGTCAGAACAGGCACGCACCGTCGACGGATGGAAAAAACGGCTTCCGCAGGTGATGCTTTGCACTGACTCTGCCCTTGCTGGCGCCGGGCATTCACAACCTGCGCTCTCTGGCGCGGAAGAATCTCACCAAGTCGCGTACATGGTCACGGCCCGTCATGACCGGGATGTGATCGACCCCGCTCGAGCGGAACGATTCGTCCAGCCGCTCAGCTCGCTCCCTCGCAATCGCCTCGTATCGCCGCCGTACTTGGGCACTACCGGAATCCACCACGACAGTTTCGCCGGTCTCCGCATCCTCTAGCTCGATCAAGCCGACTTTCGGCAGCTCCCTCTCGCGCGGATCGGCGATCGAGATGGCGATCAAATCATGCCGCCGCGCCAGTATCCCCAGCGGTTTTTCATAGCCTTCCGCGAGAAAGTCGGACACCAGAAAAACCACGGCCTTGCGATGCGTGATGCGGCCCAGGTAGTCCAGGGCTTGAGCGATATCGGTTTTCTGTTGGCGCGGCTTGAAATTGAGCAAGTCGCGAATCAGCCGCAGAACGTGGGACGTCCCTTTCCCCGGCGGAATGTAAAGCTCAATGATGTCGGTGAAGATAATCAGCCCGACCTTGTCGTTGTTCTTGATGGCCGAAAAAGCCAGCAGCGCGCACAGCTCGGCGGCCACTTCGTTCTTGAGTTTTTCTTGAGTGCCAAATGTGCCTGAAGCGGACAGATCAACAACGAACAGCACGGTCAGCTCGCGTTCTTCGACATAGCGTTTGACGTAGGGCTGGCCGGTGCGCGCCGTGACATTCCAGTCGATGGTGCGGATTTCGTCGCCGGGCGTATACTCGCGGACCTCGTCAAACTCCATCCCGCGGCCCTTGAAGACGCTGTGGTATTCACCGGCGAGAACGTCGTTGACGGCCCGCTTCGTGTGGATCTGGATGAAGCGGATTTTTTTGGCGAGTTCCTTGGGGATCATGTCAACAGCAGAGTCTTCGAGGGAGAGGATGAAGCGATACCACCTAGCCTACTTCTGATCAGTGCCTTTGAGTTGAGAGACGTCCCATTTTCGCGTAAAGCGTCCGGTCGTGGTATATAAGATTTTCGAATCCGGGCTGAAGAACGGTCTAACCGCAGTCATGGGGCTGACGCTGACCCAGCCCGATTCCCAGAAAGTTGTCGGCGGATGCCTCGCCAATCCGACCCCCTCTCCTGACGACAGCAAGTGAATCGCGTACCTCGGCTGCTCGCGTTGAATTCCTAGTACGCCAATTGCACTGTCGATCCGCACGTAGGATACCAAGGCGAAGCGGTCATCTGGAGAGAGCTGGAGTTGATAGCCAAGATGCTCAAGTTCCCCATCTTTGTAGCGAACCCTGGTGAGAAGAGCAACTCGGTCGACCGTCTCCTCATTTTGAAATAGGCGTTTTCGTGAAAGAAGTCTCATACTTTCACGCTCGTAGATGCTTAGGTAGGCCTTCATCGCGCGTGTATCAAGAAAATCACCCACATCATCGTATGCGCCTTGTTTCTCCGACCAAGACACAACAATCAGCCACTGATGGCTCTGCGCGTATTGAAAGTTTTCGATTTTCTCACCTTCGATCGACAACACAATTTCAGGGTCCGCTTTCTCGTGTATGGATCGTTTGATGATCTGCCCTTTGGCGATGTGGAGAATTGATTCTCCATCGGCCGTGAGCAATGCGTAATCTGTCCTCCGGAAGCTATTTGACTTGATTGACCATTCAGAAAACACTCCAGAGCCAAGATTCACCTCTGCCATAACCTGTTCCGAATCGCCCCCTGGATCGTATCGACCGAGCATTCGATTCCCGTCCAAGAACCGCAGGAATACAAACCTGTCAGGAATCACGCCGGCCAAAGAACGAACCGTGTTGCTATCCGGATCCCAGAGCCATGCTCCCTTTCCTTTCTCCGGTTTTACAAGTCTGAGGTTTGAAAGGATGACTTCGCTCGAGCCGGGTCTGATGCGGTATTCCGAGTTGAATTCTTCCGTATATTCAACCCGCGCTATCACTCGTCCAGTCGATGATTCGACCATTGCCAGTCGCTGAATCCGTCTGTCTTCAAATGGGGCCGATTCGTCCTTTGGCCGTTTGCGTCTTAAAACGCGATGAACCAGGAGGTATTTCCCATCCCAGGTCTGCTCAATGACACCGCGGTTTCCGCGCCGATAGTCTTTGAGAAGCTTAGGTGAGGGTGGATGTTGTGACGCAAACAGCTGCGGAAAGAGAAATGACGACAGGACACAACAGGCAATCGCTAGGAAGAACTCACGTCGCCTTGGATTTCCGTTTGGCATCATAGGGCTCCTCGTTGCACTCAACTGTGCGGCCTTTACGTCAGTAACGCAGCGGCCCCGAGCAAGGTTTCATCGTTCAATGAGCGACGGTAGGAACGAGTGCTCGCGACTAAGGAACTTCCACGGTGTCGAATATTTGCTGCACGAGGTCTTCCGAGGTTTTCTCCTCGGCCTCGGCTTCGTAGCTCACGACGACCCTGTGCCGCAGCACGTCCATCCCGATCGTCTTGACGTCCTGCGGGGTGACATAGCCGCGGCCTTCGAGAAAAGCCTGTGCCTTCGCCGCCAGCGCGATGAAAATCGTCGCACGCGGGGATGCGCCATAACGCAACAAATCGGCGATATCGAGCCCGTATTCGCCAGGGTTCCGAGTTGCCTCGACGACGTTGACGATATACTCCTCGATCTTTTCGTCCATGTAGATTTCATCCACCAGGGCTCGCAGGCGGACAATGTCGGACGGTTCAAGAATCGGCTGCACGCTCAGGTCAGGCGCCGAGCGGGCCATGCGTTTGAGGATTTGGTGCTCTTCGGATTTTGTGGGATAGGTGATCTTCAGCTTCAGCATGAAGCGGTCAACCTGGGCTTCCGGGAGCGGGTAGGTACCCTCCTGCTCGATGGGGTTTTGAGTTGCCAGCACCAGGAACGGGTCCGGCAGCGGATAGGTTGTGTCGCTGATCGTGATTTGACGCTCCTGCATCGCTTCGAGCAGCGCGCTCTGCACCTTGGCGGGGGCGCGGTTAATCTCGTCCGCCAAGATGATGTTGGCGAACATCGGCCCCTTTTTGGTCGTAAAGTCGCCGGTTTTCGGGTTGTAGATCAGCGTCCCGAGCAGGTCGGCCGGAAGCAAGTCCGGCGTGAACTGGATACGCTGGAACGTAGCCTGGACTGTGCTGGCCAAGGTGGTCACCGACAGCGTCTTAGCCAGCCCGGGCACACCCTCGATCAAGACATGGTTATTCGCCAGCAGCGCCAACAAAAGGCGATCGGTGAGGTAGCGTTGCCCCACGATCACCTTTCCCATCTCCTCGCGAAGACGGGTCAGCAACGCGCTTTCGCGCTGAACTTTTTCCGCAATTTCTTTCACGTCGACAGCCATGGTTAATTTGTTGAGCCGTTGATTCGTTGAGCCGTTGAGCCGTTGATTCGTTGAGCTGTTGATCCGTTGATTCGTTGAGCTGTTGATCCGTTAAGCCGCCATCGACAGCTTCTCCAAAACGTGGATTCGTTATCGGGATGATGCATAACGTGGCCGCCGCCGAGGCCCGTTGCGGTCCACTCGTAGCCGCGGGCGCCGTTTCTACTTGGCTATCTGCGTCGTTTGATGAGCGGCCAGTTGCCAGCCGCCATTCCCCTTGAACCAGGTATGAATCATCATCAGCTTGTTGTCGAACGGGCCGGCTGGGTTTGTCCCCTTCATCGTGACAATCGAGTGGGCCACGGCTCCATCGCCTTGGGTCCGGATCGTTGTCTTGTGATGCTCGATCGCGGTGTACTTTTGTCTGCCGCTTCGCAGCTTAGCCATATATTCGGCTTTGGTTTCGATGGTCCCGGTCGAATGAGCGTAAATCAACCCGTCGTGGTAGATCTTTTCGAGCGACACGAAATCGCGTGCGATCACGGCCTTCGCCCATCCCTTCTCGGCTGCCAGGATTTCATCCTCCGGGCTCGTCCCAAAAGCGTATGTGCTTGCGGCAAGCGCCAAAACAAGGATCAGATAGATTCGTTTCATTGCGGTTTCACTCTCCGTTGTATCGCGCTCAGTCCTATCACTGTCAGTGACATTGCATGATACAGCTACCGGCCCGCGACGTGGCGCACAGCTCCAGCCCCGCCGTGCTGGGAATCGAGGCTCAAGGTCTGGCAAAGTCCCCAAAAATTCCCGTCTCAGCTATCCATCGCCACCTGAATCAGCGTCCTCACCGGTACTCCGCTAGGCCCTTCCGGTAGATAGGGCTTGTCCTTCTCGATCCAAGCCATCGCCGCAATATCGAGGTGAATCCAGGCGGCCGGGTCGGCGAACTGCTTGAGAAACATAGCGGCCGTGATTGAACCGCCCCAGCGCGTGCCGATGTTGGGCAGATCGGCGATCGGCGACTTGAGCTGCTCCTTATACTCTTCGTCGAGCGGCATGGGCCACATCTTTTCACCGGCTGTTTCGGACGCCGCCAAGAAGCGCTCCTGCCAGGATTCATCGTTGCTGAAAACACCGACGCGTTCATGTCCCAGGGCAACCACGATCGAGCCGGTCAGCGTCGCCGCGTCGACCAGGTGCGTGCAGCCCTGTTGCTGGGCGTAGGTCAGTGCGTCGGCAAGAATCAGGCGTCCCTCGGCGTCGGTGTTGAGCACTTCGATCGTCTTGCCCGACATCGAGGTCACCACGTCACCCGGACGCTGCGCTGCCGCTCCAGGCATGTTCTCGACCGAAGGAATGATGGCCGTGACGGGAATAGCGGGCTTGAGCTCCGCTAGGGCCTTCATCGCGCCCAGCATGGCCGCGCCCCCCGCCATGTCGTATTTCATTTTCTCCATTCCCTGGGAGGGTTTGATCGAGATGCCACCCGTGTCGAACGTCACTGCCTTGCCGACAAAGCCAAGATGCTCGTCCGAGCGCGGGCGGCGCTTGGGCTGATAGCGGACGACGATCATCACCGGAGGCTCGACGCTGCCTTGAGCCACGCCCAGCAGCGCGCCCATTTTCAGCTCCTCCAGGTGGCTCTTTCGAAGAATTTCCACTTCGAGGTCCGTGTCATAGCTGAGCTGGATGGCACGAGCAGCCAGAACGGTCGGCGTTAGCAGGTTCCCCGGCTCGTTGACCAGCTCTCGGGTGAAGTTCTGCGCCTCGGCGATGGCTTTGCCGCGTTCCAGCCGGGAATTGTGTTCTCGCCCTGCGAGGATCGTGAGCTGTTCGATCTTGGAGTCCCCTCGTTCCTCGGTCTTGTAAACGTCGGTTTCGTAATCGGCGAGGATGGCACCTTCGGCCAGCAACTGAATCTGATCTCCCGGGTCGAGATCGCCGGCCGGGGCGATGGCGAGGTGCCGCACGCCCTTCTTTTCCGCGAAACGCAGCGCGCTTCCGGCCACCTGCCGCATTTTCGCGGAGGAGAACTCCGCGCTTTTGCCGCCACCAACGAGCAATAACCTCTGGGCGAGAAAGCCCTGCGGGCGGTGAATCCAGGCCATCTCCAGCGCTTTGCCGCCGAACTCCTTTTTTTCGTAAAGGTCCCCGATTAGGCCGCTGGCGTCGGCGTCCAGAGCTGCGACCGACCGCAGCAGCTCATCTTTCTCTTCAAAGAAGATGAGTGCAATGGCATCGGCTTCGACTTGTTCGGGTGGGAAAGAGGTCAGTTGAGTTTTCATAGGGGGGATGATTTAATTGTACTTGGCTGTGTGCCCCGCGCGGCCGGCCAGAGTTGTCCAATACAAGATGAGCCTGAAGAGGAGGAGTGTTTCCAGCACAAGATGAGCCTGAAGACAAACAGGACGGATCCGGGCACACTGCGGGTGAATGCAAGTCACCATGCAGGAT
>Ga0114996_10007538_pt1 | contig 12290 bp, 11 predicted proteins | sample ArcticOcean_MG_C_4_FD_87039 | JGI IMG/M metagenome (GOLD analysis project Ga0114996, IMG submission 87039) | Marine microbial communities from western Arctic Ocean - ArcticOcean_MG_CB4_134 | ecosystem: Environmental > Aquatic > Marine > Oceanic | place: Arctic Ocean: Canada Basin | collected... | reverse complement strand
TTTGTTGCAGCAGGTACTGTTGATGAGACTGTCACGGGAACCGACATCAACGGGGACGGAGACGCTGTGGACGTTGCTGTCAACGCTGGAGTGTTTCATGAAGCAGCCTACGCGACGGACCTCAACGGGGACGGAGACGCCCTAGATGCGGTCTCTCAGTACAACGCCGCTCTGTTCCTTGACGGCAAACGGCCATTCATTCGGGTAGCTCCAGCTGCCGACGACCAGGTCACCGTTACCTATAGTGACTTGAACAGTAGCCTGCAACGGACCGGCACAACGTCCATTGACATCGTCAGCATCGAATCGCTTGCTCCGGGCTTCACCGGTCTCAGTCCGGTCGCAGGCGCCGCCACGACCAGTATTGTGCCGAAGCTTCAATCCGATGTGACTGATGCAGGATCAGGGGTATCAGAGACCTCCATCTCTATCGAGGTGCATAGCTGGGCTGACACTAACGACGACGGCAAGGCCCAGGATGGTGAGGTGGGTCCTGCGATTGCTGGCTCTCCAATTGAACAGGGCGGGTTTTCCCTTAGTACAACAGTAATAAGCTAGTACAACAGTAATAAGCGGTGGCTTTCGTGCTCAAGTGACCTTGCCGGCTCAGCCTCCAGTGATTGACTTGGCCTGGCGAGCGCTTGCGAACGACGTGGCCGGGAATGGGGGCACAAGCGATGTTGACGCGGTGGATATAGATGTGAACTGGGCCGCTCTCAGTATCGACAACGTGGAACCCCGAATGGTGGAGGCCTTCACTGGGCACACATGGGACGCCACCACTAGCTCCGTCATTGGGGATGTAGACTTCGAACTTGATAGCTGGACTAGTGTTAGGGTGGTTTTCGATGAGACAATTGATGTTGCCAGTGTTGTCGCCAGCGACTTTAAGGTGGCGGGGACCACACCGGCAGCAGCTGAAACATTCGGTTCTAGCGTTTTCCTTACCGTGAACCCGATGGCTCCCAACGCCGAACCCTTGGTCGAGTTGGTGGGAACAGTAGCGGACCGTGCGGGTAACACGCTCGCTGCCGGTCCCGAGGTCACGGCCGCTGATGGGATCGCACCTTCAATCACAATCTGGGTTGATAGGCCGCCTGAGTCCGTACAGGGCAGGATTACCCTGACCTCAGATGAAGATATCATCGGTTCGCCCTCAATTCGACTTATTTCCGGGGCCGGAAATGTGGTTCTGCCTGGAATGTCGAACCCAGCGCCACGCATTTGGGAGAGGATATTTGACCCGGCGATCGTCGGCGGGTCGCTGGCTGAGTTCACGGTGGTAGCTGAGGGGAGTGACCCCATAGGCAACCGTGGTCGCTCTGAACTCACCACCACCCTCACTCAGGGCTCGATCAACGTGACCGTGGTGTTACAAGGGCAATCTGAGCACGATGGAGCCGTTGTGACCATTGATGGGCCAGAATTTTACGTCGTCACCACTGACGCCTCGGGGATCTTCATTGTTTCCCTGGCCCCCGGTACCTACTCGCTGACCGCTGAATACTTCCACTCTGTCCCAGCGGTTGCCACCGTTGTGGTGAGGGAAGGCCGGCCTACCATAGTGCAAACTATCCTTTTGAGGGGAGACTTCAACGGAGATGGCACTATCGACTTGCTTGATTTGGTTGGTGTCGCCGGGAACTTCGGGGCCACCAATAGCGGTTGGGATGAGTCACCTTAGCCGTTCAACCTTGGATGTTTTTCATCGCCGTTCCATAGGCACAGTCTGGTAAACTGTGCCTATGGCTTCGTCGCACCAACCTCTCGCTCAACGGATCACCCCCCCTTTCCTCAGAAGAGCCTTTGAAGATAGGCCCACGCCCAAAGGCGTGAAACGCGTTATCGCTTACGGGTCTGTATCCATTGGCATGATGGTGGCGGCCCTCAATATGACGGTGGTCAGCGCCGCCCTTCCTCGCATCGCGGCAGACTTGGAGGGGCTGGACTACTTCCATTGGGTTTTCACTGGCTACATCGTCATGGCGGCAGCCAGCTTGCCGATTTTTGGCAAGCTGTCGGATATGTACGGGCGCAAGCTGTTCTTCTGCGTTGGGCTGGTCATCCTCATGGTTGGGTCTGTGCTGGCCGGCAGCGCTCAGGACATCTTTCAACTTTCGATATACCGGGCCTTCGCGGGCATAGGGGCCGGGGCTCTCATCGCGAACTCCATGGCGATTGTTGGGGAGTTGTTCACGCCGATCGAGCAACCAAAGTGGCGCGCTCTCAACCAGGGTGTGTTCGCCATCGCCAATATCAGCGGTCCGCTGGTCGGGGGTCTGCTGACGGACCACCTATCCTGGCGATGGGTCTTCTTCATGAACATTCCGGTAGCGGCCATCGCCCTTACCTACGCCATGGCTGTATTACCTCCGTTCCGCTCCGGTCGACGGCGACATCAGATCGATTTCCTGGGAGCAGGTCTGCTCTTGGCGTTTGTTCTGCCACTCTTGATTGGGGTCTCTCTTGGAGGGCGGCAGTTCCCATGGGGGTCATGGCAGGTCCTGAGCCTGCTGTTCTTCTCCGGTGTCATGATGGTGGCGTTCTTTGCCCAGGAGAAGCGGGCCCCAGAGCCCATCCTGCCTCTGGCCGCGTTCAAGAACGGTCCATTCGCGATATCCAACCTCGCCTATCTTCTGATTGGGCTCGGATTGTTCGGCACCATGCTGAACCTGCCTCTTTTCGTGCAAGGGGTGGCAGGGAGGTCAGCGACAGAGTCGGGGCTTTTCCTCATGCCCATGACGATCAGTAGTTTTATTGCTGGGATGCTCGCCGGTCAGTTGCTATCTCGGTGGGGGCGCTACAAGCTTGTCGCTATATTCAGCACGGCTACGGCGACCCTTGGGCTCTACCTGCTGTCTGCCATGGACGCCAACGCTACCCGTACGATCATTACCATCAACGTGGTGATCATGGGCATGGGAATGGGCATAGCGTTTCCGCTGTTCATGGTCATTGCCACCAATGCCGTTCCTCAACGAATGCTGGGTGTTGCTACGTCGTCAGCGGCCTTTATGCGGAACTTTGGTGGAACCATTGGGGTCGCTGTGATGGGCACGATGGTCGGAGCCCGTTTTACGTCCGTGTTCAATTCAGACATCTCGGGTCCCGCTAGGGCCGCTATGGAAAGGGCCCAGGTTGCATTGCCAACCAATCCTCAGGCTCTCCTCGACGTTGATACTGTGACTAGCATCGAGAGCGCCCTCATTGGTGTAGGGGGAGTCCAACACCTGCCGGCAATCCTGGAAACTATGCGTGTGAGTCTGGCTGCTGCAATAAGTGATTCCTTCCTCTTGGGAACCGTTTTCATGGGTATCACGGTCGTTGCTTGCCTGTTCTTGCGGGAGATCCCGCTGCGGACCTCCAACAACCTTGACCCTGAGGAAACTGTTGAACCTTCCTCACCAGTTTCTGCTAGCAAGTAAGTTGCCTGACCTCGCTGTATAATCCTCGCATTCAACGCTCTGGAGGCCTCCATGACCACGACCCTTCCCGTATCCATCGGCGGGCATCTCATCGAACTCAGTACAGAAGAACTGAGCCGCCTCTACATGGAGAACCAGATTGCCTTCGGCAAGGTAACGCTGGAGTTGCAACGCAGGCGCCAACAGAAGCGTATTCATCTACTGGCCAAGGACGCTCCTGTGGGGCCAGAGGCAGGCCCAGACCAGAGAATGCTTATAGGCCCGGAACTGGGATTCGATGTTTACAACTTCCACATTTTCACGTCGGGGCGGGCAGCAGGTTCTGACCGGTTCCATTCCCATGGGGACGCCATCAAGTTCTATGTCGCTGGCGGAGGCTACGAGGTCGTTGGGGACCAACGCTATGAAGTGAAGGTTGGCGACTTTATGCACGTTCCTGGCAATATCTGGCACGGCACCGAAAACCCAGCCAATGAACCGCTTGTCTTCTTGGCGGTCCAGCAGTTCGTAGGGACATTCCGCCAAGTACCCACGCCATTCTTGCACGAGCGTCCGCCTTATGAGCTTCCGGACGTTGAGCTAACCGAAGATGTTATGGCCAAGCTGGACCCCTGGGCAATGTACCGCCTTTACCTCCGGCAGCAGGTCGAATTTGGGAAGGTTGCCCTGGAAATTCACAGGCGTAGAGAGCAGAAGCGTCTCTTTGTTGCCGCTGAGGATGCTCCCCTTATGGAATGGGGTCCGGGCAGGCACATCATCATGTCGCCAGAGATTGGGTTTGACCTCTACTCTTTCCAAATCCTGTTGGACTGCCTCTCGCCGGGAGAGGAGCAGGGGGTGTCTTTGTCAGGCGGCGATCTGGTGAAGTACTGTCTGGCGGGGCAAGCCGACGAACTGGTTGGGGACCGGCGGGTTCAGGTCAACAAGGGGGATTTCCTGCACGTGCCTGCCAATTCCCGCCACGAGACGAAGAGCACAGGCAGTGAGAACCTGCGGTATCTCTGCTGGCAGCAGCTTCCGGGGACCTTCCTTCAAATGCCAAGCCCGCTCTTGCCTTAGTTCACCCCTTTGGGTTGTCCGCCAAATGCGAAGAAGCAATCAATGTTGCCTCAGAGCGACCGACCACGATCTCAAGAGGCAAGCCTCGTCGCTTAAGCAACGTAGGGGCGTTCAATTGAACGCCCCTACGTCTGTCATTCAACGACTTTCAGCATGCTAGACCGACCGCCAGAGGTAGGGCCTTCCGGCCCTACAGCGTCTTCATGACGACCGTGCGGCGGGAGTGCTCTCCTAGCCGTCGGTTTGACGGCAACCCTCTAGGTAAGCCCGCGTCGACTGAATTAGGAGGGCGCTGACCCCTGTACAGAGGTATTGGAAGCCTGCCTGCCTCCATTGGGCATAAGCTGTTGCATCGCGGGCGATTGTGCCCGCGTACTTGCCGGCAGCCACAATCCTCTGGCCTGCTTCTGTGATGGCCTTGATCACCTCAGGGTGCGTCGGCTGGCCGGCATAGCCCATCGAGGAGGACAAGTCCGACGGACCGAGAAAGACGACGTCCACGCCATCCACGGCAACGATGTCGTCCAGGTTGTCGAGGGCTTGCGTGGTCTCGACCTGCACAGTGACAAGGGTCTCTTTGTTTGCACTGACCACGTAGTCGCCCATGGATTCAAGGATACCGAATGTGCCTGCTCGCACACCGGCAAGACCGCGCTTGCCTACGGGTGGGTACTTGACCGCGTCGACCACCGCTTGCGCCTGCTCTCCGGTGTTGACTAGGGGAATCTGAGCCCCGATGACACCTGCGTCCATGAACCGGAGAATGTTCTGCGATAAGCCCAGGCCGATTCTGGCGAAGGGGGCGGCGCCACTCACCTCGGCCGCCCTGATCATGTTCTCCATAGTCTGGTAATCGACTGTGGAGTGTTCAGCGTCGATGATGACGAAATCGTAGCCCAGCCAACCGAGCACCTCGATCTCACCCGGGGCCGAGAAGTTGCAGAACAGGCCGATGACCGGCTCACCACGACGCAGCTTTTCTTTGACTTGATTGGTTCGCATTTGGACTCCTTAGAGGATCGTCTGGAAGAACACCTACATTTGCTCGGGCGCCGCCATGCCCATGAGACTCAAACTGCGGGCCAACACAATCCGGGCAGCATCCACTAGCCTCAACCGGGCTTTGGTCATTGGCAGATCGCTCGGCTCGCTGGAGACTACGCGGCACTGTTGGTAGAACCAGTGGAAGGCGCTGGCTAGGTCAAGCGAATAACGGGCGAGATGGTGCGGTTCAAGGTCCTCCGCCATGCTCTCGACTAGGCCCGGGAGCTGGATCATCTTGCGAATGAGGGCCAGTTCCGCCGGATGCTTCAGCACCGATACATCACCGTCGACATAGTCAATTCCGCGTTCTGCTGCCAGCCGGGAAATGCTAGCTATGCGGGCGTGGCCATACTGGACGTAGTAAACGGGGTTGTTGGAGGACTGTTCCTTTGCCAGGTCAAGATCAAACTCCATCTGGCTTTCAGGAGAGCGGGAAAGGAAGAAGTACCGGCAGGCGTCAGCGCCCACGTCTTCAACCAAATCCCGGAGCGTAATCAAATCGCCGGAGCGCTTAGAAATTTTGAGTTGTTCGTCGCCGCGCCTGAGGGTCACCATTTGAGAGATCATCACGGTAAGGCGGTTGGGGTCGATGCCCAGTGCTTGGAGCACCGCCTTCATACGGGATACGTGGCCCTGATGGTCCGCGCCCCATATGTCTATGACGTGATCGAAGCCTCGATAGGCGAACTTGTCCAGGTGGTAAGCCACGTCAGAGGCGAAGTAGGTGGGCTGACCCGACGACCGGACAAGAACATTGTCCTTGTCTTCGCCCAGGCTTGTAGAAGTGAACCAACGGGCTCCTTCACGATCAGAGACATACCCATTCTTGGCGATGAGGCCCATAGCCTCGCCATAACGACCGCCATCGAATAGGTCATGTTCCTTGTACCACACGTCAAAGGTGACGCCCACCTGCTCCAAGTCCGCCCCAATGTTGGTTAGCATTTTGTCGAGGCCGATCTCCCCAATGTCTGTCACGGCCTCGTCTTCCGGCATGTTGAGGAAGCGGTCTCCTTCCTCCTGCTGGATCAGTTTCGCCAGTTCGGTTATGTAGTCGCCCTTGTACCCCTGCGCAGGCAGTTCCACATCCTGACCCTGGGCCTGAAGATACCGAACGTAGACGGAGCGGTAGAACAACTCCATCTGGGTGCCGTGGTCGTTTACGTAGTATTCCCTGGTGACGTCGTATCCGGCGGCTGAAAGCACACTGGCCAGTGTGCTGCCAAGGACTGCGCCTCTGGTATGCCCAACGTGGATCGGCCCTGTGGGGTTCACCGAAACAAATTCAACTTGGACCTTGCGACCGGCTCCAACCTGGCTGTTCCCGTAGGAGTCTTTGGCCTGGAGAATCGCTTCAACTTGACCAGTAAGCCAGGCTTCGTTCAGGGCAAAGTTGACGAACCCAGGCTTGGCCGCCCAGACGCGTTCAATGAAGGTGGAGGTGGGAATGCTTTCGGCGATGCGTTGCGCTATCTCAAATGGTTCAAGCCGGAAGGCCCGGGCAAGGCGAAGAGGAAGGTTGGTGGCGAAATCACCGTTGTCTTCGCTTTGCGGCCGGTCTACGACAATGGGAGGTAGCTCGCCAGCGGGGAGGCTGCCCTTTGCCTGAGCGGCGCTTACCCCTGCGATGATGGCTTCAGCGATGTCGGTTTTGAGGCTCATAACAGACACAATCTTACAACAGAACCCAATACTGAGACAGCTTTCGACGGGGCTTTTTCGGATCGATGGCTTGTGTCCCCTAGGGCTTGGGACCTCCTACCGTTTCATTGACGCTTTTTGACTGCCCGTCTACGATGGCCGGAAGGAGCCGTGACGCCTTATGGCGACCCAAGCTTTACCGACAAACCCCTCCGAACTTCGCGCTTTGTGCCGTGTCGGCGCATTGGACAGCCCTACGGCCGGTCTGGCTCCCGGCTATGTCCAAGCGAACCTCGTAGTGCTGCCTGAGGACATGGCCTTCGATTTCTTGTTGTTTTGCCAGAGGAATCCCAAACCGTGCCCGTTGCTTGAGGTTCTTGAAGCGGGCAAGACCGAGCCTTCTCTGGCCCCTGGCTCAGACATACGTTCGGACCTGCCTCGTTACCGGATTTACCGCGAAGGCGAGTGGACTGAAGAAGTCACCAACATCCGGGATCATTGGCAGGACAACTTGGTGACGTTCCTCTTGGGGTGCAGCTTCACCTTTGAACAGGCGCTGCTCGAATCTGGGATTTCTCTTCGGCACGTATCGGAGGGAAGCAACGTATCCATGTATGTCACCAACATCCCAACCAACGCCGCGGGCGCCTTCTCTGGGCCGATGGTGGTCTCCATGAGGCCGATTCACATGGACCAGGTGGTGCGGGCTGTGCAGGTCACGTCCCGTTTTCCAGGGGCACACGGTGCCCCGATTCACTTGGGGGACCCTGCCGCCATTGGGATCAAGAATCTGGGAAAGCCGGACTTCGGGGATCCAGTTGAGATCAGGAATGACGAGGTACCAGTGTTTTGGGCTTGCGGGGTGACTCCCCAGGCGGTAGCCCAGACCTGCCGCCCTCCGTTCATGGTGACCCACAGTCCCGGGCACATGTTCATAACAGACGCTAGAGACGCGGACTTGGCCGTCATCTAGGGTGGCTGTAGAACACAAAACGGAGGTGAGGCCCTGAGCACCATTGAACATATCATCCTGGACCACGATCGCCGGGGCATCTCCGGCCTTCGTTCGCACTTGCCATCAGATTTTTGCGCCCAGGCTGCTCGCTTCGTTTTGAAGGAGCCTGGTTCGGTCTTCATCCTCACTGGTTGGTACATTCCTGCCTGCGACGCTGCAGAGACGGACGGCCCAGCGGGCGCTCTTGCTATAGGACGCTCCTTGGACGCCCTCGGATTTAAAACCCACTACGTGTCGGACGGACATGCAGCTTCACTCTTGCGGCAGAGCACCGACCCGGAACGAGTGATCGAGTTCCCAGTGGCTGGCTCTGCTGAAAGCGAGGCCTTTGCCGCTGACTTGCTGGAGAGCTACGCTCCGACGTTGGTTATTTCTATTGAGCGCCCTGGTTTTACGGGCGACGGTACGTACCGGAACATGCGGGGCGTCGATATCTCACAGTACTCGGCGAAGCTGGACTATTTGGTGATGGCCCATGCCCGCACCATCGGTATCGGGGACGGTGGCAACGAAATTGGTATGGGGAACCTAGCGGAACACATTCCGGCGGTGGGGAAGCTCTTGGACACGCCCTGCATTACAACTGTTGAGCACCTGATCATGGCAAGCGTTTCCAATTGGGGGGCATACGGGCTGGTGGCAGCTTTGTCCCAGGAAACGGGACGTAATCTGTTACCGACGGTTGAAGAAGAAAGTCTCTTGATAAACCGGTTGGTTGAATTAGGGGCTGTCGATGGGGTGTTGGGGAAGCAACAACCTACCGTGGACACGTTCTCGCTGGAGGAGAATGCCGCAATCTTGGAGCGGCTGCGGGGTATCGTGAGCGGGTAGGGGTGTGGGGAGGCAATGTCGCTTCGAGAGTCGTTGCTAAACCAGCAGGGTCCTTCGCTACGCTCAAGGACGACAGGGATAGGACAAAGAGGGCATAAGGCATACCGCCAGCTCTCGAGCGAGGGGGCCTTCGGCAGGTCTGTCCTAGGACAGACCCCGCATGACCTCGGCTGCAGTTTCGATGGTTTGTTTGATGTCGTCTTGCGTATGTTGCGTGGATACGAAAGATGCCTCGAACGCCGATGGGGCCAGATATACTCCCCGCTCAAGCATGCCGTGGAAATACTTAGCGTACCGCTTGGTGTCCGATGCCGCCACGTCGCCCCAGGTCTGAATGGGGCCGGGATGAAAGAACAGGGTCATAACGGAACCTACTCGGTTGAGCGTGGTAGGTAGCCCCGCGGCCGACGCTGCTTCGTGTAAGCCGGTCGCCAGCGTGGCACTGTAAGCCTCAAGCTGCTCATACACGTTGGGTTCCTGCAATAGCTTGATGGTCTCGATCCCTGCAGCGACTGCAATTGGGTTCCCTGACAGGGTGCCAGCTTGGTACATCGGCCCAAGGGGGGACACCTGCTCCATAACATCCCGCCTACCACCATATGCGCCGACAGGCAGGCCGCCTCCTATAATCTTGCCTAGGCAAGTGAGATCCGGCGATACCCCGTAAAGGGCTTGTGCGCCACCGTAGGCGACGCGGAAACCGGTAATGACCTCATCGAAAATGAGGAGAGCCCCATTGTCCTCCGTGACTTTCCGCAGGCCTTGAAGAAAGCTGTTCGTAGGAGGCACGACTCCCATGTTTCCTGCCACCGGTTCAACAATCAACGCAGCTATTTGTCCGGGCCATTCATCGAAATATACCTCTACGGAAGAAAGGTCGTTGTAGTCGGCTACCAGGGTTTCTTGTGCGTAGGCCGCTGGGACTCCGGCGCTATCGGGCACGCCGTGGGTTGCCGCACCGGAGCCTGCCTTGACCAGCAAAGGGTCCGAATGGCCGTGGTAGCACCCAGCGAATTTCACTATTTTCGAACGCCCTGTGAACGCCCTGGCTAGGCGGATAGCACTCATAGCTGCTTCTGTGCCTGAGTTGACCAGCCGGATCATCTCTAGGGACGGCATTGCCTGGGTTATCAACTCCGCAAGTTCAAGTTCTCCAAGGGTAGGCGCCCCGAAACTGGTCCCTTTAGCCGCCGTCTGACCGACTGCAAGTACGACGCGAGGGTGTGCATGCCCAGCGATCAACGGACCCCATGAAGCCAAGTAGTCGAGGTACTCATTTCCATCGACATCCCATACTCTTGGACCCCGGCCTCGTGTAATTACGACAGGCGCGCCACCGACGCCCCTGAAGGAGCGGACGGGACTGTTCACGCCACCCGGGATAACCTTCTGAGACCTCCGGAATACAGACTCCGAATAATCACTCTTCATTGACGTCCTTAGAAGAAGGCTGGCTTCCTTTTTTAGAAGCCAGCCTTAGCGTGAGACCGTAAGCGGTTCCCAAGATGCGGGACATCAGACAGTAGAGCTCGTACATCGGCTTCCTAGTTTGCCCCTGCTCTTATCATTTCGATGACTTGATCCGCATTGCGGATGCGGGCAAAGCGGGGAAACACCTCTTCCATGAACGCCTTCTCGGCGGAGCCAGTCATAGAGGTGCAGCAGTCGCGGACGATAATCTGGTTGAAGTCTCTATCCCTCGCCGAAAAGGCCGTGCTCACAATACCGACTTCAATGGACCCGCCACAGAGGATGATGGTATCAATGCCCCTGGACCTGAGGCTGAGGTCCAAATGGGTCTGGTGGAAGGAGTTCCAGCGATGTTTGTTGATGAGGTAGTCCTCGCCAGGCGTGAACAGTTCGTCGATGGGGTCTCCCGACCAGTCATTCTGTGCGACCAAATGAAAGGCAGTGAACTGTTGCTTCTCCGGGTCGTCCCAGGCCTTCAGTTGCATGTCGGTGTCTGAATAGAGCCGGGCGGAGTCCATGCCATCTTGGCGGTGGTCCGCTTTGGGGAAGAAGGAAGGAATGCCTACCGCTTTTGCGGCGTTCTTCATCCGGACGCACCTCTCGACGATGGGTTCCATCTTCCGTTGGGTCGCTTCATCAGCCCCACGGAAATAGGCATTCAAGAAGTCGAAGAACACCAGGCCAGTTCGCTTAGGGTCGATTGCTTTAAAAGACATTACCGTTCTCCTTAAGTAGCGACGCTAGGTTGTAAGAGCATCCTACGGCCCGGCAGCACCTGCTAGGTGTAGGGGCATTTGGATGTCGACGTGCGCTAAGGTTTCTGGAGGAAAGCGCAGGCTAGCATCCAACACCTCAATGCCTAAGACTTCGTTATCCTTCCCAATGTCCAAGATGACCCCGTCCGCGACTTCTTTGTTGGTGGAGAAGGGCGCTTCCATGAACTGAATATAGATCGCGTCCGCCTCGGTATCGTAGGTAATCTTCATTGTGACCTCTAATCCCACATGACGGTGATCACTACTATCTCGTCTTTCTCTTCCCGAAAGACGACCTTCAGAACGCCTTGGCTTGGGTACGCCCTGTAACTCAAGGATTTGCCGGAGTATCCCCGGCCGGTACTGCTAGGTCTCGGGATCGTCTCAAGCGCCATCTGGGCTGAGACATTGCGAAGTTGCATCCGTCTCAGCGCATGCTCAGTGAAGCGCCTGGGAGCGTCGCTACTGCCTGCCAAAGGTCACTCGTTCAGCCACGCTGCCGCATCTTTCGCATGGTAGGTGATGATCAGGTCGGCGCCGGCCCGCTTCAACGAGGTCATGGTCTCAATGACGACCTGCCTTTCGTCCAGCCAGCCAGCCTGGGCTGCAGCTTTCACCATACTATACTCACCGCTCACGTTATATGCCGCCAATGGCACATCGAAGCGCTGGCGGGCCCGCGATAGTACGTCTAGGTAGGCCAAGGCAGGCTTGACCATGAGGATGTCGGCGCCTTCCTCATGGTCAAGTTCCATTTCGCGCATCGCTTGCCGCGTGGAGCCCGGGTCCATTTGATATGCCTTTCGGTCTCCCTGCTGAGGGGAGGAACCCGCAGCGATGCGGAACGGACCGTAGAACGCAGAAGAGTATTTGGCGGCATAGGCCATGATGGGTGTGTCGCTGTAGCCGGAACTGTCCAGGGCGCGGCGCAGAGCGGCGATCTGGCCGTCCATCATTGCCGAGGGGGCCACCATATCTGCCCCAGCTTCTACGTGGGATACGGCTGTACGGGCCAGCAGTTCCAGTGTGGCATCGTTGTCCACGCGCCCA
>Ga0114996_10007535_pt1 | contig 12293 bp, 13 predicted proteins | sample ArcticOcean_MG_C_4_FD_87039 | JGI IMG/M metagenome (GOLD analysis project Ga0114996, IMG submission 87039) | Marine microbial communities from western Arctic Ocean - ArcticOcean_MG_CB4_134 | ecosystem: Environmental > Aquatic > Marine > Oceanic | place: Arctic Ocean: Canada Basin | collected... | reverse complement strand
TTCAATTTTTCCTGTTGGGATCGTCTGTTTGGCACTTACCTTGGCGAGGCAGCGTTGCCCCAGGGTCAAATGGCGATAGGTATTACGCCGTTCGACGAAACAGACTCTATTCGGCTGGACAAATTGCTGACTCAGCCTTTTAGCTGGCGTCCTTCGGGGTCATAAAAAGCGGAGAGCTGCACGTCGAGCGGGTAACGTATTCCGGCGACTTCAATTTCAAACTGCTTTGAGGCCAGCCACTTTTTCGTGACACCTTCGTCGTGTTTTAACAGCGCGATGCCGAGCGAGCGGTTGATCCTGTGACCCCACATGCCTGAAGTAGTAATGCCGACCAGTTCATCGTCGGCGTAAACCGGCTCATCGTGGTAGAGCAGGGGTGGGTCTTCATGTTTGATAGCAATATTCACTAATTTTTCAGCAAATTTATTGCTGATGCTTTTGAGCGCAGACTTTCCGATAAAGTTGTCTTTACTCATATCAACAGCGAAGCCGAGTCCGGCGCTATAAGGTGTGATCTCGTCGCCAATATCATCGCCGAAATGTCGGTAACCCTTTTCGATCCGGCACGCATTCATCGCATGATATCCGGCATGTGCAAGTTCGAAGGTCGCGCCTACTCTTAGGATTTCTTCGTACACGTGTTGCGCGAACTCAGTCGGGATATATAGCTCATAGCCGAGTTCGCCCACGTAGGAGAGCCGATTCACCCGGACGCGTGCATAACCGATCTCGAGATCCCTGGACTGATAGTAGGGGAGCGCTGCATCTGAGACATCATCCGGTGTAAGGCCGGACAGAAGGTCGCGCGACAGGGGCCCCATAATTCCCAGTATAGTAATTGCGCTCCCGGCGTTGGTCGCGAAGGCGTGGGTTTTACTGTCGATGTGTGATGTTAGCCACTGGAAATCCCTGCCTTCCGATGCGCAACTGGAGACGATCATAAAGCGGTTATCACTTATTCGAGTGACGGTGACATCAGCTTCTATACCCCCCCTTTCGTTGAGCCACTGGGTGTACACGATCTGTCCTGTATCCACATCCACATTGTTAGCGCAGATATGGTTAAGGGTCGTTAGTGCCTCTATTCCGTCAAGGTAGAACACCGGATAGCTGGACTGGTCAAACAGAGCTACGCTGTCTCTCAGCGCCAGGCACTCTTCGCGGCAGTCGTCGAACCAGTTTTGTTTTCCATAGGAGTATTCGTAAGTTGCACGGTTATTTCCACGCACAAACCAGTTGGGTCGTTCCCATCCCGCAAGCTCGCCCATCACAGCGCCATGGTCGATTAAACGGTCATGGATAGGGCTTCTTCTGGCACCCCTTGCGGTTTCATACTGGTGATACGGCCAGTGCATCGCATATAGTAGTCCCAGGGTTTCCCTGGTTCTGTTGACGAGGTATTTGCGGTTTGACTGAAATGGAAACGTGCGCCTGATATCCACATCCCATAAATCCATCGGTGGGTGATCCTTTGCGATCCATTCAGCCAGTACCTTTCCGGCGCCGCCGGAAGATTGAATGCCAATAGAATTAAAGCCTGCGGCGACAAAAACGTTATCGTATTCAGGGACCTTACCCAGCAGGTATCTGTCATCCGGCGTAAAGCTTTCAGGACCGTTAAAAAACAACTGAATCCCTGCAGTATTTAATTTTGGGAAGCGTCGGAGCGCTAGTTCCAGAATGGGCTCGAAGTGATCAATATCCTCAGGCAATGTCCCGAATGCGAAGTCCTTGCTAACGCCATTAACAGACCAGGGTTTTGCCACTGGCTCAAATGCACCAAGCAATAACTTCCCGGCATCTTCCTTAAAGTAGGCGAATTCATCGGGCACGCGAAGAGTGGGCATACCCGAACGAAGCGAATCCATTGGTTCAGTTACGATGTAGAAATGTTCCGCCGCCTGCAGTGGTATCGATATACCAATACTGGCGCCCAACTGCCTTGACCACATACCCGCTGCGATCACTAGTTTCCTGGTTTTAATCACGCCATCAGCGGTAGTAACCGACAGGACTTTTTCCGCGTCGGTGCTGATTTTCTCGACATGTTGGTTTTCAAGAATAAGTGCACCACCTTTTCGTGCACCTGCGGCTAAAGCCTGGGTTGTATCAACAGGATTGGTTTGTCCATCGCCGGGAAGATATACCGCCCCGCAAACGTCTTCAATGTTCACGTCGGGCCAATGAGTAGAGACATCCACTGCTGATATCTGCTCGACTTCAATACCGAATGCGCGTGCCGTCGAAGCCTGTCGGTTAAGTTCTTCGAGACGCTCAGTATTGAGTGCCAGGCTAAGTGATCCGGTTCTACGATAGCCCGTTGCCTGACCTGTCTCGTCTTCAAGACCGGCGAAGAGTTCAGTGGTGTAGCGAGCGAGATGGGTCAGGTTTGCGGTGGCGCGAAGCTGGCCGACCAGTCCTGCGGCGTGCCACGTTGTTCCCGCGGTCAGTTGATTTTGTTCCAGCAGGACGACGTCTTTAATGCCGAGTTTGGTCAGATGATAGGCTATCGAACAGCCAACGATGCCGCCCCCGATAACAAGAACTTCGGTTGAATCAGGCAGGTTACTCACTATTTGGCCCTGCCTTCTCTGACCATCGTGCCTTATAGATCATCAACAGGCTCACATAGTTCCGCCATGTGACCGTCGTGTTCTTGCCTATGAACAAACTTTCCATACTAGTGTTCCCGGACCTTATTAATAATCTCAAGGACTATCGATTCCAGTTGTTTGAGTGGTTCCGTCATGTCAGTAACGCGTTAGTTCAACGTAAAGCTGCCGTCAAAATAGTCACTGTCCGCCGTGAAGAATACTCCGCCTATGCTGCTTACTGCCATCTCTTATGTTTTTTGGGGCTTGCTGTGTAATCTTGCGAGCAACCGCCCGGATCGCTTTTGTCTGATTGTGCGGGCGCTCGCGAGTATCTGCCAGAAAATCAGCTAATGAGGTTACCTTAAAACTAGTGGGTTTCGGTTATTTTCAAGGTAAACGAGATTCGCATGAGAAGTGTAAACTGGGTAAAAGCAAGTTAAAAACCAGGATGTATAAAAAATGGCCGCAGATCCAATGTACGAAAAACCGGTGCGGCCCTGTTTTTTACGTTTGTTGCTTTGGGTCTGGCTGGGCTCGCCACTTTCGAGCGATCCAGGCAGAGCAATCGGGGCAAAAATTTAACACAGGGATGAAATAAGTTGCAATGTTGATCAACCACGAACGACTTCGAGAGTTTGTAAAAAAAATATTTGAACAGGCGGGTGCTTCCGAAGACAGGGCATGGCAGGTGGCTGAACACCTGGTTGAAGCAAACCTGAAAGGGCATGATTCGCACGGTGTGGGCATGATTCCCAATTACGTGAATGGCATCCAGCGAGGGCACCTCCGGGATAATGAAGACGCAGAATTGGTGGTAGACAAAGGAGCGGTGTTGCTTGTGGACGGCCATTTCGGTTTTGGTCAAGTAGTGGCGAAACAGGCTACCCAAATGGGAATTGAACGAGCGAAGCAGATCGGTATGGCCTGTGTAGGATCAAAGAATAACTACCATATCGGTCGTGTTGGAACGTATGGCGAGCAATGCGCCAGAGAGGGTTTGGTCTCGATTCATTTCGTTAATGTGGTCGGTCACCCGCCTTTTGTTTCCCCATGGGGTGGCAGGGACAAAAGAATGCAGACCAACCCCTTTTGTTGCGCCATACCAACTTCAGGTGACCCAATCATATTGGACATGGCAACAAGCGCGATTGCACTGGGTAAAGCGCGTGTTGCCAGAATGAAAGGTGTGTCTGTGCCGGAGGGGTCGGTGTACGACGCTGCAGGCCAACCCTCAACTGATCCAAATGTCCTTGAGCAGGGCGGTTCTCTTGCCCCCTTCGGAGAGCACAAGGGTTACGGGCTGGCGCTGGTCTGTGAATTACTTGGTGGCGGCCTAGCCGGGGAATGGACAATGCAAAATGTCGACAAGCAAACTGACATGACCGTTAATCACATGCTGGAATTTATTATCGACCCGAACCTATTCGGTGGGCTCGAAGCATTCCAGGAAGAAGTCGAAGGAATGTCAGGCTGGTTGCGGAGTTCTGAGCCGGCGGTCGGTAACGATAAGGTCCGGTTGCCCGGTGAACCAGAACGTGAGTCAATGAGCGAGCGAAGTGCTAACGGTATCCCGTTGGACGATCGATCATGGGACTCGATTGTTAAGGCGGCAGAAGTTGCTGGGGTGTCCAGCGAGACCGTTGAGTCGCTAACAACTTAGTTAAACTGCTGGTTTATGTATTTGTCTATCCAGCTGTGATAATGCTGAACCCTGGCTTCATCATCATTCAGCCAAGCTTCCTTGAAGCCACGCGAATGCATTCCTTTCTGGACGTCTCTGATTAGGTGGATGTCCTGGTCAAGAGTAATCGTCATGGTTTTATCCCCGGCAATGATGGCCTCCTGGTCGAATTCGTCGTGTTCTGGCCTGGCGGTCCCGTCGCTATCCTGATCAAGGTTGAAGGAAACATTCGCGCGATTCTGCAACGCCGGGAACTTAATTTTTGTATTCTCCTGCAACTGGACGTCCGGTAACATTCGAAGCGCGAACTTGTCCCAGTAACATTTGTTTGGGTCTGTAGCATGCGGCCTAGACCGAAGGATCCAAAACTCTTCAGGTTGAAGAACCAAGATAGTGTTGGGGAAAATATTGTATTGCACAATGTCCGAGAGCTGGTTGTCACTTAAGCGGTCGTAGTTGTAACCGAGTGAAGGGCCCAGTTCCCGTTTGCGAAGCTGGACATCGCGCCTGACATCAAGGACTCGGCCTTTGTAATTGTCTCTCTCCATGCCAAGGGTTTTCATTTGGGCCCATTGAGTCGGCGGTACTTCTTCAGGAATAGGAAGACGTGAATTTACGGTGAAGCCATCGATCAGGACGCGAGTATGCCCGCCGTTAAAGTATTCCGCGGTAGAGGTTGGGCAGTCGAATATCAGTTCGTGCTGTGGATGAATGTGCTCGACATGGTAGAGCTCACCGAAATTGTCGAAGACCGCTTTCCAGTTACATTCTAGCCTGCAGGTCTGGTCTTCCACCAGTCTCATGTCCTCGGGTCGGAAAGGCTCGATCATTTCAATGACAGGGCCAAGGTACTCCTGCAGGGTCGGCGCGTCTTGATCCATGCACACCCAGACCATGCCTCCCCACACATCGACTCTGAGCGGTTGAAGGCTAAGCGCCTCCTTGGGGACACCTCGGCTGAACTTTTCTTCCTCAGGGACTTTGCAGAGACTGCCGTCGTTGTTGTAGACCCATCCATGGTAAGGGCAGGTATAAGTTTCCATTGCACCTTGGTTGGTCAGCAGTAGGCGTGCGCCCCGGTGCTGGCAAACATTGTAAAAAGCATTAATGGTGCCGTCTTCTGCGCGGGAAACGATGACAGACTCTGGCTCGAAATCGAAGACAAAGAAATCGCCCGGGTCCTCGACATCCTGGACAACGCCGGCGACCAGCCAGGTCTTTGCCCAGAGCTTCTCCCTTTCCTGGAGCATATAGTCAGGTGAGATGTAGCGATCAGCCGTGATTTTTGTGAAGGGTACCGAACCAGATGACTTGCTTGCTTCTGACATATCAACATCCCTTTTTTACGATGATACGAGAGTGGTTAAAGTTTGGCCAGTTGTCCACCGTCCAGAGGAATGTCGTGACCGTTGATCATTTGTGCGGCGGGGGAGCAACGGAAAGCAACGGTCTTTGCGATGTGCTCAACATCGACCAACTTTCCGGTTGGGTTGAGTGCTGCTAATCGTGCGTTTACCTCTTCCTGTGGCGCATCGAGGCGCGACTTTGTTGCTGCGGTCAGCGTGGGTCCGGGCGAAACAGCATTGACACGTATGTTGTCGTTTGCGTAGTCCACTGCGACCTGTCGAGTCAGGCCGATAACGCCATGCTTTGCCGCCGTGTAGGCAACGCCGGATGCCGAAGAACCCCGGTGACCGATGATGGAGGCATTGTTAACAATGACGCGGGGCTGTGTATCATCGTTCGATAGGGAAAGCATGGCGTCTATCTCGTACTTCATACAGGTATAGATGCTCTTTAGGTTTGAACTGACTACGCGGTCCCAGGTTTCGTCTTCGTGCTCGTGAAGTCGTGGTTCTGGCGCAAAGATTCCCGCGTTGTTAAAGGCAAAATCAAGCCGTCCAAACTCGGAAACGGCATAGTTGACCATGTTCCTGACTTGCTCATTTTTGGTGACATCGGTGGCGATAAAGCGGGCCTGTGCACCTTTGCTAGTCAACTCCGCGACCAGTTTGACGCCGGCGCTTGGTGTTCTCGATGCGGCGACAACCTTTGCGCCCAGAGCAGAAAAATGCAGTGCAGTTGCCCTGCCAATGCCAGACGTGGCGCCGGTGATCAGTATGACTTTGTTGGCAAGCTCACTCATCCATCGGTGGCGATAATTATTTCGTTGTCTTCGTTGCTTACGTAATAACTCGCTATATCCTGAAAGGCTGGCCCACCTAAACATTTACCGGAGGTAACATCAAACCGAGCACCATGGAGTGGGCAGGTAATCGTCGTGCCTCTTAGTCTTCCCTTGGATAGAAGTACCCGAGCGTGGGAGCAGATGTTGGATACCGCGTGATACTTACCTCCGATTCTGCATAGAAGGATGTGCTGGTCATCCTCTTTTAAAGCGATCGATTCGCCCTCTTTCAGGAGTTGGCTCACTCTAATTTCTGGCATTAGCGAATAGGATCCTTGCCGTTCCAGTTTCTTGCGGTCTCGGCAATTTCCTCAAATCTAGCGACCGTGCCTTCGTTTTTTGTAACGACCTCAAGCATGCATCCCATCAGCGGACGGGTATCGAAGTAAGCGAATTCAATACCGCCCACCTTGCCAGTGTTGGCTGCGGCATAGTTCAGGCTCTCCATATATTTCAGGTCCGCTTCGAAATCTAGCGTCCAGACACACATATGGTGAAAAGCCATCTGACCTTTAGGGACGCTGTCACGATAAGCGCATTGATCTGTCGTAGGCTCGATCAGTTCAATCTGGACGTTGCCTGCCTGCGCGATGGCCACTTTCATTGACAGGTCCGATGGTTCTCCCCGATAGGTGATTTGTTCAAACGTGCCGGGCGTGTAATCGGTCAGGAAGAAAGGCCCGACCCCGAGTTCGTTCACCCATTTCATACAGGCTGATTCGATGTCGGGAACAACCCAGGCATTTTGGAAAATCGTTCGGTCAGTAGGCTTATTCATGTTGGGTGAATGCTTGCTATTTGGGTGAGCGCCTAAGTGTAGAGAAAATTGTTTGTGAGTCAAAGTGACTAGGTTCGTACTATAGTATTGGTTCGATTCAGTTACATTTGGAGTTGAACGTGGGCTACACGCTGGACCAGCTGTCAGATATTGAACTTATAAGAGATGTCGCCAAACGCTACTGCCGGGGAGTAGATCGACTCGACGAAGCCGAGATGAAATCTGCCTATTGGCCGGAAGCGACAGATGATCATGGCACTTTTGTGGGTAACGCCTGGGAGTTTGCAGAACACTGTATGGTCGGTCACTTGAGATGGCGATCTACGAACCACTGTATCTTTAATCATTTGATCGAACTGGATGCAGACGGTGATCATGCCCGGGGTGAAGTCTACAACGTCAGCTATATGCTGCAAAAAGATGCAGACGTGCTGGACACCTGGCACGGCCGTTACCTGGATCTGTACGAAAAGAGAGATGATGAGTGGCGCATAATGGAACGGGTCTGCGTTCATGAGTACACAAAATCCGAAGCAGTTTCTCCGATGCAGATTGATAGCGCCAGATTCAGGCAGGGAGAGTTCGACAGACCTGCCGAAGGAAGATTGATTGGGCCATAGCCTGTGAACAGCCTGTGAACAGCCTGTGAATAGCTCGTGGAAGTGGTTGTGAAGATAGTCGAGAGAAAAATATGAGAGTTATTGTTGTTGCCCTTTTGATGTTCAGCTCGCACCTGATCGCAGGAGATTACCGGTCAGCAATTGATGAGCTGAACTTCGAGAAGCTGAGTGACACCTATGGTGATGGAAAGGTCTCTTCCCTTCTGGAAGGGCATGGAGTGAACCTCTCGGCTGAAGAGAAAAGAGCGGCGGCGGTACTTATTACTCTGGGTGCGCTGGATGCCGAGGATCTTGCGAATGAGAAGCACGCTTTGAAGAAAGTTAAATCGTATGTTGCTGTCGTATCAGATAATCATCCCTCTCTGATGGGACGAATTGGCGATGCTTCCCTTTACCACCATATGGCAGGCGCTTTCGATCATCCGACTTTATTGAAAGATAACGTGTTTCTGGAGGTGCTTGGCGAGGCACTTGTCGACGGTGTCCTCACGGGATACGACCTGCGTAGGAAAGGGGTGTATGACAATTTCCTGGTTGCACACACCTTTATCTATTCCCAGTCGAGTCTTCTGCATATGCGTCAGCTTGTCGCGTTGCTGGATAGTGAAGGTATAGAGGGTTGGGTTTACATCACACCCAAGGTGTCAGCATTTCTTTATCGTGACGACTGGGGGCCTGCTTCCGATGCAGTCGTAACACTACCCGGCGGTGTTCGCGTCGTTCAGGGGCGAGAGGTCGCAGTGCTGTTCCAGTTTGATTCCGGTGATGATCGGGAGCGATTCCACGAAGTGGTGACGAGATTCGCCAAGAAGGACGAAAAAGATGAACCGGGTCTGATCGAAAATGCTTGGTGGCAACCTTTCTACTACACAGACCAGGCGTTTGAGGGATTTGAACCTATTTCTCTGGTGGTCATTTCATCTGACAACCACGAAGCGACATTGACTGTTCTGGAGGATAAGACCGCAAAAGTCGTCCAGGTGCTTACGGATGACCGTTGGGATTTACGAGTGGATCGTGTGTGGGTAAACCCGCCGTTCTTTCGGTTCCTGAACGGCGGGTACAAATAGCACAGATTTTAGCCAGCGGATTCCGCAGGCTTTGATTCAGTGATGTCGAAGTCACTTGCGTCATGTCGTTCGGCCACGCGAGTTTCCTCTGGTCCCCACGTTCTGTTGACACGCCTTCCTCTCTCAACCGCCGGGCGCGCTTCGATTTCTGTCGCCCAACGTGTGACGTTCTTGTAAGAGGTAACGTCGAGGAATTTTTGTGCGTCGTAAATGTTGTGAAGTACCAATGTGCCATACCAGGCGTAGTTCGCCATATCAGCGATATTGTACTGGTCGCCGCAAAGGTACTGACGTGAGTCCAGGTTCCTCTCAAGAACATCAAGCTGGCGCTTAACTTCCATGGCGTATCGATTGATCGGGTATTCCCATTTCTCTGGAGCATAGGCGTAGAAGTGCCCAAAGCCGCCGCCCAGGTATGGGGCGCTTCCCATTTGCCACATCAGCCATGAAAGACACTCTGCACGTGCTGCTGGATCGGTGGGTATAAAAGCGCCACATTTTTCTGCGAGGTAAATCAGGATTGCACCGGACTCGAATACCCTGGTTTCCGGTGTGGTGCTGGTGTCCAGCAGCGCGGGTATCTTGGAGTTTGGGTTGATGTCTACGAACCCGCTGCCAAATTGGTCGCCGTTACCGATGTTGATCAGGTAGGCGTCGTACTCTGCCTCTTTCTTGCCCAGTGCCAATAATTCTTCAAGCAATATGGTGACCTTCACGCCATTCGGTGTAGCCAGGGAATGTAGCTGAAGGGGATGCTTGCCACGAGGAAGTTCCTTGTCGTGAGTGGGCCCAGCGATCGGACGATTGATATTGGCGAACTTTCCTCCGCTTTCTGCATCCCAGGTCCAGACTTCCGGTGGCGTGTATACATCTGATTCGGTCATGATTGATCCATATTAATTTTAAGAAATGAAAAGCCTAAACAGGCGGGATGGTTAAGAGCCCGAGAGACTCCCTCCTATTGTGGGTTCGCCCCTTGCCTGCCGTCCCTGGTAATCTTTATCAATTAGTCGTTTTGGGTGGACGCCGTCGACGTATCCCATGAACCCGGGAGACCGGACACTGTACCCTAAAAGTGCCTGTACCCGTGAGGAGAGTGATTGTGCTTTCTCAGGAGGTACACTTAACACCATATTCTCTAACTGGCGGAGCCAGGGTTGGCAGTACTGCGGCGATGTCGCTGTACATGCCGCCGTCATTGTCCCGATGGAAAGGTTGTGGCGTCTCGCCCGGGTGACAATTAATCGCAAGATTTGCTGAAAGGAGGTAGTCGGGTTCAAGCAACTGATCAAGAATTTTCAGGATGGTAGGGTGCTCGATGATGAGCGAAAATTTAGGGTTTTTGGCGAGCAGTGCATACACACGTTCTGAGTTTTCACCTTCAAAATTATTTCGGCCCATTAGGGTGCCCTGGAGGAATGGCGACAGGGCTTTTTTTATGTCCGCTTTCTCATCATGGGTTAAAACAGATTTGAGAATCAGATACCCCTCGTCTCTGATGATGGATGCGTATTTTTCGGTGTCCATAGAAATGGTGTCGAATAGCCGGGTCTTAAGGCTACAATAAAGTATGAGCGAACAACATAACCTGACTCATTCCCTGTTGGAAGAAGAGCTATTCACCTATAGGCAGCATGGGTACCTGATTAGAGAAGGTGTCTTTAGTGCACGAGAACTGGCGGACCTGACAGGGTCCGTAGAGCGCGCTGTAGCGTTGGCGCATGTCGAATCAACGAGTGGAAACGCCTATCACCTGGATGGTAAGCGGTTCGTTGATATTGGCAATATGACCGTGCAGTTCGAGCATGGGGACAAAAGTGAAACTATCAGGGTCATTGAGCCGGCACATCACCTTGATGCTGTTCTGGAGGCGCTTGTCGAAGATACCCGGATCGTAGATCCTGTGAAGAGCATTATTGGCGTCGACGCAGTTAGTATCTGGACGAACAAGCTGAACCTCAAAAGAGCAGGAGAGGGTTCCGGATTTGGCTGGCACCAGGATTCACCCTATTGGGCTCACGATAGCGATCACGTGGACCTGCTGCCCAATGTCTATCTTGCCTTCGACGATGCATCTGTGGAAAACGGATGCCTTCGTGTAATCGACAAGAGTCATCTTCGTGGTTGCCTGCCGGGTACGGCAGATGGATCCCAGCTTGGTGGCTTCTTTACCGATCCGGCCTGTTTTGATGAAAAGGATCAGGTGTTGATGGAAGCTTCGGCTGGCTCGCTGGTGTTCTTTGACCCCCATTCCATTCATGGGTCTGAGCCTAACCTTTCCGGGAATCCTCGTCGTGCGATGGTCATGACCTACCAGCCTGCCAACTTCCCGATGCTTAAAACAGGCGAAGTTCGTAATGTGGGTTGAAGGCACGGCGTGAGATCTCTCCACTCCCTCACTGCGTTCAGTCGGTCGAGATGACGGCATCGTGAGTAAGACCCAATCCCAGGCCGCCATCAACATCCAGAATAGCCCCGGTTGTCCATTCACCCCTTGCCAGGTAATCAACTGCTTCGGCTATCTCAGTATTGGTACCAATTCGGCCGAGTGCATGGCTGGATGCCATTGAGTTGAGTCGTTCTGCGGATTCTGCGTCGTTAAGTAATCCGGCTCGTTGGTAAATTTCGGTAAGGACAGCGCCCGGGACAACACAATTAACGCGGATATTATGCTCGCCGAGTTCTGCAGCCAGAACCCGCGTTAATGTCTCCAACGCGCCTTTGGTTGCCGCGTAGGCTGAGGCACCGGGAAATGCCCTACGGGTATGAATGCTGCCGATGAAGATGATTGCCCCGCCGTGTTTCGCCAGATGAGGTTTACACAATCCGGTTAATAGCATTCCGGCGATGACATTGGTTTTGAAGATATCGACAAGCGGGTCCTCTTTCAACGTGTCAATTTCACCCCTGAGCATGTTCCCCGCATTGCTGATCAGGACGTCGAGTTTGCCACCGTGCGTGACTGCCGACTCGACGGCTTCCTGGCGATCTTCCTCGTTTGTGATGTCTGCTCGCACCGCCAGGCACCTTTCACCCAGCCTTGCGGCGACAGCGTCGATTTTTTCTTGCCGGCGGCCGCAGATGGTGACTGTTGCACCGCGTTCGATATAAAACTGTGCAATACCTTCGCCGATTCCTGAACCGCCGCCGGTCACCAGAACTGAAAGATCCTCAATTGGTTTCATGGTTTTCATCCAGTGCTTTCGCTGTGTCAATGAAGTTGTGGTTGATTCCATCAGTCAGAATGAGGTTGCGAACTTCCATTGCGGTTTGGTCAGGCTTGCTCGAATTGAACGGGAGAAGTACCCCAGCTGTTGCGAAGGGTGTTTAGGTCCAGGGTGGGCTTCCTTGATGTGTGTGGA
>Ga0114996_10007534_pt1 | contig 12294 bp, 13 predicted proteins | sample ArcticOcean_MG_C_4_FD_87039 | JGI IMG/M metagenome (GOLD analysis project Ga0114996, IMG submission 87039) | Marine microbial communities from western Arctic Ocean - ArcticOcean_MG_CB4_134 | ecosystem: Environmental > Aquatic > Marine > Oceanic | place: Arctic Ocean: Canada Basin | collected... | reverse complement strand
TTAAAGAAGAGGAAAAAAGAAAAAAATTGCTTGAAGAAAAGAAAAACAAAGAGGCAAAAGATATTCATAAAATACTAGTTATTGCTGATAAATGGATAAGACTTAGTAAATATAATTCTAATTCTGGAGAGAAACTAAAAAATGACTTTGATAAAAAAGCAAAAGAAGTTTGTAAAAATAAAAATTTTCTAATAATAAAAAAAAAGGTAGAAATAGTAGAAATGGATGATACTCCAGCCTATGGAACAGAAACCGTTATTAAGCTTGGGGTTGATGGAGCCATAGAGTGCAAATCCTAACTATATAAGTATAAGAAATGATCACTTTAACTGCAAAACAGCTTAAAGAATACGAAGATCGAGAATATGTCGCCCCTATTAATATTGTTGTATAGTATATTTTAAAATACATAACTTAAATTGTTTAATATTTGAAAGGTAAATGAATACAAATAAAAAAATTAATGTTTATTTTAACGAGTATAATCTACTTATGGGTTCGGGGGGTGTTACTTATCTGCCGCTGGTATCTGGAATTTTATCTGCAAATGCTAAGAAAAATCCAAAAATAAATGCAAACTTTAAATTTCATAAGTTCATATTTCACCCTAATACCCCAGAGCTTATAATTAAAAATAATTATTTAGAAAAACCTGATATAGCGGTTTTCTCTATTTCAATGTGGAATGAGCAGCTTTCATTAAAAATAGCTAAAATTTTAAAAGAAAAATACAACACATTAATAATATTTGGTGGAGCAAGTTGCCCCCATCAACCTACAGAGTATTTTAAAAAAAACTTATTTATTGATATTGCTATTAGAGCCGAAGGTGAAGATGCTTTTAATAGAGTTTTATTAAATTATTTAGAAAATAAGGAAAATTTTTTGAAAATTCCTAATGTATCTTATAGAGATAAAAATTCAGGCGAATGTATTATAAATCTTGAAAAATTTAATTTTGAAAGAGATCTAGATCAATACCCTTCCCCATATCTAACTGGAGAATTTGATTACTTAGTGCCGGATGGAAAGGACCATAATTATCAAGTTATTATAGAAACAAATAGAGGCTGCCCATTTCTTTGCACATATTGTTATTGGGGAAGAGGAGGAAATACTACTAAGTATAGGTATCATTCTCTTGAACGTGTTTTCGGAGAAATTGATTGGATAGCAAAAAAAAAAATGGAATATGTTTTTAATGCTGACTCAAACTTTGGTATGCATAAAAGAGATATAGAAATAGCAGAAAAATTAGTTGAGAGTAAAATTAATACTGGGTACCCAGAGAAATTTAGAACTTGTTGGGGAAAAAACACAAGTGAACAAATTTTTAAAATAGCTAATTTACTTCATACCCATGAGCTAGAAAAAGGCATCACACTTGCGAGACAAACGAATTCAGAAGAAGCACTTAAAAGTGTTAAAAGGGATAATATAAAACTAGAATCATATACTGATCTTGAAAAGAAGTTTAATAATTTAAAAATTCCCGTTTATGCAGAAATGATCATGGGGCTACCTGGTGAAACTTATGATAGCTGGGTTGATGGTCTTGGTTCACTTTTAAATTCAAATGTTAACAATCAAATATTTGTATACCAAGCTGAGGTTTATCCTAATACTGAATTAAATGAAATTTCTTACAGGAAAAAATATGGCATCAAAACTCAAAATATAGAATTACTTGAAACTCACTGTTCTCCAAAACAACAAGAATGGTTGAAAGAATACCAAGAAATTGTAGTGGGAACTTTAACTATGACAAAAAATGATTGGAGGCAGAGAAACTTATTTTCTGTTGTTTTAATGGTAATACATAGTTTTAAAACTGGCTTTTATATAATGAACTATTTAAAAGATGAATTAAAAGTATCCGAAAAAGATTTTTTAAAATTTATCTGTAAAAATACAAATAAAAAAGAACATCCTTTTATTTATTCTAATCTGATAGAAAAAACTAACGACTGGACAAGTAATATGCTTAAGGGCAAAGGCAGATCTATATTAAACTTAAAATTTAGTGATGTTTATTTAGATATTGAAGCTATAGTGTTTCTTGAGCTTGCTGAAAATTTTGACTTATTTTATAGCGAGTTAAAAGACTTAGTTAAAAAACTAATAGGCAGTAATAAATGGAATATGCAAATAGACATAATCAATGAAGTTTTCATGTATCAAAATTTAAGAATGCCAAGAATTAATTTAGATAATAAAGAATTAAATTTTAAATATAATATTGCTGAATATATGTTTTTTTTAAGTACAGATAATAAAATTAAATTAAAAAAATATAATAATAAAATAAAAATAGAAAATGCAAAAAAGTATGAAAATAATTATTGGGAATTCACTAAAAAGAAAGTAATTTGGGCTCGAAAAAGTGATAAAATTAAAAATGAAATTGATTATGATAATAGAATTTTAGAAAAAACAAAAAAAATCAACGATTCAAAATTAAATGAAGACAATAAAAAGGAATACAAAATCAATATGTTTAATAAACTAAATAAGTTTAAAAAATATGATAGTCTTGAAATTTCAAACAATAGAAGAGTAAAAGTGTAATAAGTTTACAAGAACGTGGTGGCCAGAGCTGGAATCGAACCAGCGACACAAGCCTTTTCAGGGCTCTGCTCTACCGACTGAGCTACCTGGCCTAAATTAAAATCTAAAAATTATCCTACCTTTTGTTAAGTCATACGGAGTAACTTGAACTAATACATTATCTCCGGACAGAACTCTTATTCTATTTTTTCTCAATTTTCCAGCAGTATGGGCAAGAATTTCATGATTATTTTCTAACTTCACTCTAAACATAGCGTTGGGTAATAATTCAGTGACCTTACCTTTAAACTCTAAAAAATCCTGTTTTGCCAATTCTGCTCCTTTTTTTTTTATAGACCATATTTAATTAAGCTTTAAAAGTCCAATGTTAGATATTATGCTTGGGTATGAATTTTGCGTCCCAAGGCTTGCCAAGATCATGCATAACTATATCAATTGTTTCTGAAAACATTGTAATTACACTACCTCCTACAAAAAAAAATTTGTTTCATAAATTTCATCTTTTTGATTTAAATTGCTGAACATTCTAAAATTTTATTCTTTTTTTTTGATATTGTTTTGTTAACTTCTTCAAATTTTACAGCACACCTAATCCTTTTACTTTTTCTAGCCCCCCACTTTCAACATCTTCCCACATAAATCTATTTACAATCATCAAAAAAATCTTATTTTGTTTTAAAAAAACTATATCCTTAACCATTGTAATACTATCTTGCAAATGTGCTGAAATTACTTTTAAATCATCTAAATTTCTACCAATTAACTTAAGATTAATCTTTTCATCTGTGTTCATTTTATTCTTCTAATTAGAGCTCCACATTTAGATAGTTTTTTTTCAATATCTTCATATCCTCTATCTAAATGATAAATTCTATTTATTACTGTCTTTTTTGTAGCCATTAAGCCAGCTAAAACTAAACATACTGATGCCCTTAGATCGGTCGCCATTAATTCCGCACCAAACAAATTACTATTGCCATAAACCTTTGCTTGATTTCCATTTACTTCAATGTGAGCTCCCATTCTTCTTAATTCAGAAACGTGCATAAAACGATTTTCAAAAATATTTTCTTTTATAGTTGATATGCCTTTGGCTTTTGTCATTAGAACCATAATTTGAGCTTGCAAATCAGTTGGAAAGCCTGGGTAAGGTTTGGTAACTATATTAATAGATTTAAGGGTTTTTAAATGGCTAATAACAATATTATTTTTATTTTTTATAATATTGACGCCCATTTTTTTTAACAAAGATATTTCAGTACCAATTATTTTTGGGTCAATACCTTCAATTTTTAAAGATCCTTTTGTTAGGGCAGACGCAATAATGTAGGTGCCTGCTTCAATTCTATCAAAAATAACTTTGTGTGTTGTAGACTTTAATTTTTTTACACCTATAACATCAATATTTCTTTTGCCTGTCTTCTTAATGTTACAACCTAATTTTTTTAAAAAATTAATTAAATCTTCAACTTCAGGCTCGATAGCACAATTTCTTATTCTGGTTTTTCCCTCCGCAAAACATGAGGCGATTACTATGTTTTCTGTTGCTCCTACAGATATTTTTGGAAATTTAATCAAGCATCCTTTTAAACCTTTTTTAGCAGAAGCTATAATGTAACCATCTTTTATTTTAATTGAAGCTCCCATTTTTGTTAGAGCATCTAAATGCAAATCTATTGGTCTAGATCCTATTGCGCAGCCTCCTGGTAATGAGACCTTAGCAACTCCATATTTTGATAAAAGAGAACCAAGTACTAAAACGCCTGCTCTCATAGTTTTTAAGAGATAATAAGGAGCAAATGTATTTAAAGATTTTTTATTATGAATTTGAATTTTTTTTTTTTTTTTATTTAATTTAATAGTTGAGCCTACAGTTTTTAAAAGCTCAATCATTGTTTCCACATCACGCACTAAGGGTATGTTTGTTATTGTTATTTTTTTGTCTGTTAATATTGTGGCGGCTAATATAGGTAAAGTTGCATTTTTAGATCCAGAGATTTTGATATTACCAGATATTTTTTTTCCTCCATGAATTACCAGTTTTTGCATTATTTATTAAGTTATACTTTTGGTAAGGTAACCCCTGTTTGTTTCATATACTTGCCGTTTCTTTGAGCATATGTTGTTTCAGGATCTTCATTGCCCTTTAAAAAAATAAATTGCGCCGCACCCTCATTTGCATAAATTTTTGCTGGTAATGGAGAAGTATTTGAAAATTCAAGAGTAACATGGCCTTCCCAGCAAGGTTCGAGTGGGGTCACATTTACAATTATTCCGCAACGCGCATATGTAGATTTTCCCAAACACATTACCAAAACATCTTTGGGAATTTTAAAATACTCTACAGTACTTGCCAGTACAAAAGAATTGGGAGGTATTATACATTCATTTCCAGTTCTAGATACGAAACTATTTGTGTTAAAATTTTTTGGATCAACTAAAGCTGAGTCTACATCTGTAAAGATTTTAAACTCATTAGACACTCTAGCATCGTATCCAAACGATGATAGTCCGTAAGAAATACTTGAATTTGACATTTGTTTATCAACAAACGGCTTTATCATGCCTTTTTCAATAGCCATTTTTTTAATCCAGCGATCTGATAAAACACTCATTTTTTAATTTTTTTATTCTCTTTGTAGATTTTGTTTTGAAATAACTTTCTTTTTTTTAGATTATTTTTTAATGCTCGCTCAATTCTTTGTTGTCTTAGATCTTTTTTTGAATTTAACTGCATTCATTTTATTTTTGAGTTGGGTTAGTAAGATCATCCAATGCTATTGTTTTAGAAATATCATGGGTTTTGGCTTTTTCTATAACGTTAGAATCTTGCGGATCAGATAGCGTAAGTCGTTTTGCTCTTTTTTGGGCTAATCTAGCTTTTCTTTTAGCCTCTTTTAGCATCGCTCTTTCGCCACGTTTTGATTTATAATCGTAATGTATACCCATAAACTTACCACCATATGATATTAGCTTTTACTTTGTTGGCTGTTGTGTTGTCAAGTTACTTAAATATTATGGCAATTTTTTGCTTACTTAAAAAGCATATATTTGATAATTCTAATTTTACGAGTGCCTGTATAGTTGATTTGAAGAAGCAGTTAAATGATAAAAATATGTCATAAGTTTGATTCTTCCTGTAGGCATGATTAAATTAATATAACTTTAAAAAAAAAGAAATTAGCTAAATGGAAAAACTTTCATTCCTGGAAAATATTTTAGTCGATAGACAAAAAAAAAAATTAAATTATGTAAGTTCAGGGCAATACTTTAAAACTTCTGAGGAAAGCAAATTTTCAATCGTTGATGGTATACCAGATTTATATATTGATGATGGGGATAAAGTAACTAACGCTCAAAAGGAATTTTATGAGGACATAAAATTTACAAATTATAATGGAATTGAAAGTTTTGCTGACCTGATAGATAAAGCAAAAAAATCAATATTTGCTGAAAAGTTAAATAGTGAAATTCCTATGCATTCAAAAATTTTAGAAGCTGGTTGTGGAACTGGACAACTATCACTTTTTCTAAGCAAATTTAAAAGACAAATTTTTGCAATAGACCTATCTTTAGGCTCCTTAAAATTAGGCGAAAGTTTTAGAAAAAAAAATGACATCGATAATGTTCATTTTATGAGAATGAATCTTTTTAATTTATTATTTCCTGAAAATTATTTTGATGTAATAATTTCTAACGGTGTTTTACATCACACAAAAAACCCAAAAGTAGCATTTAATGAGCTTGCTAAATGTTTAAAAAAAAATGGATATATAGTAATAGGTCTGTACCATAAGTATGGAAGAATTTTTACTAAAATTCGTCAATTGCTAATTAGACATTTTGGAGATAATTTTAAATTTTTAGATGGAAAAAATACTGATATTAATTTATCCCATGAAAAAAAATATGCATGGTTTAATGATCAATATAAAAATCCCAAAGAGTCGATACATACCTATTCTGAAATACTAAATTGGTTTAATGATGCTGGAATAGAATTTGTGTCATCAATTCCATTTTCCTATTCGAACAACTTCTTAGAAAAAAACTTATTTGATAAACAAAAAAAGAGTGGCAAGTTAGAAATTTTTTATAAAGAAATCCTACAGTCCATTTCTTATAGACAAATAAAAGAAGGCGGATTTTTTATAATGATTGGAAAGAAAAAGTAGTTTTTAGTTATTAAATATTATTTAAAAAAAATTCTTTTAACTATAAAAGCACCAATTAAGATAATAAAAAAACCAGTTATAGGTAAATAAATTTCTGGAGATTGAACAACTGATAGAAAACTAAGTTCGGCGTTTTGATCTATAATACTTTCAATTCCACTTCCAAGCGCTACTGATACAAATGTTGTTGGAATTATTCCTACAAAAGTCGCAAGAATATAATTTTTTGCTGACATATTAAAAAGAACAGGTAAAATATTTTGAATTGGAAATGGGGTGCCGCCACCACCAATAAATCTAAAGCACATGAAGTAAAAAAATTCATTTTTATTAAAAAAATTTATAAATTTATAAAATTTCTTTTTGAATTTATTTTCTATCAAATCGCTAAAAAAAGTCTTTGCTAAAAGATATAATAAAAACCCACCAAGTGTATTTCCAAAAACAAGAATGAAAGTTCCAAGCCACTTTCCAAAAATAAAACCTATCACTAAAGTGGGTAATAACATGGGTGTCATTAATATATTTAGCGAAATGACAATAATAAAAAAAATAATTGTCAGGAAGAAAATATTATTTTCCTTATATTTTAAAATTGAGCCTTTGTTTTCTCTAATAAAATCATAGCTAGTTAATTGACTAATATCAAAGTTGGAAAGTAAAAAATAAATAGCTACCAAAAGAACAATTAAATAGGTGCTTCCTAAATAGATTTTAAAGTTTGTGGATTTAAAGTTCATAAATTATTTTTAGCTGTACTTATAACCTCTTATTACCTATAAATATCAAAAAATTTTAACAAGAATCAAATAAATTTTATGAAAAGAACATACCAACCAAGCAGGCTTGTGCGAAAAAGACGCCACGGCTTTAGATCCAGAATGCAAAAAAAGGGTGGTAGAAAAACAATCGCCAGAAGACGAGCAAAAGGTAGAAAAAAAATATCGACTTAAAATTAAGTTCTCAAATGATAAAATTTAAGAGTCTAAACCAGGGTAGAGATTTTCTAAAAATTTTAAAGAAAAAAAAATTAAATACAAAGTATTATACAATTTATTTTGATAAAAATTTAAAAAATTTTAATAAATATTTAAATATTAGCTTTGTAATGAAGAAGAAGATTGGGAATGCAGTAATAAGAAATAAAATTAAAAGAAAGTTAAAATATGCAGTCCAAAAAATTTCAAAAGAAAGAAAGCTTATAGATTTGAACTACACTTATGTTATGTTTGGAAAAAATAATGTATACAGAGATAAATTTGCTGATGTTTTCCGCGAGGTAAATCAGACCTTCAAAAAAATAAAGCAAATAGAAAGTCATTAATGGAGATTACTACTAAATTTTTTATTTCTATAATTAAATTTTATAAATATTTTATTTCTCCTTATACTCATTCAAATTGTAGATATCTTCCTACCTGCTCTGATTATTGTTTAGACTCATTAAAACTAAACGGAGCTCTCAAAGGTTCGCTTTTAGGAGTTAAAAGAATCTTAAGATGTCATCCTATAAAAATACTAGGTGGTAATAGTGGATTTGATCCTGCGCCAGACTTAAAAAAGGGTAAAAAATAAATGGAAACAAGAAACGTACTCCTCGCTATAATATTTTCTACAATAGTTTTAGTTTTTTGGTCAGTTTTTTTTGAACCACCGATAGTAGAAGAGCAAACGATTGAAAAACAAGCAACTAAAAACCAAGATGCTACTTCACCTACCATTAATGAAGATGGAGGTGATATTAAAAGTGAAATTACAAGAAGTGATGTCATTAATAATACCAAAAGAATTAAAGTTGAAAATGAAAATATTGTAGGCTCAATTTCGCTAGAAGGAGCAATTATAGATGATATTATTTTCAAAAATTATAAAGAGAAATTAGATGGCGAAAATAAAGTAGCTTTTTTAAATCCTAAACATTCTACAAAAGAATATTTTATAGAAACAGGCTGGGCTTCAGGTGGCAATGAAAATATAAATCTTCCTTTAGCTAATACAATTTGGAAAGTTAAAGGAAACAGTGTTTTAACACCAAACACCCCAATTACGCTTGAGTGGGATAATGGAGAAGATTTACTTTTCATAAAAAAAATTGAATTAGATAATAAATTTTTATTTAAAATCACACAAATAATTGAAAATAATTCTAATAAATCTTTTCAGTTTTACCCTTACGCGCAAATAACTAGAAATGGAAAACCCGAAGGAAGGCAAATATATATTTTGCATGAAGGTTTTCTTGGAGTGTTTGGTGATGAACTTCAAGAAAAAGATTATGGAGATATAGAAAAAAAAAAATTTACTACTACCAATTCAAAAGGTTGGTTAGGAATTACCGACAAGTATTGGCTTACAGCAATAGTTCCTGAAAGAGGTCAGGAATTTAAAGCTGAATTTGTATCGAAGAAAGGCAAATATAGAGCAAATTATATAATTAAAGAAGCGAAAATATTAAATCCCGGTAATTCTATTAAAAACAAAATAAATACTTTTGTTGCTGCAAAAGAGGTGGCTGTTATTGATAATTACGCTGAACAGCTAGGTATAGAAAAATTTGATTTAGCAATTGATTGGGGTTGGTTTTATTTTTTTACTAAACCATTATTTTTTATAATTGATTACTTTTTTAAACTTACTGGTAATTTTGGTTTAGCAATTGTAATCATAACTGCATTAGTGAGGTTAATATTTTTTCCATTAGCAAACTACTCTTTTAAATCAATGGCAAAAATGAAAATTCTTCAACCGGAAATGGTTAGATTAAAAGAATTACACAAAAATGATAAGGTAAAGCTACAACAAGAAATGATGTCTTTGTACAAAAGAGAAAAGGTAAACCCTATTTCCGGTTGCCTGCCAGTTTTAATTCAAATTCCCTTTTTCTTTGCTATTTATAAAATGCTGTATGTTACTTTGGAAATGAGACACCAACCGTTTTTTGGTTGGATAAAAGATTTATCAGAAAGAGACCCCACATCAATTTTTAACTTATTTGGTTTGATTCCGTGGGATCCTCCAACTTTTTTAATGATAGGTGCTTGGCCAATACTTATGGGCATAAGTATGTTTCTACAACAAAAATTGAACCCAACACCACCTGACCCTATTCAAGCAAAAATCTTTATGTTTTTTCCAATTTTTTTAACAATTATACTAGCTCCTTTCCCAGCAGGTCTGGTTGTTTATTGGACTGTAAACAACATATTAACCATTACACAGCAATGGATAATTATGAGAGGAACAAAAGTAAAAACGGTCTAAATAGTCGATGCCAATACTAGAAAACTTAGATAATAAGATAAAAGAGTTTTGGCCAAAAGATGGACCTCCATCAAATGAAGTAGCAAAATATATTAAAAAATATTCAAAAGAAAAAATAGTTATTAAGTGTGGGGGGCGTGTTCTTTTAGACCCTAATTTATTTAATAATTTTATAAATGACGTAACAATTTTAAAAAAGCTAGGATTAACCCCAGTTGTTGTGCACGGCGGAGGTCCTAGAATAAAAAAAAAATTAAACGAACTAAATATAGAGACAAAATTTATTATGGGACTAAGAGTAACTGACGAAAAAATTATAAAAGTAGTTGAAGAAGTTATGATAGATTTTAACAAGGAGATTGTCATTGCTTTAGAAAAAAAAAATTGTAAAGCGAAATCTGTAACTGTAAAAGAAAATAATTCAATTTATGTACAACAAAAGAATCAAGTATTAGGTTATGTTGGCACACCAACAAAAATTGATGCTAGTCTTATTAAAGCTTTAATAAAAGAAAATTTTATACCGGTTATATCTCCAATGGGACTAGATGAAAAAAAACAAACCTATAATATTAATGCTGATACAGCTGCGGGAGCTCTTGCTAAGAGCTTAAAGTCTAGACGTTTAATGCTTATGACCGACGTTGAGGGCGTTTATGATAAAAATAAAAATTTAATTTCTGAAATTAAACCTAGCGATGCGGAAAAATTAATTTATGATGAAACCATTAGCGAAGGAATGATTCCAAAAATAAGAACATGTATAGATGCTGTAAATAATGGAGTTAGAGGCGTAGTTATTATTGATGGAAGAAAATCTCACCCAATACTCTTTGAATTATTTTCAGACAAAGGCTCAGGAACTCTTATAAGAAAATGAAAGAATTTAAATCAATTAAATATTGGTTATTTGACTTAGATAACACTTTGTATTCAGGTAAAACTAAAGTTTTTGAGCAAGTAGATAAAAAAATGTCCCAATATATATCAAATAAACTTAATGTAAGCGTTGATGAAGCAAAAAAAGTTCAAAAAAATTATTTTTATGAATATAATACGACTTTAAATGGGATGATTAAAAATCATAAAATTGATGCAAATGAATTTTTAGAATTTGTGCACGATATAGATATAGATTTCCTTCAAAAAGACTTAGAGCTTGGATCACAAATACAAAAGCTTGATGGACAAAAAATCATATTTACTAATGGATCAAGAAAACACGCTCTAAATGTAACTAAAAAAATAGGCATAAATCAACATTTTGATTATATTTTTGATATAGTAGATTCTGATTTTATTCCAAAACCTTTGGTAGAGCCCTATAAAATATTAGTAGAAAAACATAAAATTGACCCAAAATTAAGTGTATTTGTTGAAGACATTGCAAGAAATTTAAAACCAGCATATGAAATGGGTATGAAAACAATTTGGATTGAAAATGATGAACCGTGGGCAAAAAAATTTTCTGATAGTAGTTTTGTTAACTATAAAACAAATAATTTATCAGAATTTTTAAAAAAAATTAACTTAGCTAAAGCTACATAATGAACACTAATTCTTTTAAAAAAATAATTGAGGAAGCTTGGGGAAATAAGGGGCAAGTCAATTCTAAATCTAGCAGAAAATTACTTAATGCTATTAGTAAGACTATTGAATTATTAGACTCAGGTAAAATTAGAGTTGCAGAAAAGAAAGATAATGAGTGGACTGTTAACCAATGGATTAAAAAAGCAATTTTGCTAAGCTTTAGAGTCAACAAAATGAAAATCTCTAAAGGCCCTTATGCCACTTGGTTTGATAAAGTTGAAGGCAAAACTCATAAATGGAATGAAAAAAGATTCATTAAAGAAGGTTTTAGATATGTGCCCAACGGTGTTGTTAGAAAAGGTGCTTATATTGCAAAGAACGTTGTCTTGATGCCATCATTTGTAAATTTGGGAGCTTTTGTTGACGAAGGAAGCATGATTGATACCTGGGCGTCAGTTGGATCTTGTGCGCAAATTGGGAAAAACTGTCATATATCAGGGGGCGCTGGAATAGGTGGAGTACTAGAACCCATGCAAGCAAATCCCACGATAATCGAAGACAATTGTTTTGTTGGAGCCAGAGCAGAAATAGCTGAAGGTGTAATTGTTGAAAAGGGATCGGTTTTATCTATGGGGGTATATATAGGAGCATCAACTAGAATTATTGATAGAGCAACAGGCGAAATTCATTATGGGAAAGTTCCAGCTTATTCAGTTGTAGTACCTGGAGCTATGCCAAGCAAAAATAACCCCGACGGACC
>Ga0114996_10007533_pt1 | contig 12297 bp, 13 predicted proteins | sample ArcticOcean_MG_C_4_FD_87039 | JGI IMG/M metagenome (GOLD analysis project Ga0114996, IMG submission 87039) | Marine microbial communities from western Arctic Ocean - ArcticOcean_MG_CB4_134 | ecosystem: Environmental > Aquatic > Marine > Oceanic | place: Arctic Ocean: Canada Basin | collected... | reverse complement strand
GAGCGTGAACCTTTCAATGCGGACCTCGCCGTGTTCACGAGCGTCGAGGCGATCGTGGATGGGGAACTCGAGTACGAGCCGACCTACAGCAACGGCATTCGCGTCGCGGGCGTCAAGTTCATGCTCGACGGCTCGCCCCAGGGACGCACCGCCTGGGTAACGGAACCGTACAACGAAGGGCCTCCGGGTACGCCAGCCGACTATCGCGCTTACGGCGCGGGGCATGCGGCCGCGGGGACCTACAAGTCCGGAGCGGCAGCGCTGATCGAGCGCGGCGTACCGTATCTAGCGCACGCCAATGGCGACGCGGCGATGGACCTCCACCTTGACGGGGTCGAGGAGGCGATTGCCGACATGGACGAGGTGCCGGACCATCGGTCGGTGATCATCCACGCTCAGCTCATGCGTGCCGACCAGCTGGATCGCGCGGCGGAATTAGGCGTTGTTCCTTCTTTCTTTGCGGCGCACACGTTCTTCTGGGGCGACTGGCACGTGCGGAGCTTCGGCGAGGATAGGGGCACCAACATCAGCCCGGCGCGCTGGGCGATCGATCGCGGCGTGAATTTCACGATCCACAACGACGCGCCGGTCGTGCCGCCACACATGATGCGTCTGGTGTCGATCGCCGTGAACCGGAAGAGTCGCAGTGGCCGTGTGCTCGGCCCCGACCAGCGGCTCACAGTCCAGGAGGCGCTGCACGCCGTTACACTTGGGGCGGCGTATCAGTACTTCGAGGAAGATACGAAGGGTTCGATCACCGTTGGGAAGCAAGCTGATCTGGTGATCCTAGGGGAGAATCCGCTGACATCGGATCCTGCCGAACTCGAAGACATCCCCATAGCCGAGACGTTCTCCAGAGGCAGATCAGTTTTCAATAGGTGAATATTGGGCACAGTCCTCCTTGCAGATTTCGACGTCGAAGTCTGCAAGGAGGATCTGGGCAGGCTACCGGGCCACGAATGCTGTCGTAGCGAGCAGGCCCCTCTAGACTAATTTACGCCCGTCAAGAATGCTTTGAGCAGCGGCTGAGCGGCCTCGCCTGTGATGCCTCTACCCGCGGGTGCCATGTACAGCGTACTGTTTCAGATCATGACCCGGTCTGGATATCTTACGGTCATCCGAAACGTGGGATGCTGCCTAAGTGTCGGTGCGACTCTGACCTCAGAGCGGGAAACACGGCCGTTCCCGTCCAGCCTCTCCGGGCTGAGGAGTAGATGAAATGTACGAAGCCGAGCCGTTGCTGTCCGAGCAAGACGCACAGGAAATCATCCAGAAGGACAAGGATCATCTCTGGCATCATCTGGTCCAGCACAAGGTTTTTGCGTCGCAAGATCCAAAGATCTTCGTGGAAGGAGAGGGAGTCCGTGTACGGGACATACACGGCAACGAGTACCTGGATGGCGCATCTGGGGGAGTGTGGTGCATCAATGTAGGGTACGGTCGCGAAAGCATGGCTCGGGCTGTGTACGACCAGCTAGTTCGGCTTCCGTATTATGCGGGAGTAGCAGGGACAGTTCCGGCGGCTCAGTTTGCCGATCAGCTAGCTGAGATTCTCCCCGGTCTTGACCGTTTTTACTTCTCGAGCAGCGGATCCGAGGCCAATGAGAAGGCCTTCAAGATGGTCCGGCAGATCGCACACCTGAATGGTGAGGCGAAGTCGAAGGTGCTGTATCGGGACCGGGACTACCACGGAACGACCATCGCTTGTTTGGCTGCTACCGGACAATCGGAGCGCAGAGAGGCGTACGGCCCTTTCCCCGAGGGGTTCGTTGGTTTTCCGCACGCGCTATGCTATCGCTGTCCGTTCGACCTCACCTATCCCGATTGCAACATCGAGTGTGCCCGGGCTGTGGAGGACGTTGTCCAGAGGGAGGGGCCGGAGACGGTGGGGGCAGTGATCGTCGAGCCGATGACAGCTGGGGGTGGTGTCATTCCTCCGGTTGACGAGTACTACCCCATCCTCCAGGAGATTTGCGTTAAGTACGATCTCATTCTGATCATCGACGAGGTCGTCTGTGGGTTCGGGCGTACTGGGAAGATGTTTGGTTTCGAGCATTACGATGTGGCGCCGGACATCGTGACCATGGCCAAGGGCATGGCCAGCGCCTATGCGCCGATCTCGGCTACCGCCGTTAGCAGCGAGGTCTTCGACAAATTTTTGCACGACCCCAGCGACACGTACGATTATTTCCGGGACATCAGCACGTACGGTGGCTGCACGGGAGGCTTCGCCGCAGCTCTCGAAAACCTGCGTATCCTCGAAGACGAACAACTGGTAGAAAACGCCCGTGTCGTAGGGGATTACCTCCTTGACCGCCTTCGGGAGTTGGCCGACCATGAGTGCGTCGGAGATGTCCGGGGCAGGGGACTGCTTGTCGGTGTGGAGCTCGTGGCGGACAAGTCCTCGAAGAGACCCGTGAGTGAGGACGTCATGAACTCAGTCATGCGGAAGATCAACGAGGAGGGCGTGCTGGTTGGCAGAACAACAAGGAGCTTCCCCGGCCTGAACAACACCATCACCATCGCACCGCCTCTGATTGCCACCAAGGCGGACGTTGGAGAGATCGTCGCTGCGGTAAAGGTGGGCATAGAGCACGCGTGTAGCGCGGTCGATGGCTGAATTTCTTCGGAGAAGAGAGACCTCGATGGGTCGTCCGTTCTGTTTTCCACCTCGTCCGTGTTCGGTAAATAGTACGGTGGTTAGGGCCTGCGGATTTGTCGCTCTGTTGGCGGTCATCGTGGTACCGGTGGCGTTCGGTCAGGAGCCGTCCGGCGAGTCCGAGTGGCCCATCATTCCGTCCAATTACCCGAGGCCCAGCCATCCCGCAACGCGGGCCTCAGGACCGATCGTCATCGATGGCCGGCCGGACGAAGCCGCTTGGGAGGAGGCGCCGCCGATTACCCGGTTCATCCAGTCGAGACCGAATCTCGGATACCCTGCCACCAAAGAAACAATTGTTCGGGTCCTATACGACGATGAGGCTTTCTATTTTTCTGGGATCCTCTACGATGACCCTGAAAACCTCACGGCGACGAGTTTGGAGAGGGATTTTCAACCCACCGAACAAGACGTTATTTCCTTCGTGCTGGACACGAATCTGGATCGACGGAACTGCTTCCTTTTTTACATCAACCCCTACGGTGCTGTTGGCGACGCCCAGGCGTTCGACGACATGCGCGTCCTGAACTATGCTTGGGACGGTGTGGTGCAAGTCGAGACGCAGATCACCGACTTCGGATGGACCATGGAGATCGCGATTCCGTGGACCACTCTCCGCTTCGAGGGAGCCGAAGGCAGCCAAGACTGGGGCTTCAATGTCCAGAGGCGCATCAGGAGTATTAACGAGTCCTCCACCTGGTCCCCACTGGAGCGACGGGAGTACCAGCCCAAGGTATCCCGCGCGGGAACCCTGACCGGATTATCAGGGCTTGAGCAGGGGAGTAACCTCTGGTTGATGCCCTACGCCCGGGGCTCCGTGGCCAGCGCGACCGCCGCCACCGCAGACGAGGTGGACGTAGGATTGGACCTCAAGTACGGCGTTACTTCCAGCCTCACGCTGGACGCCACGTACCGGACTGATTTTTCCCATGTCGAAGTGGACCAGTTGCAGGTCAATCTGACGCGATTTCCTCTGTTCTTTCCCGAGCGTCGGAATTTCTTCATAGAGAACTCCGGTATGTTCGAGTTCGGTGACGGGGCGAGTCCGAGGGAGTACCGGCTGGGCGTTTCGGGAAGGGACTTGACTCTCTTCCACACGCGACGCGTAGGTCTGTCTCCGGGGGGGGAGCTCATCCCGATCGTGGGTGGGGTCCGCCTTACAGGAAGCGTGGGCCAGTTCGAGATCGGAGCTCTTGCAATGCATACCGATGAAGTAGCCGGACGGGCCGCGGAGAACTTATCGGTCATGCGCCTCCGTCGTCGAATGTTGGGTGCTTCTAACGTCGGCTTTATGGTGACGCACCGGGATCTAGCCGGAGAAGAAGGCCAGCCTGTATACAATCGGGCGTACGGCATGGACGCTAACTTCAGACTCGCCGACCATTTTCTCCTGACGTCGTATGTCGCGGCTGTCGAGAGTTCCGAACTGGAGAGCGACCTGAAGGACCGACTGGCCCTCAGGCTTTCGGCCGGCTGGCGCGATGCGTTTTGGAATACGTCCGTCCTATATCGGAGGTTGGGTGCGGGGTTCGATCCGGGCCTCGGGTTCGTCCGCCGACAGGGTATCAACCACTACTACGGCACCTTCGGAGTGCACCCCTCCTTTGAAGGCAGCGGCATTCAGGAGATAAACCCTTATGTCACGATCGACTACTTCACCAACCTGGAGTCGGTGCTCGAGACCCGTAACGTTGGCGGCGGACTAGGGTTTAATTTAGACGACGGATCCCGGTCGTCCTTGACGTATGAGCACAGCTTCGAGCGGCTCTTCGAGCCCTTCCAGGTGAGTCGTTCCAACCTCAGCGTCGGCGTGGGCGACTACCAGACGCAAGCAGTCGCCTTCTCGCACAGGACGAGTCAGGCACGGATTTTGTCAGCAAACGTATCATTATCACACGGCGGCTACTTTGACGGTAACCAGACGTCATACGGAGTGGGTGGAGTCTGGAATCCGAACCGTTATATCGCTCTGGAGGCGACCTTCAATCGCAGTGAAATATCCCTTCCGGATGGAGATTTCGTCGCGGACATCTCCGGGCTGAAGATGCTTCTGAATCCCACTACCGATCTGCAGATGAACGCGTTCGTTCAGTACAACGGGATTACGGACGAGGTTGTTTCGAATCTGCGTTTTCGTTTTACCCACGCCCCCCTCAGCGATCTCTATCTAGTGTATTCAGAGCGGCGGACCGCCGGCGGTAGTGGTGACCCCGAGCGGAGCATCGCGGTGAAGGTGAACCGGCTCTTGGCTTTCTGACCGAGGGGTCGCTACGGATTACATGCCTGGTCCACAGTGAACTTATCCCCAGAGTTGCGGCGCGGAGGTCCCTTGTCCGGAAGGAGTTCCACGGCCAGGTCCGATGGTGGTAGAATGACGAGGACGACCTGGGCCATCGCAGCCGCGCCTTCTCCATTCAAGGATATCTGTCATGAGCATTGACCAACTCATCGACCGCGCGATGCGGCCCCTAGCCGATCTGGCTTCCCAATTCGTTTTCTACGCGGTCCCGTTGGCTGGTGTGAGAGTGCCCCTGATCGTCGCGTGGCTCATTGCGGGGGGCGTGTTCTTCACCCTCTATCTGGGCTTCATCAATCTGCGTGGGTTCAAACACGCGTTGCAGCTTGTTGCGGGGCGTTATACGGATCCCTCCCATCCTGGTGAGGTGACCCCATTCCAGGCCCTAGCCACAGCGGTGTCGGGAACGGTCGGGATCGGGAACATCGCCGGGGTGGCCGTGGCCATTTCCCTGGGCGGGCCGGGCGCGACGATGTGGATGATCATCGCTGGTTTGCTCGGCATGAGCACGAAGTTCGCCGAGTGCACGATGGCGGTGAAGTTCCGGCACACCCACGACGATGGTTCGGTCAGCGGTGGGCCGATGTACTACCTGTTGCACGGACTGGCGTTGCGAAAGCTGCCCCGGCTGGGCCGTGGGCTCGGGATGTTCTACGCCGCCAGCATGGTGCTGGGCTGCCTTGGTATCGGCAATATGTTCCAATCCAATCAGGCCGCAGCGATCCTAATCGACGTGACCGGCGGTGGCTCCAGTTTCTTCCAGGACAAGGCCTGGCTGTTGGGTCTTGTCATGGCCATCACAGTGGCATTGGTAATCGTCGGTGGCATCAAGAGTATCGCCATGGTCACCTCCAAGCTCGTCCCCTTCATGGCGGTGTTGTATGTGCTCTCCGCTCTGTTGATTCTGGTGCTTAACATCGAAAGACTACCAAACGCCATCGTCCAGATTTGGCAGGGTGCCTTCAGCGCAGACAGCGTCGGTGGCGGCTTGGTCGGGGTCATGATCATCGGTTTTCGTAGAGCGGTGTTCTCGAACGAGGCTGGACTCGGTTCCGCAGCGATTGCCCACTCAGCGGTCCAGACAGACGAGCCTGTCACGGAGGGGTTCGTCAGCTTGCTGGAGCCGTTCATCGACACGGTGGTCATCTGCACCATGACGGCCTTGGTGATCGTGACAACCGTGTACGATCCGGCGTTGGCTGGTTCGGGTATCAATGGGATCGAATTGACCACAAGAGCGTTCGAAAGCACGCTGTCGTGGTCACCCATACCCCTGTCCATCGCGGCGGTGATGTTCGCCTTCTCGACCATGCTCTCTTGGAGCTATTACGGCCTCAAATCGCTCACCTACCTCACCGGAGAGCATCGGCTCGTCGAGGCGGGGTTCAAGCTGATCTTCTGCGGCTTTGTCGTCCTGGGCAGCAGTGTCCAGCTCGGCTCTTTGATCGATCTGTCGGATGCCATGATATTGGTTGTGGCGATCCCCAACCTTCTGGGGTTGTACCTGCTCGCTCCCATGTTGAAGGCAGAAATGCTTTCCTATCGAAAGCGACTGGGGCGCTATTGATATCTGGCAGATCGTCTGCTTGCCGAAATCGCGGAGGTGGGAATCGCGTCGCTGTTCTTCGTGGCTCACTTCCAGGGACCGTGGAGGCCTACCGCTGGTGGAAGGAGCTCACGAGCTGCCGCTCACCGCTCGGACAGTACACCGCGATCACGCTGGCTCAAACGATCGCTGGCCCCTGCCAAGGAACCTATCCATCACCCGCGAGAAGGGAGAAAAGACGATGATCAATCTGTATGAGCAGAGACGGCTAAGCAGGTGCGGAGCGGCAGGAATGATTGGCAGAAAATGGTTCGTGGCCGCCCTGGTTCTGGTGGGGCTGGGAGTTCCTCCGATGCTTCATGCTCAGCAGGCGGTGCCCACGTCAGCGTCTGCGGTCTCCGTGGATCCTAAGGTGCGAAACCTTGCTATGGCACAGATGGAGGTCGACGCCACGCGAAACGAGTACTTCGCAAAGCTCTCGGCCATCCATGAGGGCCCGCCCAAGGACTTGGCACGCGAGGAATTTACCAAGGCCATTGAGGTGGTCTGCGAGAAGTATGGGATGACGACCGAACAGTTCGAGCAGGCCATCTTTCTCGTCAGCTCGGATGACTCTGCTCTCGCGGCCTTCAATGAAGCTCTCGAGGTGATTGCAAACGAAATGGGCACGGTGATTCGTTGAATCCGTAGATTAGGCACGTACGCTGATATGTCCGTAAATTCCCTATAGGTATAGGTACGCTCGTACCCGTATAGCAGATTGATCCTTAAGGGCAGGGCTTCTAGATATCTTTCCAGGAGAAGCGGGGATTTTCCTCGAGGGTCAGGGTATCTACGGGCTCGCTACCCCTCAATTTGCTGCAGGTGGCAATAGAAACAGTAGCCAAAATATCACGACACTGTTCTTTAGCCGGCGTATCGGGATGGAGTCCGGCAAGTCGGTTCCGATCCTTGCCGGTTGACGGGGAAGGTGGGGTCTTTCGACGTCGGCGCGCTTAGCATCCAAACGGGGAAAGAGGAGAATCTCGAAAGAGGATCAACGAACTTTACCGTGCTGCGGCTCCGCTGCGACGAGCTCCAGCGCAGCAGCATCGGTGTCCTGTTCGCCGGCGAGCTAGGCTGGCGAGCTTTGAGGGTGCGAGGTATCTGACGTTCCGGGGGGGGGCATGAGTTGGATCGATGTGTTCTCGGCTCTCTGTTTTGTTGGTACCGGATATTGCATCCGCAGGATTATCAATGTGTGGCACTACTCGAAGGAACAGCGGAAGCGCAAGCCATGACCACCGAATCGACGGTCCCCGTCGGGATACGGGAGTGGTTTGAGCGCCATGGCATCGAGGACAGAGAAAATCGCCGTGATCGTTCCGATCGCGACCGAGAGCACGGTGACCGTGGTGAATCCGCGGGATTTCCAGAGGCCACGGAGGGCGATGCGCGCGTCGTGAAGTACCGATCCGATCAATCGGATCACCCGGGAACGAGGTACTGATCCTGCAGTCTAGATATGGGCAATCCTGCACTTCAATACTGACCGCTCGATCCTCTCTGGATCCAAGGAGAGGAATAGATCGATTCGTTTTGTCAGGAGCTCTTGAGCAGTCTGAAACGCTGCCATCCGCTGTTCCTCACCTCCCTGAACCTTACTCGGGTCAGCCACCCCCCAGTGGCCTGAAACGGTTCCGGACGGAAGGGTCGGGCAGGCCTCTTGCGCCTGGTCGCAAACGGTGATCACCAGATCCCATTCCCGTTCGAGAACTTCCTCGAACCCCTTGGGCCGATGGAGTTTCTGGTCACCGCCAATTTCCTCGATGATTCTTAGAGCCAACGGATGAACGCTCCCGCCAGGATGCGAGCCGGCGCTCGCGACCTCAAAGCGGTCTCCTGCGCGCCACCTAAGCACGGCCTCGGCGATCTGGCTCCGTGCGGCGTTGTGCGTGCACAGAAACAGGACCCGGAAGCGGTCGGTCGGGCTACTTCGCGGAGATCCCATGTAACGAGGCTGGCTGCGATCACTTACGGGGACGGGGTGCTCAATGCGATGCCGCATATGAAGCCATCATCGTCAAGGTCATCATCCATATAGTCCTGTTCCGGGACACCGGGGACTATTGCCCAGGCTCCGGCGTGCCGCTGTTCGATGAAGCTACCGTATACGAAGCGGGGGGGGGGCGCCTGAGCTGTGAAGGGCGGTCTCTTCACAGCCTCTTTTCCTGTTTTCGGTCGGAAGCTACGTCGGCTGTGACACCACCCTGATATAGGGCTTGGGGGTCTCCCACCCCTGTGGGAACGCCTTTTTAGCGTCCTCGTCCGAGACCGCAGGCAAAACGATCACGTCCTTTCCGCGTTCCCAGTTCGCAGGCGTGGCGACTTTGTGGGTTGCTGTCAGCTGGAGGGAGTCCAGCAGGCGCAGCACCTCGTCGAAGTTGCGCCCGCTGCTCATCGGGTAGATGAGCATCGCCTTGACCTTCTTGTCTGGGCCCACAAGGAAAACCGACCGCACGGTTTGATTGTCGCCGGCGGTCCGGCCCTGGGACGTCGATCCCGCCTCCTCGGGCAGCATGCCGTACAACTTTGCCACCTCGAGCCTGGGGTCCCCAATCATCGGAAAGGTGACAGTGTTGCCGGTGACGTCCTTGATGTCCACGGACCATTTCTCGTGGTCCGTGACCGGGTCCACGCTGAGCCCTATGATCTTGCAGTTGCGCTTGTCGAACTCGGGCTTGAGACCCGCGAGATAGCCGAGTTCGGTGGTGCAGACGGGCGTGAAGTCCTTGGGATGAGAGAACAGCACCGCCCATCCGTTGCCGATCCAGTCATGGAAGTGGATCGGTCCCTGCGTGGTCTCCGCGGTGAAGTCGGGAGCCTCGCTGTTGATCATGAGTGCCATGGAAGCACCTCCTATTCAAACCACTGCTAGTGGTTATGACGGCCTTGCGGCTAGCGTTGCCTTGCAGATCGGGAAGGGCATCTTGGCCGGAAGATGTTGGAGAAGTCAAGGTCGTGCCAGGCTCCTTGCAAAGCCCGCACCGCTTGGCGATGCTTGCCCACGTCATTCGTGACCGTGCATCCTTAAGGTGAGGAGGGGCGCTCGGATCAGCCGGGCACCAGGTACGGTTTCGCGGGTTCCCTGCCTTAGGTAGCTTGCCTATGCTGCCCGTCATACCTGGCTATGAGCCCCAATGGGTAAGAACATGAAACGTGAGCAGGTGCTGGACCGTCTCGACGGCTTGGTGGGTTCCCGTTCCATCCTCGGGCATCCTTTTTATGTGGCGTGGCAGCGGGGTGAACTAAGCCGTGCCCAGCTGGCCAGCTACGCGCGTGTCTACTATCCACATGTCGCGGCATTCCCTGGGCATCTCGGAGAGGCTCTGAGACGAGCGACGGAGCCCGCGGTTCGCGATGAGTTGGCCAGCAACTTGGCCGACGAGTTGGGGCGGCCTGCGCCCCATCCGGAGCTTTGGCTGGACTTCGCTGAGGAGCTCGGTCTGGATCGTGATCAGGTCGCGGCGGACCCACCCCATCCTGCGGCGGAAAGGATGATCGACACACTCCGGCGTCGGGCGGGCGGGAGCACAGCGGGTGCCCTGGCGGCCTTGTACGCGTACGAGTCGCAGCAGCCCGAAGTGTCCCAGACCAAGATGGAGGGGCTGCGGCGCTATTATGACGTCTCCAGCCCGAAGGGGTTGGCGTATTTCGCTGTGCACGCGACCCTCGACCGGGAGCATCGTCTGGGCGAGCGAGAGGCGCTCGCCCGCTGCCTCGATCAAGGCGCGGACGCCGACGACGTATTGGGCGCGGCGGCGGACGCTCTGGATGCGTATTGGCACCTCCTCGACGGGGTGTGTGGGGAGGCCGGGTTGCCGTTGGCCACGCACGACGTGTCGTAATCGACCATAGTTGGCCACCATGCCAGCCTATAGAGTCCGGGTGGTCAAAGACAATCTCGTCTTTTGCGCCGGTCACTTCATTACCTGCGCGGGCGCTTGCGAGTCCCTCCACGGCCACAACTACCGGGTGGCCGTCACGCTCGAAGGCCCACTGGACGAGAGCGAATACGTCTTCGACTTCGTCACCCTCAAGAGAATGACGAAGGCCATTTGTGACCGCCTGGATCACCGGGTGCTGCTGCCCTCGCACAACCCGCTGCTCGACATCCAGTCCGACGCATCCGGGTTCACGGTGCGATACCAGCACAAGACGTACGTCTTTCCCCGCGAGGATGTGGTACAGCTGCCCGTTCCCAATACGACCGCCGAACATTTGGCCGCCTGGATCGGAGATCAACTTGTGGCCGCTCTGGCCGCCGAGGGCATCTCGCACCTAACCGCACTAGAAGTAGAGGTTGAAGAGACCGTCGGCCAGTCGGCGTTCTGCCGCAGAGAGCTCAGCCGCGCGGGTCGCTAGGGCCGCGCCGCAGTGCACTCCCACGCCATCTGTCTCGCCATGGGCACGAATATGGGCGACCGTGCTGAAAACCTGCGCAGAGCCCTGGTCGAGCTGGGTGGGTGTTTTGAGGTCATCGCCGTCTCCCCGATCTACGAGACCGAGCCCGCGTACCATCTCGATCAGTCGCGGTTTTTGAATCAATGCTGCCTGGCTAGGACAGGGTTGTCGAGCCAAAACACTCTTGCTCAGCTGAAGCACTCGGAGTCGGCCCTCGGTCGTGCACCCGGCGCCCGGTTCGGCCCGCGCCTCATAGATCTGGATCTGCTGTTCTATGACGACCTGGTACTTACGTCGCCAGGCCTGACTGTGCCACATCCTCTCCTGCACGAGCGGGCTTTCGTGCTCGTTCCACTGAACGACATCGCTCCCGAGATCGTTCATCCTGCGCTGGGTGTGAGTGTGAGGGAGCTGTACGAGTGCTTGTCGGACGGGGAGAAGCGTAAGGTTTGGGCCGTAGGGGGGGCGCCGGGCACCGGCGTGTAACCCACCACGCATCCGTTGAGTCGAATCAGGTGATCCATCCGGCCCTGACCGTCGGTTCCCACACGTTCGACTGGGGTGCCCAGACCTACGTCATAGGCATCCTCAATGTGACGCCCGACTCGTTCTCCGGGGACGGGTTGGCCGTGGGTGACCATTGGTTGGACCGTATGGTGGCCCTGGCTGAGGACCACGTGGCGGCGGGGGCCCATATCCTCGACGTCGGCGGCGAATCTACGCGGCCCGGCAGCCATCCGATACCGGTGGAAGAGGAGCTCCGCCGGACGATCCCCGCCGTGCGTGCGCTCGCCGCACGCGTCAGCGTTCCGATTTCCATCGACACTTACAAGGCCGAAGTCGCGCGGCAGGCGATCGCCGAGGGCGCAACTATTCTCAACGATGTCTGGGGATTTCGCAGGGACGACGACCTCGCCCGGGTTGCGGCCGAGAGCGGCGTCGCTGTCGTGATGATGCACAACCGTAGTCGGCCTGACGACGCGGCGCAGGAGGCACGGTTGGGTGGGCGCTACGTGGGGGTGGAGTACCGGGAGCTACTCGGAGACATAAAACGCGAACTGACGGAATCGATTGAACTGGCACTGAGAGCCGGAGTCAAGGACGAGCGCTTGATCGTAGATCCCGGCATTGGGTTCGGCAAGACGGTCGATCAGAACCTGGAATTGGTCGATCGGTTGCACGAGTTGACCGAGTTGGGTTACCCCATTCTGGTGGGTCCGTCTCGCAAATCGTTCCTCGGATACACTCTGAATCTGGCGCCCGACAAGCGGATTGAAGGTACGGCTGCGGCAGTGACCCTGTGCATCGACCGGGGGGCGGACATCGTACGCGTCCACGACGTCGCCCAGATGG
>Ga0114996_10007532_pt1 | contig 12300 bp, 7 predicted proteins | sample ArcticOcean_MG_C_4_FD_87039 | JGI IMG/M metagenome (GOLD analysis project Ga0114996, IMG submission 87039) | Marine microbial communities from western Arctic Ocean - ArcticOcean_MG_CB4_134 | ecosystem: Environmental > Aquatic > Marine > Oceanic | place: Arctic Ocean: Canada Basin | collected... | reverse complement strand
TACGGCGATGTCGCCTACAGCGTGACGCCCCGACCGGAGTACCACGCGAATGGACTGAAGCGGCCTGGCCTGTATTCGCACCCGGCGAGTCTGCAGTCTGAGTTGCAGGATCGGCTCGGGCCGTTTCCGTTGTTCAACTTCTGGGGGCCGACCGCGGACATCAAATCGACCCGCTGGATTGTCGACGCAACCCTCGACGTCATCGAGAAGAACGACCCGACGCTGGCTCTCGCCTACCTCCCGCATCTGGACTACGACCACCAGAGGTTCGGGCCGGACGATCCACGGAGCTTGATGGCGGTCGCGGCGGTCGATGCCGAGGCCGGTCGACTGATCGACGCGGCGCTCGGCAAGGGCGCGGAGGTCCTGGTGATGTCCGAGTACGGGATCGAAAACGCGAACACGCCGGTGTTCCTCAACCGTGTGCTCCACGAGAAGGGGCTGCTCGCGGTTCAGGAGACGAGCCACGGTCAACTGTTGGACGCCGGCGCGAGTCGGGCGTTCGTCGTGGCGGACCACCAGGTGGCGCACGTCTACGTCCGAGATGCTTCGGACATTCCGAACGTGCGCGAAATCGTCGGCGCGGTGTCCGGCGTGGCCCGCGTGATGGATCGCGTCGAGCAAGCGGACGTCGGGATCGACCACGAGCGAAGCGGGGAACTCGTGTGCGAGGCAGAGCCCGGTTGTTGGTTCGCCTACCACTACTGGCTCGATGAAACGCGCCGCCCGGACTTCGCGACCACGGTCGACATCCATCGCAAGCCGGGCTACGACCCAACCGAACTCTTCGTCGACCCCAAATTGAGCGCCCCCAAGCTGAAGGTCGCTTTCACCTTGGCGAAGAAGATGCTCGGGTTCCGCTACTTGATGGACGTCATCGGCACGGACCCGTCAGTCGTCGGGGGGTCGCATGGGAGGCTCTACGACGATCCGGACGCGGGCCCTCTGTTCGTCTCGTCGTCTTCCACCGCTGCCGCCGACAACGTGTCCGCCTTGGAGATCAAGACCCGCATCCTCTCCCACCTGAAGTGAGAACGGTTTCAGTCACCCTGTTTCGTGAGGCTAGTGCGCAGCCGGAGAGTCGCGTCTGATGGTTTCGGCGCCAGGGTGATGCGCCACCGAGGGGCGCGGCGGCGGATCTCCGGGACGCGTTTGTTCTTGGTTTTCTTCGGCGTCGCTTGCAAGCCGGGGTGCGCTTCGACTCCGGCTTTTGCGAGGGTCGCGGTAAGCGGTAGTTCCTGGATGCTGGTTACGCACGCGAAGATGTTTGCGAACTTGCGCCCGCCGGTCTTCTCGCACCAGTCGCGGATGTCGGCGTTCGTGTACCCTCGTCTTCGTGCGGCGCACTGCCTGGCGAGCCCGCGCACCGCGTGATCGAGGGACATCTTCCCCCCGGTGTTCGCGCGGATCTCGACGTCGAGCAGGAGACACAGGAGTTGCCCGACGAGTCGCGGATGTGGCGCGCCGGGTTGGAGCATATCCTTCGGCGCCCGGATCCGGGCGCCCGTCGCGGCGACGGACGTCTTCAAGCGTCGCGAGTCGCGTTGCAGCCGGTTGATCTGCGCGGCGATCGTCCGCGTCCAGAACGGATCGGGCTTCTCGAGACCAGCGCGCACGATCGCTAGTTCCGCGTGGTACTCCTCCACCCCCAACCAAAACCAAGCCTCCTTGGTCAAGGTGTGTCTCTCGATCGAGCCCTGGGAATCTCGCGCCGCTGGGTGGAAGAACTTCCCGTTCCACGCCGCGAGATGCGCCCTCGCGATGTGTCTCAGCAAGATTGGCGAGGAACGAAGCTGGTGCGTGACGATCTCCGCGCACCGGCTATGTCCCGTCGCCGATGGTTGGCCGCTCTTCCGACCGAACAAGAACACGTAATCGGAGTAGGGCAGCGGTCCCATCGCGAATCGATTGGCGCGGATGATCTTCGCCAGTCGATCGGTGAACTCCTTTCGGTCGGTTCGATCGCGATCGAATCCCGAGAAGACGACGTGGTGCGCGATGCCGTCCACTGCGAACTGCGTGGTCTTGAACTTCCCGATGTGGAGCGGCGATCCGGCCAGCGTCGCGTAGTCGACGGCGGCATAGCTTCCGTCGTCAGAACGCGGCAGCGCGGTCGCCACCTCGAAACCCGGGGGCAGGGCGACGGTCAGTCTCTGCTTCGCGCCCGGCACTTCGAGCCACGTCGAACCACCACGAAGGACGAACGATTCGTGGTAGCGCATCGTCTCCGGCTTGCCATCCGCCGCGCCGGCCTTTCGAAACGTGTGTGGATTGCGTTGCCCGAGGCCTGTTGCCACGGTCCTTCCGACGATCGGGATCTCGTGGTGCAGGGTGATCGTGGTGGCGCCGCCGGTTGAAATCGTCCAGAGGCTCTGGGGCAGGCGGGGGTTGATCGTCAGGGCGGTCTCGCCTCGCGTGGCACGGAGTTTCCATCCAGCGGGGGGGCGGGCTGACCGGATCCCCGGCGTGAAGACGGGGTACCAGGCTGGCATCCGAACGAGCAACTCGGTCCCCGTGAGCCCGCTCACCCGGACCGCAACCTTCGCGTTCCCATCACCTATCGCGAACGCGAGGTGATGGTGCGCGACGAGCTGGGCCTCTGCCGGTGCGGCGGAAACGCAGAGGGCGGCGAGGCCGCCGAGCAGCGCGCGGGTCTGGGTCATGGCGCCATGATACGGGTCTCTCCACGACGCGCGCAGTGGTTCGGGAGTGCTTCCCGTCGCCCGGAAGCGATCGTCCCGAACGGACAAGACCCCGGCGGTGACGCCAGCTTGAAACAATCACGGCACGCTGGGCTAGTTCACCGTAACCTTCTCCGTTGCGGTCATCCCCCGGCAACCCCTGGACCTTTCTCGGAACGACCCCCGCCGCTTGGTCCCAGCGGCCACGGGACCCCGCGCGAGCTTCCCCAGTGTCTGGCAAGTTTTCATCCATCCTGATCGCCGCAGTGTGTTGCCTGGGCCCCGTTTCCGGCCAGGCGCCGTATCTGCACAACCACAGGCCCCGGCTGCCTCACAGCCAGGGCCCGGCCGTGGCGTGCCTGATGGTCGATCTCAACTCGGACGGGCGCATGGACCTCGTTCGGGCTAGCAAGGGGGGCTTCGGGATCTTCATCCAGGACGCGGGCGGGCGTTACGAGGCGGCGGCGGTCGCCAAGGCCGCCCTCACCGGCACCGAGATCGTGTCCCTCGCGGCGGGGACGATCACGCTTGGGAAGTTCCCCGACGTGGTCGTCGGCTACCGCGACGGGCGGGTGATGGTCTACCCGAGCAGCGGGGGTGCGTTCGGCAAGCCTTGGGTCCTCCCAAAGATCTCCGGTTCGCTGCGACCGACCGTCTCCGAAGTACTCGTCGGCGACCTCGACAACGACGGTGACGATGAGATCGTCATCACGCTGAATCAGGAGCGTCCGGTGGTGTTCAGCGTAGTCGGGACGAATGTGTTCAAGCAGGCGCGGTTGCTCCGGGGACCGCTCTTGCAGGCACCTCGCTCGGTTCTCACCGACCTGGACGTCGACGGCGACCTCGACCTGCTGAGCATCAGCGGCGGGGCGCCGGCGTATCCAGGGTTGTACACCAACACCCGCGGGGCGATGACGATCAGTTCTGCGGCGTTTCCCATCTCGACCCGCATTGCCACGACCAAGCTCATCGCTGCGAGGGTCCTCGGCAAGGCCAGCACCGAGCTGCTCATCGCGCCTGTCTCCTATTCGGCGGCGCCGGTGCGGATCTTCCGCAACACCAGTTCGTCTCCTGGGAAGATCACCTACGCGCCCTACAACGTGACGTCGGCATTCGCGGTGAGCAGGCCCTGGGACGTGGTCGCCGGCGACGTCTCCGGCGATGGCCTCCCTGACTTGATCGCGATCAATTTGAACGGTTCGGTCGTCGTCGGCGTCAACTCATCGACCTCCCCAGGTTCGTTCCGGACAGCCCTGACGTTGTTGAGCTCGGCGCCGCGAGCCAAGCTGTGTGCAGTCGATCTGGAGAACGACAAGGACGTCGACCTCTACGTCGCCGGTGCGGGAGCAGAGGACAGTCTGCTCCTGGGCAACGGGAGTGCTGGGCTACTCGATCGTGATACCGAGTCCCGGGGGATGCCGATCGGAAGACTCATCCGCGCGCTGATCGGCGTCACGGATCTGACTGGTGAAGGAGATCCCGACCTGGCCCTTTGGGACATCACCGGACGCGCCTCGATGATGCGGAACATGGACGGTCAGGCTCGGTTCGAGCGGGTCGCCAACACGAAGGTGCCGGCGCTGCCGGCCAGCGTCTACATCGATGTCCAGAGCGCGGCGGTGGCTTCGCGCACCACTCACGACTTCCTGGTGCTGGGCTACGTCTCGATAAACAACGCGACGGGAATGCGTACCGTCGTGCGTCGTTCGACTGGCCAGCTCATCGACGAAACCGCACTGCGGTGGCGCAACACCACGCGGTTTGTTTCGATGACCGTCGCGGACATCGCGGGACACGTCACGGGAAGCGTGGGCACCGCTGGACTGTCCGATGTCGTCGGATTGGATGCGTACGGCAACATCGTGCTGGCTATCAACAGTAAGGGCACGTTCTCCCGTTCCGTCGTCGTTTCGAAATCCCGGGCCCGGGTCGGTTCGAAGGTCCTGGTGCAAGACATCAATCTGGACAAGCTTCCGGATCTCGTGATTCTCCAACCGAGCTCGACGGTGCGCGTGCTCCTGGCCGATCCGAAGAACGCCGACAGGTTTGTCGAGATAGTCGGTCCATCGGTCGTCGCGCAAGGCGGCATTCTCGAGGATGTGACGGGCGACCTCTTCCCCGACCTGGTCCTCTCGGTTCCTTCGGCGAGCAGCAAGGTCCGCATCTGGATCGGGCTCCCCACCGGGAGGTTCCTCGACCGGACGAGCACTCTGATGCCGAAGCTCGGGACCAGTCTCGGGATCGTGACGGACATCGCGGCCATCCATTCATCGAACACGACCCTGAAGTCCGTGGTTCTCGGTTTCCAGGGCGGGGGTGATCGGATCATGAGGTTGTCGCGCGGGATCTTCGGCGTGCCGGAGTTGCTGTCCTTCCGCGGGAGCACCAAGACGCGGGAGCTGCTCGTGCGCGACCTCGACCTGGACGGGGACGACGATGTGATCGTCGTGCGGTTCGATACGTATCCTGCGCTTCTGCTCGGACAGTCGTTCCAGTTCACGCACCGCGGCGGGTTGTCGCAACTCGGGCGAGAAGCGTCCATACACGTCGCGTTGCCGGACCGTCAGACATTCGGTGTCCTCGGCATCGGCTATCCGGTCGTCAGGTTCGAGATCCCGTTCATGGGCGTCGTTCGGATGGGCCGGTTCTCCGTTTTAATGCCGATGCCCAACCCGCCGACGAAGTTGATCCACGAGGTCCGCGTGAAGATTCCGACGAGCATCGGGCTGACTCCGATCCCGATGCAGATGTTCACGCTCAAGAACGCGCAGATCTACTTCCGGAATCTGGACCTGTTCCAGCCGACGAGGCACTAGCCGTCCGCAGCCTCCCAGCTCGGCGAACCCAGGACTCTCCGCAGCGTCCCCGCACGGCAGGCCCCAGAATGCTCAGGCTCAGCACGGTGTCGCCACCTTCGCGAACCGTGTTCGTACGCGATCCGGCGAGCAGTCCTACCCGCCCCTGTAGACAGAAACGGGCCACGCTAACGCGCAGCCCGCCTCTTTTCTCGACCGGTTGGACGACCGCTAGTAGTCCATGTCCGGCGTGTCACCGCCGCCCTTCTTCTTCTCCGGCACCACGGACACCAACGCGTCCGTCGTCAGGAGCAGGGTAGCAACCGAAGCTGCGTTCTGCAGCGCGGCGCACGCGACCTTCGTCGGGTCGATGACGCCAGACTTGACCAGGTCTTCGTACTTCTCGGTCGCCGCGTTGACGCCGTAGTTGTAGTCCGAGGACTCGGCAACGTTCTGCACGACGATCGAGCCGTCTACGCCCGCGTTCTCGACGATCTGCCGGGTCGGGGATTCGAGGGAACGCAGGATGATGTCGACACCGATGCGCTCGTCGGCGCTGACCTTGAGGTTCTTGAGCACAGAGCGGGCCTTTATGTAGGCCGTGCCGCCGCCGGGGAGGATGCCCTCTTCGGTCGCAGCGCGCGTCGCGTGCAGCGCGTCTTCGACGCGAGCCTTCTTCTCCTTCATCTCGGCTTCCGTAGCAGCGCCGACCATGACCTGGGCGACTCCGCCGGAGAGCTTCGCGAGGCGCTCCTGGAGCTTCTCGGTGTCGTAGTCCGAAGTGGAACGCTCGATCTCGGCACGGATCTGCGAGACGCGACCCTTGATGTCGCTGTTCTTGCCGGAGCCTTCGATGATCGTCGTGTCGTCCTTCGTGATGATGACCTTCTTGGCGGAACCGAGGTCGGCGGTGGTGACCGCGTCGAGCTTGATGCCGAGGTCTTCCATGATCGCCTTGCCGCCGGTCATGATGGCGATGTCGTCCATCATGGCCTTGCGACGGTCGCCGAAGCCCGGTGCCTTGATGGCTGCGCACTTGAAGATGCCGCGGAGCTTGTTGACCACGAGCGTCGCGAGGGCTTCACCCTCGATGTCCTCGGCGATGATCAGGAGCGGACGACCGGACTGCGCGATCTTCTCGAGCAACGGCAGCATGTCCTTGACGTTAGAGACCTTCTTCTCGTGGACGAGAATCCAGGGCTCCTCGAGGACGACCTCCATCTTGTCCATGTTCGTGACGAAGTGCGGCGACAGGTAGCCCTTGTCGAACTGCATGCCTTCGACCCACTCGACGACGGTGTCGAGGCTCTTGCCTTCTTCGACCGTGATCACGCCGTCCTTGCCGACACGCTCCATGGCCTCGGCGATGATCTTGCCGATCTCCTCGTCGTTGTTGGCCGCGATGCAGCCAACCTGCGAGATCTCCTTCTTGCCCTTGACCGGAGTCGAGTGCTTGCGGAGGTTCGCGACGACGGCGGCGACGGCCTTGTCGATGCCGCGCTTGATCCCGATGGGATTCGCGCCAGCGGTCACGTTCTTGAGGCCTTCCTCGAAGATCGCTTCGGCGAGCACCGTCGCGGTGGTCGTGCCGTCACCGGCGACGTCCGAAGTCTTCGCGGCGACTTCCTTCACGAGCTGCGCGCCCATGTTCTCGTACTTGCCTTCGAGCTCAATCTCTTTGGCGACAGTCACGCCGTCCTTGGTCACGGTCGGACTACCGAAGGACTTCTCGATGATGACGTTTCGGCCACGGGGCCCGAGAGTGACTTTGACTGCGCGGGCGAGTTGGCGAACGCCATCGCGCATCCGCTCCCGTGCTTCTTGATCGTAAGCGATCTTCTTGACGGCCATTGGTTATCCTCTTTCTTGAATGTGTGTGTGTTAGTGGATCACGGCGAGGATCTCGTCCTCACTCATGATCAGGTAGTCTTCGCCGTCGAGCTTGATCTCGGAGCCGGCGTACGAGGAGAACAGGACGCGGTTCTTGACCTTCAAGGTCATCTCCATCCGCTCGCCGTTGTCCGTGATCTTGCCGGCGCCTACCGCGATCACGGTGCCTTCGGCCGGCTTCTCTTTGGCGGAATCGGGCAGGATGATGCCGCCCTTGCTTGTATCTTCGGCGTCCACGCGTCGCACGAGCACCCGGTCACCGAGTGGGGTGACAGAGATCTTCTTGGACTTGGACTTGGACTTGGTCTTGGTCATGGGGTTGAGGTCTCCTCTACTGGAGAGAGTCGGTTTGGGAGTAGGTCATGAGCCGGGTGCGCTAGGCGCGGATCCCGGCGGGTTGGGAAAGTGGCGCTCGATGAGAAGGTCCAGCGAGCGTTGTAGATGTTGGATCGCGATCGGCTTGCGCAGGAAGGAGAACACGCCCGCATCCAGCGCGGCGTCGGTCTCCGATGACGTGGCTTCCCCCGACATCATGATCGACGGCAGCGGTCCGATCTCGCGAGCGATCGTCCGGAACAAGTCGAGTCCGTTTCCGGTGGGAAGGTGCAGGTCGAGCAGGCCAATGTCTAGTTCGACGCGGCGGGCCATCTCCAACGCCTCGTGGCTGTGTTCCGTCGGGTAGGCGGTCAGCCCCCGTTCCCGCATCAGTTCCGTGAGGATCTGGCGGAGCGGGTCGTGGTCTTCCACGATGAGCACACGCAGGGGTCGGGACATATGTTGTGTCGGCGGAGAGATCCGCGGTCCCGCGGGGGGAGCAATCTCCATGCCGCCTGTGGCAACTCACCGAAAACAGTTGTCATGATAGTGGTTATGACGGATTGGGCACGGGTGGAACGCGCCAAAACTGCCAAGGTGACAGGCGATCCCGTCGGTACAGCTGACAATTCGTCGGGGCTGCGTTCGAGGCTCAGCCCGAGCCGCGGGGGTCGGTGGCCGGGCGCGTGTTCCCGCGCGCCGCTCCGGCGACGTAGGGACGGCTAATCGTCGTCGTCGTCGTCGTCGTTGTCGTCGTCGTCGTCGTTGTCGTCGTCCATCCCGCTCGCGAGTGGCTCGCCGTCCTCGTCGAACTCCTCGCCGAAATCGTCGTCCAGATCGTCGTCGGGCTCCTCTTCCGCGTCGTCGCCGAAGTCGTCCTCGTCAACCTCGTCAACCTCGTCGTCGTCCTCGTCCTCGTAGGACGCCAGGACGCGGTCCCAATCCTCTACCTCGATGGGGGAGTTGCACACGAGGCAGATGCCGTCGTTGTCTCTCAGGTCTTCCAGGGATTCAGGGTTTCGGTAGGCCTTGCGGCATTCTTCGCAATTGACAACCTTTCCCATGAGATGCGCGATTCGAGTTGGTACGTAGTCGGAGGTGGCTGGGACGGTTCCCGCGGCTCTGCTCAAAATCCTTACCGAAGAAACCGGGCGGGGGAAGGGCCGGGACGCTGAATTTCCACGATTCTATCGGATGAACCGGGATGCGATAATCCTCGGCATGTCTTGGTTGGCCTCACTTTTCCTGGCGTTGCCTCAGGAGCCTGCGATTCTCGTCAAGAATCCTGCGACCGTCAATCGGGACGAGGTCGTTCGGGCGTCCCTGCCCCTGCCGCGGGGCAGGTTCAAGACCCTGCCCTGGGTCAAGGTCGGGGGGGAATGGGCTCCGACCGTTCCGTTGGTGCGATGGCCGGATGGCAGCCTCGCCGTGGTGCAACTGCACCCGCGCGTAACGCTGGCGGCTGGTGCCCGCCGCAGGATCAAAGTCGAACTGACGCCGGAAGGTCAGCCAGGAAACGAGGCTCTCGCGTGGCCGCTGCAGGGTGACATCCCAATCCACACGGAACTCGAAGATCCGTGGGGAAACGTGTTCCGCGCGCGCTTCGTACCGGACACGATGGCAGGACCGAAGGGCGTGCTCCGCTCGAGTTCGCGCGTCAGGGTTCGGCGGTTCCGCTCCGTTCACCGTGCCGATGCCGGTAAAACTTCCGGCACCGACAAGGAACCGCGGTTGTTCTTCAACCTGGTCGCGTACCTGACGACCTTCGCCGGCGAGAATCGCGCGGAGCTGACCCTGGTTCTCGAGAATGGCGACAAGCCAGTCATCGGTCCGGCGCGTTTCCGTCGATTCGTGATGGTCGTCGAGAGCCGCCAACTTTTCACACGACCGCGGTTCATCGTCGAGAACGGGTTGCGACCTCCCGAACTGGTCGACGGTCGTTGGCGGCAGACGCTCCTCGGCCCGAGCGACCAACTGTACCTGGGCGACAGAACGGCGAAGGCCTGGCGGTTCGACCTGTTCCTCGACCACAAAGGCGAGGACCAAGAGAAGCGCGATGCCGCGCGGATCGCCGCCGAGTTTCCGTTGCGCCCCACGCCCGATGTCACGTGGACGCGACACACCGGCGCCTTTGGCGCGCATGGAGGGCCCGCGCCCGGTCTCGGAGAAGAGACCGCCGAATCCGTCTGGACGAGACATCGATGGGGGTTTCACGCGGACTTCGGACCGTTCGGTGGCTTTGGTGATCCCCGGGACGCCGCCGCGAACGGCACGCCGCGGAATGGCCCGAGCGCGCTGCACAACGTGATTCGTTTCGGATCGGGTCCGCTACTCGGCTGCGCGGAGGGCATGGTCCTGCAACATTGCTTGCGTCCGACGCCGGGATCGGGCTTGCGCATTCCCGCCGAGACGAAGAAGCTCCGACAAGGTCTCTCGAAGCGGACGATGCGTCGACCCCACGGTTTCACGGCGATGGACTACGAGCACTTCTCGGCGGACTTGCTGTACGACTACTACTGGCTGACCGGAGACGCTCTCGCCCACGACGAACTGGCGCGACTCGGTCGCGGATTGAGGGGGGTCCTCAGCGACTTGCCGTTTCGGACGTGCCGCGGCGAGGGGTGGTGCATGCAGGCGGCGGTGCTGATCTCACGCGCTACCGGAGATGCTCGACCGGTGCAATTCGTGCACAAGCGGTTCGTCGAATCGGTCGAACCGACGCTCGGTACGGATCCCGCGCCCTACCTCATACGGCAGCCGCCACATCCTGATGCTCTCGACGGCAAGGAGGCGTTCGACTGTCCCTGGCAGATGGCCGCGCTCGCGCACGGCGCCCACGCGATGTTCGCGCAGACCGGCGACACCCGCTACGCGCGATTGGTGGTCCGCGCTGGCCGCGTCATGGCCGGTTCTGGATGGCTCGAAGACGAGGGGCCGAAGTACTTCGTAAGTGCTGCCGGCGCAGACCGGTACGCCATGGCGGTAGGGATCGGCCCGCTGGAGGGCACCGCACTCATGGAGGTCGGCGCGTTCGTCCTGGCTGAAGAAATGGCGCAGAAGGACTCGGACAGGCGGACGTTCAGGAGTCGGGCGGAGACGATCTTCGCCCCGTACGAGAAGGCAGAGCGTGACCGGACGGCGATGAACACCTGGTTCCAGTTGCTCCTCGACCGGAGGGCCCGCCGCCGATGACCCTGGCGATCCTCTACACACTCGCCGTGGAGGAGGGCCTTCCGCCGGTCGTCGGCGCGGCACCGTACAGCGTGCTCGCTCGTCAGCTGCCGCGGTTGGTCGTGAATCGGATGAACGGCGACCGGGACGAGGGCGTGCGCTTCTTTCCTCTTCTGGGCATGGCGGAGGGCAAGCGCCAGTTCTTCTCAATTCCGGAGATGCTCGACGCGGAACGCCTGATAACGCTGCACGGCTTGCACGAAGGCGTGCCATTCGTCGTCGACGGTCGAATCGGAAACGGTGCAATCAGCTTCCGTGTCCACGACGAGAAGAAGGTGACGATCCTGGAGAAGACGGTCGAGTTCGATCCTCTCGATCCGCTTCCCGCCGCGAAGCGCATGCTCTTCGAGCTGAGCGGAGTGTTCGGCTGGCATGGTGCGTTACCGGAGATGCTCGACATCGAACAACCGGCGTTGAGTTACTACCTCGTCGCCAAGGATGATCTTCTCTGTCTCGAAGCCGGTTTCGGCCGCGACGAAGATGAACAATGGGTGAAAGCGGCGCGGACGTTGTTCGATCTCCTACCGGATCACCGCGAGGTCCAGATCGTCTTGCTCGACATCTGCCGACACCTCGTGCGGGGCAAGATAGCCTCGTCCGAGGTGAAGGAGTTGTTGATGCACGCCGTGCAGGGGACCGAGGGCCTCGAGTTCGCGGGAGAGTCCGCGGCGATTCTCGATGACCTCGGGCATCGGCAGGAATCCGACAACCTGTTCGAGAGGGTCGTGGGCGAGTCGAAGATCTCCGAAGCCGTCGCGGTTCGACTCGCGGGGTTCCTGTTCCGACACGGTCGCTTTTCCGAAGGGCGCGACCACCTCGAAGGGCTGATGGCGCGCGGCGTGACGGGAACACGCTTGCTCGCCCAGATCGCGGTTTTCTACCAAAGGCTCGGTCAGCACGATGAGCGCCGCGCGGTTATCGACGAACTCGCGACGCGGACCGCGCTGCCGCCTGCAGTCGGGCGAATGGTATGTTGCGAGCTCGTCGATCAGGGACGCGTGGATGACGCTCTTTCCACGATCGGGAGTTGCATCGAAGCGACGCCCGAGGACCCTGCCGTGTGGTTGGAAAAAGGTCGCGTGCTTCTTCACGGCGAGAACCCGACCGACGCTGCCGCTGCTCTCGAGGAAGTGTTCCGGAACAATCCGTCGCCGACTATCAAAGAGGAAGCTGCGCGGCTGCGGCGATTCGTCGACCTTCCCGACGTGCTCCCCGCGTTGCGCATCGTCGATGCGGCGCTCGTGGGCAATCACCTCGAGCGCGCGGTGCGGCTCGCTAACGAACTGGTGCAGGCGCACCCCTCCATCGCCGAAGCGTGGTTGTTCCTGGGCGTCGCGCACCAACGCGCCGAGGTTCCGGGCGAAGCGATCGGCGCTCTGCAGCGGGCG
>Ga0114996_10007527_pt1 | contig 12305 bp, 13 predicted proteins | sample ArcticOcean_MG_C_4_FD_87039 | JGI IMG/M metagenome (GOLD analysis project Ga0114996, IMG submission 87039) | Marine microbial communities from western Arctic Ocean - ArcticOcean_MG_CB4_134 | ecosystem: Environmental > Aquatic > Marine > Oceanic | place: Arctic Ocean: Canada Basin | collected... | reverse complement strand
CAGGAAGCGCTACGCGCGTTCGAGGACGCGCTCGCGGTCCATCCGCACCTCTCGGGCGCCCGCAGCGCCGTCGAGAACATCACCAAGTCGCTCGAGCAGAAGAGCAACTAACGGGGGAGGCCGATATGGGGAAGACGATCATCGAGGTGCCCGGCATCAGCTAGGCCACCCGCGACCACAACGTGCCGCTCTCGCCGGTCGTCCGCGCCGGCGATTTCGTGTTCGTTTTCAGCATGCCTCCGCTCGATCCTGCCACTGGCGAGCTGGTGCTCGGCGATGTTGAAGTCCAGACCGAACGCGTGCTCGAGAACGTCAAGCTCGCGCTCGAAACGGCTGGGACGCTGCTCGAAAAGGTGGTGAAGGTCAACGTCTACGCGCCCAACGCGGCTTGGTTCCGACGCATCAACGCGGTCTATGCGCGCTATTTCCCAGCCGCTCCATCGCCCCACCGAGCGCCCATGCCCGCGCCTCTAGGTAAGGCGCCGACCCAAGTCGAACAAGGTCGCGACCAGGATCAGGGGCCGCGGGTAGCCGTTTCTCCTATTCCGCGGCGCGGACGCGGCGCGGAATTCGGCGCTTGAGGGGCGCCCTATGGTACTCGCCGTCCTTCATCACCATCAGCAGGTTGTCCTTGTCCTGAAGCAGGGTGACGTCGGCCAACGGGTCACCGTCCACCAGCAGCAGATCGGCGAGGTAACCCACCTTGACCTGGCCGAGCGCCAACGGGTCGTCGCCGGCGAAGGCTTGCCCCCCCCAGTTCGTCGCCATGGTCAGCACCTGGGCCGGCGTGAAGCCCATCAGATTGACGAAATGCTCGAGGTCGCGGGCGTCCGTCCCGTGCGGGTTCCAGGCGAAGCCGTAGTCACCGAACGGCAACACGTGCACGCCGCGCTTGAACAGCTTTTGCGTGACCTCGCAGGCGGTTTCGAGTTCGCGGTCAAAACGATGGGCGAGCGCCCACTCCCTGGTTATGCCCCATTCGCCGGCTTCGTAGAGCGTCGTGAAGATCGCCCCCATCGCCGGGCACACCACGTGATCCGCCTTGTGCTTTTCCAGCAGGTCGAGCGTGCGCTCGGTGGCGAAGGTGGCGTGATAGATGAAGGTGACGCCGTATTTGAGGCACAGCCGCACCGAGCCATCGCTGCGCGCGTGCGCAGCCAAACGCTTGCCGCGCGAGTGCGCGACCTCGGCCGCCGCCGCCACCTCGTCCTCAGCCATCACCGTAGTTTCTTCGCCGGCGTGTTCGGCAAACTCGTCGCCCGAGATCGTGAGCTTGACGATGTCGACGCCCTCGCGAATGAACTCGCGCACTTTGCGCCGCACCTCGATCGGCCCGTCAGCAATGACAAAGATCGATTCGTGATCCATATGCATCTGGCGCGAATCCCACGGTCCTCCGGTCGGATTGAACTGGGTCGAGCACGCGCGCATTCGCGGACCGGGGACGCGCCCCGCGTTGATCTCGTTGCGCAACGCGATATCGATGCGTGGCTTCTGGGTCGAGCCGCTCACCACCGCCGTGAACCCGTGGTCGAGGGCCGTTCGCGCGTTGTAGGTCGCGATCAGCATGTTCTCCTCGGGTGGCGTGTTGCCAGCCTCGTCGGGCGAAGCGAAATCGGTGTAGGCCAGGTGGCCGTGGCAGTTAACCAGCCCCGGCATCAGTGTCGCCCCGCCACCGTCAATGACCGTGGCGCCATCGCCGGAAATTTTCTGGTTGCCCTTGGCGACTGCCTTGATCTGGTTGCCCTGGACCAGCACCTCGCCGGGAAACGACTTTTTGCCGGTGCCATCGAAGATCGTCACGTTGGTGAACAGTTGGTTGGCCATGGCGCATCCTCCAATCGCGCGTCGCGCCCCCCAATAGGTTACCATCGAATTCATGGCGCTAGGCATCGCCGGGAGGTGGAATCGTGAAGATCGAGGCGGCGCCGCTGGTTTCTATCGCGAGCTTCGTGTGCCCGCGCTCCCACGGCGCCTGCCGGCCGCTGCGCGCCCTCGGTCTCGACCTGCGGACCCTAAAATTCTTTCCGGTCGAGCCGGCCGGCGGTATCGCCGCCCGTGCCTGGGTGGACATCACGGAGCTGGTGGCCGCCACGGCCGCGCGCGCCAAACAACTCATCAGCGGAGAACAATCATGAAGTACGTCTACTACGGCACGATGGATCCGATGTGGGCCACCCGCACCGAAGAGCGCTGGAAGATCGTCGCACCCAAGCTCGCTGAGTTGGGGATCGCGATCGAGGCCCTCTACTACACTCAGGGCGAGTTCGACTTTATCGAGATCGTCGAGTGCGACGATCCCCAATCGGTGCTGGCCTACTCCATCTGGATGGCCAAGGAAGGAATTGCGCGGACCAGAACGATGCCGGCGTTCGCCAAGGAGGACTTCGATGGCGCCTGCGCGCTCGTCTGACGCGAAGAGTTCGCCATGAGGCTCAAAGGCCGGGTCGCCCTCGTCACGGGTGGTGCCCAAGGTATCGGCGCCGAAATCGCGAAGCGCTTCGCCGCCGCGGTGGTCACTGAAATCGAGGCCGCCGGCAGCGCTGCCGCGCATTTTCAGGCCGGTCTTCGAATCGTCGCCGAGATAGACCGCGTGGCCGCCGCCGTCATGGCGGCCCTCGGCACCATCGATATTCTCGTGAACAACGCCGCTCCATTCGCTCGAAGGCGCTGGAGGAATGCAGCGAGGCCGACTGGAACGATCATCTTGACCTCAATCTTAAGGCGGCGTTCTTTCTCGCCCGCGCCGTGGTGCCGGAACTCAAATGCCAGGGCGGCGGCAAGATCATCAATGTGTCGTCGGTTGCCGGTGTCGGCAGCTTTCCAAACTCCGCGCCCTACTGCGCGAGCAAGGGCGGCCTCAACATGCTGACCAAGTCGCTGTGTCTCGAACTCGCCCGCTTCGGCATCAACGACAACACACTCTCACCTGGCAACATCATGATGCCCATGAATGAGGATCTGCGCACCGGCGGCGAGTGGTGCGAGCGCGTGCGCTATCGCACGCCGACCGTTGAGGACTTCCTGCCGGCCGTGGACATGGCCGGGACGGCGGTGCTTCTTGCCTCGGATGACGCCCGCTCGGTCCATGGCGCCAACATCATGGTCGATGCCGGCTGGGCCGCGCGGTAGCCGGTGGAAATGGCCGACAAAGTCTGCTTGCTGACCGGCGCCAGCTCGGGAATCGGCCGTGCGGCGGCGCTGACGCTCGCTGATCGCGGCGTGAGATTGCTCCTGGCGTGCCGGGACGGTGATCGCGGCGAGGCGGTGCTGGCGGAGGTGCGGCGGCGCGGCGGCGCGGACCGGGCCCAACTGTTGGTGGCCGATCTCGCTTCCCAGGCGGAGGTGCGACGACTCGCCACGGAAGTGCGGGTGCGCACGGACCGGCTCGACGTCCTCATCAACAACGCGGGCTTGGTCACCAGCCGCCGCGAGATCACCGAGGACGGGCTTGAAACGACCTTGGCCGTCAATCACCTTGCGCCCTTCCTGCTGACCAACCTGTTACTCAACCAGCTGAGCACTTCCGCGCGCGTCGTCACTGTCGCCTCGGATGCTCACCGGAGCGGCGCTATCTGTCTCGACGACCTGCACGGCGAGCTGCGATGGTGGACCTATCGCGCCTACGCCCAGTCGAAGCTCGCCAACGTCCTGTTCACCTACGAGCTCTCGCGCCGCCTGAGTACGAGCGGCGTTACCGCTAATTGCCTCCATCCAGGCCTCGTCGGGACTCGCATCTTCAATAACACGCCATGGCCGGCGCGCCTGGTCATCGCACCCATGTCGCTATTCTTCGCATCCTCGTCGAAGGGCGCCGAAGGCGTCGTCAAACTGGCGCTCGCGCCGGAGATGGAGGGTGTCACGGGGCGCTACTTCGACCGTACGGAAGAAGCGCACTCGTCGGCCGCGTCCCACGACGTGGAGCTCGCCCTCAGGTTATGGGACGTGAGCGAGCGACTTACTGGACTCGCTTCGGCGGCCACAGCGTGAGGGCAAAAACGGCGTGACAGTAAACGAGGGACATGGTCGGCGATGAATCTTGCACGAATGCTGAGCGCGCGCGCCGCCGAGGGCCGGCCTATCGGCGTCGGCCTGATCGGCGCGGGCAAGTTCGGAACGATGTTCCTGGCCCAGGCGCGCTTGACTCCCGGCTTCAAGCTGGTCGGCATCGCCGATCTTTCCCACCAGCGTATTCACGATGCCCTGGAGCGGACCGGATGGGCGGCCGATGAAGTGCCCACGACCGATGACGCGGCGGCACTGGTCGCCGCCGACGGTGTCGAGGTCGTGGTAGAGGTGACCGGCGACCCGGCAGCTGGTGCGGCCCATGCGCTTGCCGCCTTCGCCGCCGGGCGCCACGTGGTGATGGTCACCGTCGAGGGCGATGCCCTGGTCGGACCGCTGCTGGCACGCCGCGCCCGCGAGGCCGGCGTCCTCTACTCGCTCGCCTATGGCGATCAGCCGGCGCTGATTTGCGAGCTAGTCGATTGGGCGCGAGCAAGCGGCTTCGAGGTGATCTGCGCCGGCAAGGGCACCAAGTACCTGCCCCACTACCACGCCTCAACGCCGGACACGGTGTGGGAACACTACGGCTTCGATCCAGAAATGGTGGCGGGCGGCGACTACAACGCCCGCATGTTCAACTCCTTCCTCGATGGCACCAAGTCGGCGATCGAAATGGCGGCGGTCGCCAACGCCACCGGCCTCAAACCGCCGGCCCGCGGCCTCGACTTTCCGCCCTGCGAGGTTGATGAGCTGTCGGCCAAGCTGATCCCGCAGTCGGAAGGTGGTGTGCTCGATCGCGCCGGCACGGTCGAGGTCATCTCCAGCCTCGCGCGCAACGGCACGCCGCTCGCCCATGACCTGCGCTGGGGCGTCTACGTCACCTTCGCGGCCCCTAGCGAGTACGCTCGCCGCTCGTTCCTGGAGTACGGCTTGAAGACCGATGCCTCGGGCCGCTATGCGAGCCTCTATAGGCCCTACCACCTGATCGGTCTCGAACTCGGCATCAGCGTGGCCTCGGTCGCGCTGCGCGGCGAGGCTACAGGCGCGCCGTCCGCCTTCCACGCCGATGTCGTCGCTACCGCCAAGCGCGACCTCGTGGCTGGCGAAGCGCTCGACGGCGAGGGCGGCTACACCGTCCATGGCCGGCTGATGCCGGCGGCCGCCTCGCTTAGCTCAGGCGCCCTGCCGCTCGGCCTAGCCAACGGCCTCCGCCTCGCGCGACCGGTCGCCGCTGGCACGGCGGTCGGGTGGGACGATGTCGAACCGCCCCCCGCGACGCCGATCCTCGCCCTCCGCCGCGAAATGGAAACCCTGTTCGCGCCCGCCGGCGCCGCCACCTTGTCACCCCGCGCTTGACGCGGGGTCCGTGCCCGTGCCGCACTGCGCGGCTACCTGCCCGGAGCGAACAATCGCCACATCCAATCCACGAGCGCCTTGGCTGGCGGTGCGTCCGCATCGAGATATCGGGCGGTAATCGCGATGCTGAACGGCTTGCCGGGCTCCTCCTGCCAGGCGAACCAGCTGCGCATTCTCGCCTTGACGGCGTGTACCTTGCGAAAGCGCCGCTCGGGAAGCCCGGCGATACCGTCGTCCGCATAGGGGATCAACGGGTCGTCTGGCGCGACCAACTTCCGTAGGAAATCCAGCAGCATCCCCCCCACGCGTTAGCGGGCATGATCCACACTCCAAAATACGGCTTGTCGTCCACGGGAGGCACGTCTCCTATGCAGAGACCAAACGTTCTACATGCGAAGTCAATTGTCCGACAAGAGACTGATCCTTCAGTTGGAATCTTTTGACCTCGGATTTGAGATCCAAGTTATTAAACTTGTCTTTGCCTCGCTGGAACCATTGACTCTCATTGAACTGCAAAGATAGTTTCTCAGACGCGATGGCGGTGAGAAGCCAGACTCTAAACTCGGGTATCTCAATCTTCTGAAACAGTTCAATGCATTCCTCATAGTTTTCATTTAGGAATTGACCGAAAATAGCGTCACCAACGCGCTTATCTGAGCTAATCTTCCCTTGAGGAATAGGCTCTAGCTCAAGCGCCTTTAGAATCATCCCCAAGCCGAGTTTGTATTGACCTGCCTTGAGCAAGGCCTCGCCATAACCAAAGAGAATGCGGGGGTCGTTAGGAACGATTTCGTAAGCTCGACGCCCGTGTTGTACTGCCAGTTCATAATTGCCAAGCAGCACGTTGACCGCGCTGAGCAACCGGTGACATTCGAAATCATTAGCATTGCGTGACAGAGCACGATCGAGGCGACCTTGAGCTGTGGGGAATAGCTCGTCAAAACTCTCAGTTGCGTAGCCCCTAGAAAGTCTCTGCCCAATAGTGCAGGCCTTCCAGGCGTAAGCCTGTGCATTATCGGGATCCGCTTCGATAGCCTTGTCAAACATAGTCAGCGCTTCGGCACTGGCCTCTGCGGATATCTTATGGTGCAACTCTTTACCACGGAGTAAAAACTCATAAGAGCTCATGTTTAGCGTCGGCTTCCTTTTCGATCTAGACAAACTCTCGAACTCGATCTCTCCTAAAATGGACTTGGAAATGATTCCGACAATTTCATCCTGAATATCAAATATATCCTCAAGGTTACGATCAAATTTACTACCCCAGAGGACGGTTCCGTCGTTTGCATTCGTGAGCTCAACATTGATTCTCATTCGGTTTCCGCTGGACCGAATGCTACCGGAGACTAGAAAGTCTACGCCGAATTCATGAACAAAACTTGCGACGCTCTGTTCATTTTCTTGGGCCTTTATTGACGATTGGCGCGAGACTACCTCAATGTCCCGGATCCTGGAGAATTCGGTGACGACATCCTCGAATATTCCATCAACTAAAAATGTACTATCTTCGTTCGGGTTTCGGTTCTGGAATCGCATGACCGCTAGTTTCGGTTTGTGTTTGGATGCGACCGCGGCCGGGCGCTGATCCTCCGATTCAGAGTTCTCCAGCTCCGTAGCCTTGCCGCTGCCGGATGCAGTTACTCTTGCCGAATTGTCGACCTCTCCCCCAATCGCAAAGACAGGAAAATCTTCAGCAAGATTTTTTAGGTGTCTGGTCCCGGCCGCATGAACGATCGTCTCGATTCGTGCACTGACTTGCTCTTGTACAATCCTAGAAATGAGAATTTGATTTGGCTCAGCTGCACTTTCCAAACGAGCGGCAATGTTTACGCCAGTCCCGTAAACATTGTCGCCCTCAATAATTACATCATCTACGTGCATTCCGACCCGCCAAGATAGCTTTATTTTTGTCTCTGGGTTCACGTTGCGCGCACCTATCTCTCCTAAGAACTTTATCGCGGCAGTAACGCACTACCACAGGACTTGAAAATTCAGCAATAACCGAGTCTCCGGCAGTATGAAATATATCTCCACCATGCTCATAAATGATGGGATAGATGATCTCTCTACAGCTTTTTAGTGCGCTCAGTGTAGCGACCTCATCTTGCACCATATGCCGGCTGAACGAGACGCAATCCGTTGCCAATATCGTAGCTAGTTTTCTTTTTGTATTGCTCACCAAAGTTCTCCAATAAAAAGGGAACGCTACCAAAAGACAAGGAATTTATGTTGGCGGGCTTTACCGAAGTGTTTATTATGCCCACTTAGGCATGACGATTTTCAATGTTACGCCTCAGGGCCGCAGAAATCCTCTATGCAGAAAGCATAAAAGTCCACAAGTCTATGGGGTGTTACATCGAGATTCGGAGCTCCAAAGATTGGTTGAGGAAACCCGCGTTTAATTTCTGTTATATTATGAATAAAACCCTTTCATATGACGTGTGTGAGAGGGTTTATTGGTCGAGGTCTGTGCGCACTTCCCCAAGGATAGGGACGCCCTTTAGAACTCATTGAAGGGACGCAGAATGCAGAGAGGGTGGTGGTGCCGACTAGTAGGCTCAAACTTATAACTCCCACATTACGAATGTGGTTCTCTACCAACTGATCTATGGCGGAGATGTTTTCGGTTCCCTGCTAATCCACAGTGTCATTAGAGACAAGATTCTTCAGATTGAACCATCGTGCCAAATACTCTTTGCAGACCTACTCGGCGGCGGCCTTCTTCGCTTGGGCGCGCCACCACGGGGTGATGCGCCCGCCGATCGGACGGCCGAGCAAGCGTTCGGCGATGGCCACCGGCGCGCGCAACCCGGCCACGTCGATACCAGTCCGGTAGCCCGATTGTTCGAGCATGAAGACCAAATCCTCGGTTGCCAGATTGCCGGCCGCGCCGGGCGCGAACGGGCAGCCGCCGAGGCCGCCGATCGAGGAATCGAGCTTCCGGATGCCCTCTTGTAGCGCGATCCAGGCCAGCACCAGGCCCATTGCGCGGGTGTCATGGAAGTGAGCGCTGAAGCGCTCCGGCCCCCAACGTGCGACGACGGCCGAGAAGATCTCCTGGCATTGTTTGGGGTGGCCGGCGCCGATGGTGTCGGCGATCCCGACCTCGTCGGCGCCCGCATCGAGCAGGCGCTCGGTCAAGTCGAGCAGGCGCGCGAGCGGCGTCACGCCCTCGTAGGGACAGACGAAAGCACCTGAAATGTAGGCCCGGGCATGCACGCCATCGGCGCGGGCGCGCGCGATCACCGCCTGGTTGACGGCGAGCGCCTCGGCGAACGACATGTTAATGTTGCGCCGGTTGAAGGTTTCGGTGGTGGCGATGACCAGCGCGACGGTGTCCGCGCCGGCCGCGCGTGCGCGCTCATAGCCCTTCTCGTTGGGCACCAGTGCCGAATAATGTACGCCCGCGCGCATCGGCAGGGCTGGAAACAGCTCGCCGGCGTCCGCCATCTGCGGCACCGCCTTGGGCGAGACGAAGCTGGTTGCTTCGATCTCGCGCACACCGGCGTCGATCAGCGCCCGGCACAGCTCCAGCTTGCCGGCGGTCGGCACGAACCGCGGCTGAATCTGTAGCCCGTCGCGCAGGCCCACCTCGTTGATATGCACGGTCTCGACCATCGGTTTCCCCAAAACCGCAGTTTAGGCGATCACGCTGGCGGCGCGCAGCATCGCGAGGCGCTCGGCGCTCAAGCCCAGCATATCACCCAACACCTCGTCAGTGTGTTGACCGCACAGCGGCGACGGCGAGAAGCTTTCTTCGTGGGTATCGCTGAGTTTGACCGGGTTGCCGGGCATCTGCACCGTGCCGCCCTCGGGGTGCTCGACCTCCACCACCATGTCGCGGAAGCGGACCTGCTCGTCGTCGAGGGCGTGAGCGAAATCGTTGACGGGGCCATGGGGAACTCGCGCCGGGCCCATCTTCTCAATCCAGTATTCGCAGCTTTGAGTCAGTAGTACTTCCTGCACTACCTCGTTGATAAAATTGCGGCGCGGCCAGCGCCCGGACTGGCGATCGAACGCGGGATCGCGCAGGCGGTCGTCGTTCAACGCCTCCACCAGGGCGCGCCAGAAGCCGTCGGTAATGATGGCGATGACGAGATGGCGGGTCTTGGTCGCATAGGCGTTGTAGGGCACATGCAGAAAATGCTCGTTGCCGAGCGCCGGTGGCTGCTCGCCCGACAACAGATGCATGACCGCCATGTAGCTGAGGAACGAGATCTGGCCATCGAGCATGGCGATATCCACCTGCTGGCCGCGACCGGTCATCTCGCGCGCGTGTAGCGCCGCGAGCACGCCAAGCGCGCCCAGCATGCCCCCGCCGACATCGCCGAACGGAATGCCCGCGCGGAGCGGCGCGACGGCGGGAGTGCCGGTGATAGACATGCCGCCACCACCTGCCTGTACCACCATGTCGAAAGCCGTGCGGTCGCGGCCGGGCCCGGTGTGGCCGAAGCCAGTCACCGAGCAGCTGACAATGCGCGGATTGACGACGGTCAGCCTGGGATGGTCGATCTTGAGGCGTTCGGTGACGCCGGCGCTGAAATTGTCGAAGACGACATCGGCCTTGGCGACCAGATCATAGAACAGCGCCAGACCCTCTTCGCGCTTGAGGTCGAGGCAGACGCTCTGTTTGTTGCGGTTAAGCGCTAGCGAATAGGCGCCCATGCCCTTGAAGGCGTGCTTCGGATCGTCGGCGAGAAATTCTCGCGTCAGCTCGCCGCCCAGAGGTTCGATCTTGATCGTCCGGGCGCCAAGATCGGCGAGCAGCATGGTGCCATACGGCCCCGCGAGCACGTGTGTCAGGTCGAGTATGACGATGTCCGAGAGCGCTTTCATGTCAGGTGATGGCCTAGGCCGGGGCGGGGCAGGAACGCCCGGCGATCATTGTCGTGGAGGTGACAATGAGTATCGTAGAGGGGGCTTTTGGCGGGAGCAAATCGCAAGGGTTTTGGGTCGCCCCACTGGCGACCTCACGTAGCATCGCCACCACAGGCGAGCTCTAGCATCCAAATGCGAGCCTTGTGCGCGATCAAGCGCGCGCTTTCTCCCCTTGTACCAGCGCCAGCTGCCGGGCCGCCAGATCGCGTATTGGCAGCGGTGCGAGATCGACCGTGATTTTCTAATCTTCGATTTCATCCTGGTGACGACGGTGGTTCTCGCCGGCATCGGCGTCGCCGACGCGATGTTTATCCATGTACGCGCACGCGCTCGTGAGTTAGCGGTGTTGCGCAATTTCGGCACCGGCCGGATTCAGGTCGCACGACTCCTGCTGTTCTAGGGACTGATCATCGGCCTGGTCGGTGCCCTGTTCGCAACGCTTCTGGGCAACGCCCTGGGCTGGCTCAGCGTTTCCTTCCTCGACCACTTTACGCTGTTCGAGTGCCGCTTCCGCTTCTCGGTCGGGGCCACCGTGGCCGTCACGCTGCTGGCACTCGTGACGTGCGGGGTGGCGGCGATCTATCCCGCCTTGGCGGCCGCCCGCGTCTCGGCCGCCGAGGCCCTGCATTACGAATAACGTCCGCCCTGCCGGAAGGTTTCAGCGGTTAGACGGGGTTCCGCGCCACCAACTGGCGAGCGATGATCAGGCGTTGAATCTCGTTGGTGCCCTCGCCGATGCACAACAACGGCGCGTCACGAAAGTAACGCTCGATATCGAGCTCGGTCGAGTAGCCGTAGGCGCCATGAATGCGCATCGCGTCCTCGGCGTTCGAGAGCGCCGCCTCCGAGGAGTGCAGCTTTGCCATCCCCGCCTCGAGGTCGCAACGCTCACCCGCGTCGTAGGCGCGCGCCGCCTGTTCAGTTAGCAATCGGGCGGCCTCATAGCGCGTCGCCATGTCGGCGAGCTTGAGCTGTATCGCCTGATGCTGGCAGATCGGCTTGCCGAAGGTCTTGCGCACCTGGGCGTAGGCGATGGAGTCCATGAGTGCCGCCTTGGCGAGTCCGACCCCGCGCGCCGCGACATTGATACGGCCCAGTTCCAGACCGCCGACCGCCTGATGAAATCCATGCCCCTCCTCGCCACCGATCAATCGGTCCACGGGCACCCGATAGTCCTGAAATACGAGCTCGGCGGTATCGATGCTCTTATAACCGAGCTTGCGGAGCTGTCCCGCGACCTCGAAGCCCGGCCCCTTCTCGGCCAGTAGCATCGCCATTCCCTTGTGGCGGGGCTCGGCGTCGGGGTCGGTCTTGACCAGAACCGCGAAGCAGCTGCCGTGGACGCCGTTGGTGGTCCACATCTTGGTGCCGTTGACGACATACTCGTCGCCGTCGCGCACTGCGCGCGTGCGGATGCCCTGGAGGTCGGTGCCGGCGTCGGGCTCGGTCAGTGACAGCGCGCCGCGCAACTCGCCCGCAGCGAAGCGTGGCAGGAACTCGCGTTTCTGCGCCTCGGTGCCACGGCGCTCGAGAATCGCCGACATGATCAGATGGGAGTTGAAGACGCCGGTGAGCGACATCCACACCTCCGCGATCCGCGCGACGATCCGCGCATAGGTCTCGACCGAAAGGCCTAGCCCCCCGTAGTCGCGGCCGATCGTGGCGCCGAACAGGCCGAGCTCACGCATCTGCTCGACGATGGCGTGAGGGTACTCATCGGCGTGGTCGAAACGCTTCACGTGGGGTCTCACGTCGCGCTCAAGCCACCGGTCGATGCTCTCTAGCATCAGCGCCTCGTGCCCGGCGTCGAGTTCGTTCGCGTGCACCGTCTCCTTGCTCATCTCTGATTCCCGTTTGCCTGATCCATCAGATCCTCGACCCCAAACCCGCGCTTCGGCACCAGAACCGTCCGCTCGAAGCTCATCACCACCTCTCCGCCCTGCTTCGAGCCGATAGTCCGCACGCTGACGATTCCCTGCTCGGGACGCGAGCGCGATTCGCGCTTCGAGAGAACCTCGGACTCGGCGTAAAGCGTATCTCCGACGAACAGCGGAGCCGGTATCTTG
>Ga0114996_10007526_pt1 | contig 12305 bp, 10 predicted proteins | sample ArcticOcean_MG_C_4_FD_87039 | JGI IMG/M metagenome (GOLD analysis project Ga0114996, IMG submission 87039) | Marine microbial communities from western Arctic Ocean - ArcticOcean_MG_CB4_134 | ecosystem: Environmental > Aquatic > Marine > Oceanic | place: Arctic Ocean: Canada Basin | collected... | reverse complement strand
ACCGCCAAAACGGAAGATGGTCAGTGCGGACGAAGCCTCACACGACATGGCGATAACGATGACGGCACACCAGAGAGAGACCAGTACATTCGTACTCTGCATGCGACTTTCCTTTTTAATATGCAACTTGAACCAGCCTGTGCACCGATGTCTGCGTCGCCGAGCCGGAGTCCACATTTACATCGATCCGCGCCAGGTAGATTCCCGGTGGCACAAGGCTCTCCGCCGCATCGTCACCCACCCAGTTGATCGAGTATGGACCGCGTGGGTCAGCTCTCTCCTCGATGATCTCTTTCACGACGGCACCACTCAGATCGAAGATCGTTACCCGCACCACCTGTTGTGAATTGATCCTGGCAACGGTGAAGTTGAAGCTCATCACGTCGTTGACACCATCCTCATTCGGGGTGATCACCGGCGTGCTGATCGCCACATCGGTGATGACCTCGTTCCCTCCGAGAGCGAGGACGGCAGTCGTCTGGCTGTTGACAAGGTCCGTCGCATTGCCTGCGTCGACTCGCTGCCACAGTTCGGGAGTGTTCGAATTCTGACCCGCTGCCCTGAAATTGGTATTCGTCGAGAACGTGGTCGGCCGGAATCGAATCTCCACGAGATCGACGCCGCGTTCGATCGGCTCGGGCAGGCGGAACTGAATGGTGCTGTCCGGACCATCCATCACCTCAAGCTCTGCAGCGAGATAGACGGTTGGCTCGTCATTGGCGAACTGGTCATCGCTGCCAAGGCGAGCCGCGACGAGCTCCATCACGGTCCCCCCCGTGGCTTCAATTCTGAAGGCGTCAAACTGCTGTCTCGAATCAAAGGTTGGGCGGACGTAAAATGACACATCCTGGGGTTTGCCAATCTCGGCCACGAGCGTCGGCCAGACCTCACCCACCAGACTGTTGGCAACCGGGGTGGACAAATTCACCTTGATAGAGTGAAGTGCCGGCGCCGACTGAGGGACGTCTGACAACAGAACGGCCCTGATTTGCATGTACTCTCGCGGGCTCGGCGAGGTGATGGTCTCTCCCGGCGAGAGGTAAGGCTCACTCCAGGTGCTCCAGTCACCTCCCGCAGAAAAAGAACTCTTGATCTCGCCCTGCTTCGCCGACGGCTTGCGATCGTAGTTTCTCTTTGCTTTCGCCGGATCGTCAATTGGTTCGATGGCGACTCCATCCGAGTCAAAGTAGAGCAAGATCTCGGTCAACTCGTTGCCGCTTCGTGTCTGCAGGTGCACGGTTGTTCCGGGATCGAAGTCTGCCTCCCAATCGATCGTGTTGAGGTTCTTGTTTCCACTCAGATTGATGAGATCTGATTCCAGGACGACTTCCGGAACAAAGGCCTCCCCATAGAGCATGAAATCGGTGAAGGAGGTGAAGATGGCTCGCACCCCGCCACCGACAGTCAGCGCTCGGGCCTCCGTCGCCATCGTGCCCCGCAGAAACCTGACCAGACGTGGCTCGATGTCGTATTGGCGAAACTTCAGACTTCCCTCCTCGCCGATCCCTTCTCCAATCACGCCGGCGGTTCGAGTCCATTTGATGGTACCGTCAGGTGCCAGAGTGCCGTCCGAAACATCGACAGCGAACTCTTCGATCGGGCTCTTACCGTCATTGATAAAGTGCATCGTATCGACCCAGTAGAGAGCGCCCAGGTCGGCGACAAAATCGGTGGGACCGAACTGTGAGAACAGGGTGACCGTGAATGAGGTCGAGTATTTGGAATCGGAGACCTGAGGCGTGATGTCCTTCCAGCCGAGTCCGGGACTGGGGAATTCAATCTCCACCTTGCCGCCCCTGTCGCCGAGCCCGAGGGCCAGGTTGTCTCCTTCCGTCCACACCTCGACTTCCGCCAGTTTCGGGACCTCCCTGCGAAAATACCTGATGCGACCGCGGCGATCAACAACGATGGTATCGTATTCCTGTTCGGTGATCAGGGTCTCACGGCCGGATGGCTCCTGGCGGTAATGCTCTACAGCGCCCCGGTCGGAGAGATCGAGGGCCTCGTATTTGGCTTGCGCTGTCAGCCCCTCCTGGCCGTCGTCGGCAAGCAACTCGACGGCGCGATCCAGATCACTGTCCGTAACAACGATCCGAATCCGTTCGACCGCGTCCCCCTGGAATGCACTGTTGGCCTGGATGAGAGACTCGCCGCCGACAACGCCATTGCGCGATTCCGCATCGGGGAAGTACTCAAAAACCCTTTGGTCCTTGTTCGGTTTTTCCGTGCGGCCGATCTCCCAGTAATTCGGGATGTTCGATCCTTGGATCCAGAGTTCCGGGGCTCCCCTGGTCGGAGGATGACGCCAGGCGAGCACCTTGAACTGCAGAAAGGGATCCCCTTCGCCCTGCTCGGCAAAACGCAGCACGATCTTCTTGGCGACGACGACCCGACCGAGATTGATCTCCGCCCACCACTCCCTGTTCTCGAAACTTTCTTTCGTCGGAGTTGGTCCCCAGGTCGTGCTCACGTCGCCGTCGATGAGGGCGCTGGCGTCTCGCGAATTGGAGCCCACATATACGCCACCAGGACCGTCGTTCACGGCTCCGCCGCTTTCTTCAAAAGCATACTCGGTGGCATCGAGAGCAGCGTTGATGTTCTTGCGCATGAAACGTGGCCCAACCGAGCCATCATTTGTGATCTCGACCGTACCGCCCGCCACGTCCCATTGCTGCCATTCAACTCGGCGATCAATGTTGATCTCGGTGCCGCTGACCCTGTGGCCGAGTTGCTGGGCGCAAAGCTGCAACGGAGCGGCGGCGATGGCCACGGTCGCGGCGAGAGCAAAGAGTGAGGGCATGTGGTGAGTGCGGATGTTGTGCGCGTGTGAGCCTGTCATGGACTACCTTCGATCTGGATGGATGTGAATCTGCAGTCGATCCGGCTACGGGATAGCCCTGAGTAGGCTGCAGGTAATATAACCTATTGTACTGGGCACCAACCAGAACAATACTGTACAAAAAAGCAGTTGATCTACAGGGAGCCTGCTTAGTATCGGAGTTTTAGCTGTAGTAAACAACACTGGAGGGAACCCGCCGATCACTGGGTTCATTTGCCCGACCGGATCAGATGACCACTCTAAATGCCGCTTTTGCCCTGCGTCCGATACCACGCAACGGTGCGTTCGAGACCGTCGTCCAGCTCTACTGACGCCTGGAATCCGAACAAGTTCGCAGCCCTGTCAGTACTCAAGGTCCTCCGAGGCTGTCCGTTAGGCTGGTTGGCATCCCACTCGATCGCCCCGCCGTAGCAGGTCAATGATTTGAGCTTCTCAGCGAGATCTTTGATGGCGATCTCTTCTCCCGTGCCCAGATTGACTGGTTCATCCCCGTCATATCTTTCGGCCGCCAGCAGAATCCCCTCCGCCGCATCTTCGACGTACAGAAACTCTCGCGTCGGCGATCCGTCTCCCCAGAAAGTCACGGCCTCGGCGTTGATTTCCAGCGCTTCTGAGAATTTCCTGATCATGGCGGGAATGACATGAGAAGTAGAGTGATCGAAGTTGTCCCCGGGGCCGTACAGATTCGTGGGAAGCAGATAGATGACGTTGGCGCCATACTGTTGCCGGTACGCCTGCGCCTGCACGAGGAGCATTTTCTTCGCGAGGCCATACGGTGCGTTCGTCTCCTCCGGGTAGCCGTTCCAGATATCGTCCTCGGAAAACGGCACGGCTGCGAATTTTGGATAGGCGCAGATCGTTCCGATGGCGACAAACTTCGGGATCTCATGCAGACGCGCGCACTCGATGAGTTGGACACCCATGATCAGGTTGTCGTAGAAGAAACTGCCCGGATGCTGGCGATTGGCCCCGATGCCTCCGACCGATGCTGCCAGGTGGATGACCATATCCGGTGACGACGCGTCGTATAGACGTTCGATATCTTCGCGCCGGCGAAGGTCGAACTCACTGCTGCGCGGCACAGTAATCTGAGTACAGCCCCGCTTTTTGAGCGCTGCCGTCACGACTGAGCCCAGGAACCCCGCTCCACCGGTCACGACAACGCGCAGATCCTGCCAGAATGCCGTCACGAGGCCTCGATGTCGGCAGCCTCTATCTCTGCATCGACCATGAGACTGACGAGTTCCTCGAACTTCACAGTCGGCTCCCAGCCTAACTCTCGTTTAGCTTTGGAAGCATCTCCGGTGAGTTCGTCGACCTCGGATGGCCGAAAATAACGTTGATCGATCTCAACGTGATTCTGCCACTGTAGACCCACGTGATCAAAAGCCCGCTCGACGAATTCCTCAACCGTGTGAGATTCACCAGTCGCCACAACGAAGTCATCCGGTTGTTCCTGTTGGAGCATGAGCCACATGGCGTTCACATACTCCTTTGCGTACCCCCAATCGCGCCTGGACTGGAGATTACCGAGGTAGAGCTTCTCTTCGAGCCCTGCTTTGATGCGGGCCGCCGCCCGTGCGACCTTGCGGGTGAGAAAGGTCTCGCCACGCCGCGGTGATTCGTGATTGAAGAGGATGCCGCTACAGGCAAACATGTCGTAGCTCTCCCGGTAGTTCACGGTGATCCAGTGAGCGTACACCTTGGCGCAGGCGTACGGACTTTGCGGATAGAACGGGGTGGTCTCGTCCTGAGGCACCGCCTGGACCTTCCCGTACATTTCGCTGCTGCTGGCCTGATAGAACCTTGTTGGGATTCCCGTCTCGCGCACAGCCTCGAGGATTCGCACGGTTCCCACAGCCGTTGTGTCAGCCGTGTATTCCGGGATATCGAAGCTCACGCGCACGTGACTCTGAGCGGCCAGATGATAAATCTCGTCGGGCTGGAGGCTGTAGAGCAGCTTGATCAGATTGGTTGAATCGGATATGTCACCGTAGTGCAGAAACAGCTGCACGCCGTTGATGTGCGGGTCACTGTAGAGATGGTCGATGCGCGATGTATTGAACGTACTCGCCCGCCGTATGACGCCATGGACTTCGTACCCCTTGGCGAGCAGAAGCTCCGCGAGATACGACCCATCCTGTCCGGTAATACCGGTGATAAGTGCTTTCTTCATCCCCTCCTCAGCGATCGTTGCGTTGGTCGAAATTTGGGCCTTCCACCCACATCTGTCCACCGCTTCTCGATGGGCGGCGCTACTCGATTGCCTCGAGGACGCGGATCGCATCAATCAGACTGAGGCCTGTGTGATAGCCGGGGTCGGCGTCGGCGGTAGCGGGGATCACATCGACAGGGTTTCCGGATGCATCCCGCGTTTGGTAGGCCATCAAGTGCAGGTCGGGACGAATGAACTTGAGGAAGGCGTTGTGACAATCGCGCAGGATCCCAAGAATCATCTCTACATCCGCTTCCACTTCGTTGCAGGCAAGGCAATAGGCTGCTGCCCGGACAGTTTCAGGCAAACTCCACCAGGGCATGTCCGTATTCAGGTGTCGTCGAGTGACGAGGTCGAAGGCCTTCGAGATGCCGCCCGGATCGTCGATGTATCCATTTGAAAAGTTGCGAAACAGCACGGTGGGCAGTTGACGTCTTGCCTTCGTCAGACGGTCGTGCTGGTCCCCCTCTACCGCACCTGACATCTGTGCGGCGCCTATGAATTTCATGGACAGTCCGACGAACTCCAGTGAGTGACCGGGATCAGAGAGCACAGCGCCGTTTTCGTCCCGGTATGGCGTGCCGTCGTCAGCGACTCCTTCCCAGAAATCCCCTTCTACCATGCCTGCAACGCGACCGTCGAGATTGGCGTAGGAGGACAGTTCGTGTTCGATCAGTGCCAGGCCTCGCCCGATTGCCTGCGGGTGACCGGACTCGACAAGCATCGTCACACTGCCGATCTGGATCATATATGGGCCATGTGGGTGATACCCCGATTTGAGCTCTATGGGATTCCTGGGATCGAGCGAGATTTGATCCGTTCGGAAGGTGTTGTCCCAGATCGCCGCTTCTACGGCGTCTATATACGAGCTCGCCTCCATCGTGGTCGCCCCGTCTCCCAGGTAGCGGGCGGCGGCATACATTCCTTTACTCGCGAAGAGATCGCTGAAGCCAAAGGGCTGTGAATCCACTTCTTGCAGGGGGACCGGCTGGCCCCTGGCGTTCAGTTCGAAGGGTGTGCCATCGGGCAGCATGAAGAAGGAGAGATGACCCCCATTCTTCTCACGCATGCCGCGAAGTTGGCGCAGCACCTGTCGCATCGCCATGTCCAGACGTTCGACGAGTGTTTCGTGACCCGGGTGCTGCCCCAGCCATCGCGCGTGTCCCGCGAGGGCCTCGAGCGCCCGGCCCTGAATCCATCCGTAAATGGCATTCTTGCCGCGAATGGGATCGTCCTCCGGAAAGTCCGCTCCCGTAATCAGGTCGAGCTTGGTGTTGATGAACGGATAGGCTGGATCATAGCGGTCGGCGATAGCCTGCATCACGGTGGCGCACAGCGCGGCGTAATCCGGGAGGATCGCCTTGAGATCAGCGAGCGAAGGTTCGCCAGGTAGCGAGAGTCCGCGGTATGTCACTTGCCGCGGATATCACTGATAGTGCGAATGACAACGAGCTTGTCGGTGCCCGACTCACCCCCCCACACTTCGCCGGCACGTCCGAGAAGCTGTCGGACATTGGCCCCGGCGCTGGGGAGCTCGAACTGTTCGAACAGCTCCGACGTCGGGTCAAAGCGGACGAGCGCGTTGGCGCCAAAATCACTGAGCCACACCATGTCCTGTTCGTCGACGTAGACGGCGTACGGCTGAGGTCGATCGCCTGGCAGTCGCCACTCCTGCCATCGCGATGTAACCGGATCGTAGAGGGCCAGTTGACCGCTGTTCCATTCGCTGACCCAGAGACGACCGCTCGAGTCAGACCAGACCCGGCGAGCGCCCTGCCCGGCAGTAGGCGGGTCGAGGACAGACACCTCCGCGTTTCCGAGCATGATGTGGCCCACATAGCTGCCGGCGAGCGAAGCGAAATAGACCGACCCGTCCGGCGTCGTGGCGATCCCGTACGGTCCCCGTCCACGAGGGGAAGCGAACACCTCAATGTCACCGGCCCGGGGGTCGAGTCGGCCATAGATGCCGTTCTGTCCGGTGAACCACAGGATGCCGTTCAGATCGAAGGTCGCCGTGTTGAGGTTGGCGTTGCTTGCCTCGTCTGGCAATGGATAGCGTCGGATCTCTTCTGTTTGCGGATGGACGCTGACAATGGAATTGAGGCCGCCGTCGGTGACCCAGGCCAGGCCATCAGGTCCGACAATCACCCCGTGTGGAGCGGAGCCGGAGCCGAGCGCGATATGCCGGGTTTCTCCTGTTGCGGGATCGAGGCGGCCGAGAGCCCCCTGTCGCTGAGCGGTGTACCACACGGTCCCGTCGGGCGCCGGTGCGACATCGTGTGGACGCGACCCGGCTGGAACCTGGTACTCCTGAAGTGTAGGAGGGACAAACGGCTCCGAATCAACCTCTGGCCGGGTTGGTGCACTGGATTCCTCAGAGTTGGTGCCGCAACTGGCGATGAGTGTCGCAAGAAGGGCCCCTGCCAAAACTGACCACACGTCACAACGCTGAGGATTCAAGCTGGCGCCACAGAGGTCCGCCGGCTGATGCGCCCAGGCCGACGATGGGGAAGGCGCTGTCCGCCTTCCCTTTAGAGACCGTTTTCTTGGCTTTTGCGGCTGCCGCAGGAGCCATCAGGGCTTCCGGACGGATCGCATTGAGGGGGCTTGTGGCATGTGATTCATGCGGACCTCCCTTTCAGTACATATACAGCCGATCGCCTACTGCAGTATAACTGTGCAGTATAACTCTATTGTGTACCGGTAGACATCGAAAGGCAGGCCCCGTGGCGAGAAGGGTCGAGTCGATTTCAGCCACTCAGATCCACGTTGAACTCCGCCGGATCCAGGCCACTGTCTTCGGCCAGTCCGCGCAGGCTGATCAGCACATCTTCCGGCATCTCCAGGCCTGCGGCGAGGGTCTTCTCGCGGCGCTCCCACTCCATCTCCCCGGGCAGGAAAATCCTGGTGCCTTTGGCCACGTCGGCGCTCTTGATTTCGTCGCTCATGGCACCGATGCGCTTGTGGAACTCGTCGATCGGCATCATCGCCCCCACGTCCATGGCCAGAAAGGCGTGCCCCTGGTTAGACGGTTCCGGATCGTCGTATGCCACCCAGCTATGGACGGCACCCATCATGGCCGAGCCGGTCAGAGCCGCGGTGAGGATCTCCACGAACACGGCCAGACCGTAGCCCTTGTGGCCCGCCATCGGCAGCTGCGCCCCCTTTTCCGGATAGATCGACGGATCGGTTGTGGGCAGACCATCTTCGTCAACCAGCCAGGTATCGGGGATGCTCCTGCCTTCGTTCTTGGCTGCGAAAATTTTGGTGGCAGCTACAGCGCTCGTGGCGATGTCGAGCATGATGGTGCGATCGGTACCGGTTGGGGCGGCATAGGCGATGGGGTTGGTACCGAGAATTCTGCTCTTGCCTCCCGGCACCGTCATGCAGGGCTCGACGTTGCACATCGACATGCCGAACATACCGTGTTCGGCGAGCATATTGGCGTAGAACCCGGCGGCGCCGTAGTGGCTGCTCCCTCGTATTCCTACGTAAGCCATGCCCGTCTGTTTGGCCTTCTCAATCGCCAGCTTCACGGCGCGATAGGAGATGGCGGGCGGCATGCCGTCTTTGGCATCGACGATGGCCCACGAGGGGCCCTGACCGACGATCTCCTCTTTGGCGCTGGCGGCGAGGCGGCCACTGCGTGCATTGATCATCAGGCCACGGATCTGGCGTGTACCGTGAGTGAATGTGCCCCACGTATCGGTCTTGACGAAGACGTGGGCAGACAGCTCCGCATCTTCCTGGCTCAAGCCCGCTTTGGTCATGGCGGCGACGCAGAATGCTTCGAGGTCTTTCGGTTGAATCTTGGCTCCCATCTGCTGCTCCTTTGTAGTTTTTGCAGTCGTGGCTGTCTTCCTATTTGAACTCCGCTCTCCCCACCCTGCGCTCAAACCAGCAGCGCCCCTCCGTTTGCGTGCAGCGTCGCCCCGGTTATGTAAGAGGCGTGGTCGGACACCAGGAACAGGATCGTATTGGCCATCTCTTCCGGTTGCGCCTGGCGTTTGAGCAGCGACGCCTCGGTCAGCACGCGCATCCCTTCTTCGCCGAAACCCGCCGTCATATTCGTATCGATTGTACCCGGCGCGACAGCGTTGGCGTGGATTCCGTCTGCGGCGTAAATCTTGGCCACCGACTTCATCAATGGGACCACCCCCATCTTGCTGACACCGTAGCCGACATTGGCGACGAGGCTGCCGACAAAACCGGCGAGCGACGAGATGTAGATGATACGGCCGTATTGCCGCTTCTGCATGTAGGGTGCCACCGCCTTCGTGCACAGGAAAGGACCGCCGAGGTTGACCTGCATGATCCGGTTCCAGTCTTCGAGTGTCGTGTCTTCCCAGCTCACGAAGGGACAGATCCCGGCGTTGTTGACGAGAATGTCAATGCGCCCGAACTGCTCCTGGGTCTTCGCCGCCATCGCCTCCACCTGGTCTTGATTAGAGACGTCGGCCGCAATCGGGATGGCCGTACAGCCGTATCGCGAGCTCAAATCGTCGGCCACCTTTGTTGCCGCATCGATATTGACATCGGCAATCGCCAATCCGGCGATCTCCGCCTGCGCGAAGCGCTCGGCGATCGCCGCTCCCATACCGGAGCCGGCTCCCGTGATGATGGCCACCTGATCGTTCAGCTTCATTCGTTCTCCTTTATGGTTGTCCGCCGCCCCGATAGCGGGGCCATCTTCAAGTCTCTTCGAAGAACCCTACGGCCTCCAGCCTCTGACGCAGCGTGGCTGCTTCTTCATCGGTCAGCGGCCGCATCGGCGTTCGTGCCAGGCCGCATTCCAGACCCATCCAGGCCATGATGTGCTTGGTCGCGGCGATACCATCGCTCGTGCAGGCGAATGCCCGGGTTATCTGGTTGGCACGAGCCTGATGTTGCGCCGCTGTGGACAGATCCTTCGCCTCAAAGGCGTTCCACAGCTCGACGTAAATGCCCGGCATCAGATTGTACGTGAGACCAATGCCACCGACGGCCCCAACCATGAGGCCGGAGAGCAGTAAGGTGTCTTCGCCACTGAATATCGTCGGCGGCGGGTCGCCAATTTCGAGGAAACCCTGCATCGAAAAGATATTGCCACTCGAATCTTTCATGCCGATGATATTGTCCACCGACATCAGCTTTTCGAACAGGCTCGGCGTCATGGTGATGCCGGTGCGCTGCGGGATGTTGTAGATGAGGAGGGGCACACTTGATGCGGCCGCCAACTCTCTGTAGTAGCGCTCGAGTGCGAGTTCGTCTGGCTTGAAGAAGTATGCCGGTGGCAGAGCGGCGATCGCGTCGACGCCGGCGGCGCTGGCGTGCCTTGCCGAGGCGATCGTGTCAGCAGTTTGAAAGGCGCCCACATGAGCGATGATGCCGATGCGGCCCGCCGCTTCCTCGACAGCCGTGTCGATGACCCGTTTCCGCTCATCGACGGTGAGCAGCACCCCTTCCCCGGTGCCGCCGGTGACGTAGAGACCGTGGACGCCGGCAGCCATCTGGTGGCGGATGATCCGGGTCATCGCCTTCGCATCGAAGCCACCGTCGCGGTCGTATGGCGTCACCGTCGCCGGGTAGATCCCTCGCAATTCTCTCATCGCACGTCCCTCCAGACTTTCTGCTCTCCAAAGTACTTCACGATCGGCGGCAGCTCCACGGATCGGCTCTATCTCATTGCAGGAAACTGACCGCCTAACGCTGCGCGCGGCGCGCTATCTGCTTGCGCAGTGCCTGGCGGAGCGCTGGATAGATACCGGGGAGCCGCATCCACGACTCCAGTGTGGAAACCGCCCCCTCGTCTTTGATTCGCCGCACAACAGCCAGACTGATAACGCTGATCGCCGTCGTCAAGGCGCAGAAGAAGGTATAGGGCATCATCCCGAAAACGAACGTCCCTGTCGCCTCGAGCCAGGTCAGCAGCAGTCCGGAGAGCACGGGTGCCAGCAACAGGGTGATCTCCTGCACTGAGTAAAATACAGCCATGTACTCCAGCCTCTTTTCCGGTGGAACGATACTCGCATACAGCAGCCGTGTCAGTCCGATGCTTCCAGCAGCCATGGCGAGACCGGCGACAAAAGCGATGGCGGCAGCCCATACGAGTGCCCAGCTGCTGTCGTGGGGCATCAACATCCAGCCCACGGGCAGGCCGATGGCCAGTATCGACCCGGACAGGGCCACTGGCTTGCTGCCGAAGCGGTCCGCCGCCCACCCCCAGATGAAGCTCGACAGGAATCTGCCGGCGATCCCGGCGGACTGCAGCATGACGACATCACCCGCTGCCAGACCGACCTCTTGCACGAGATAGAGCGGCACGAAGATCGCCCACGCCGTGCCCGGAAGAATCGAGGTGGCATACCCGAGAAAGTAGGCGCGAAGGTTGTGGTCCTCGAGGGCGCGCCTGAGCTCGCACCAGTTCGGTGTGCGCGAGGTTTGCTCCCTCAGCGATTCCTCCGCGGGCATGAAGATCAGGAGGGCGATACTGACCACACCGATAACCCCCCGACGACGATCAAAATCTGGAAGCGCCACAAACCGCTGTAGGTCTCGATGACGTAGCTCGCAACGCCAATCGCCACCAGCGAAGAGGTGGTCGTCGCCATTGCGGTGATCGCTTCATACTTGCCGCGAATCGAGTTGGGAATCACATCCATCATCCATGGATACATGGCGGTCTCGGCAATGACGCGAAACAAGCCATACGTAACGAGAATGAAGACGATGAAGGGGAAGAGGAAGGCGGCGCCGAAATGAGCGGCGACCAGGGCGCCAGGGCCAGCAGGATGATGACGAGCTTTCGCGTCCCGTAAAACAGAATCACCGTGCGTTTGAGTCCGAACCGGGCGGCGAGGGGAGCGATGAAGATCACGATCGGTCCGAGCAGATGCATCAGGGACCCGAGGATACCGATTTCCGCTTTGTCCAGTCCCAGTTCGTCGTAAAAAAGAACGAGTGTCGTACCAGTGGCTAAAGCACCAAAAATGGCGTGGACGGTGTTGCTCAGGAGGAAAACTGGCAGGCGGCGGGTTCGCTGGGCGTTGTCCAAGTGCGCAGTGGCGGGAGAAGAGGAGGGGAAAGGGGCTCAGGTCGGGAGTATGGCGAGACGACAGTACCCTGTCGAGGCGTGCTCTGACGCCGACACAGCTGCCCTGTCGACCCCCACGCAGCAGCTCGTCTATTCCGTCAGCGGCTCCACTTCCAGAGCGTCGAACCAGGTTGTGCCGCTCCCAGCCTGGCGCAGGATGAGATAGGCGGAGCCGCTGT
>Ga0114996_10007525_pt1 | contig 12306 bp, 12 predicted proteins | sample ArcticOcean_MG_C_4_FD_87039 | JGI IMG/M metagenome (GOLD analysis project Ga0114996, IMG submission 87039) | Marine microbial communities from western Arctic Ocean - ArcticOcean_MG_CB4_134 | ecosystem: Environmental > Aquatic > Marine > Oceanic | place: Arctic Ocean: Canada Basin | collected... | reverse complement strand
CGTCGCGGAAGGCACGCCCGAATCGCTGAAGCATTCCGTCGGCTCCGACGTCATCGTGGCCAAGGTGGTGGGTGAGGCTGCGCTGGCGGCGGCCGAGTGCCAGAAGTTGCGCGGCGTTGCGGGCGCCGAGATTCACGGCGACGAAGTGACACTGAGCGTCGCGCAAGGGTCCGCGGTGATCGGGCCCGTGGCCATCGCGCTCAACGCATGCGGCGTCGAGGTTCGCGAGCTGACGCTGCGCACGCCGACGCTGGACGACGTGTTCTTGCATTACACCGGCGCCCGCCTAGAAGCGGAAGCGACCGAGGAGCAGAGCGAATGAGGACGGCAGTATCGAACCCATCGGCCACGCTGGCGAGGAAGTCATCCTTCGGGGGCGATGTCCTGACGATGGCCGGCCGGGCGCTGCGCTCAATCCCTCGCGACCCGGAATCGGTCATTCCTGGGATCCTCTTTCCGGCGTTCTTCTTCGCCGTGAACATCGGTGCGTTCCAGGACTTATTCAAAGGAAACCCGGAGTTCGACTTCAAGGCGTTCCAGGTGCCAGTGGCCATCGTGTTCGCGGTCACGGGGATATCCCGCGCGATGACGCTGGTGCTAGATATCCAAGGGGGCTACTTCGACCGGTTGGGGATGACTCCTGTGGCGCGGCTCGCCCTGCTGCTCGGGCTCATGGTGGCGGACTTCGCCATGGTAATGGCGCTGACCGTGCCGGTGCTCATTCTCGGCTTCGCGGTCGGCGTGCGGTTCGAGACTGGGTTGCTAGGCGTCGTCGTTTTCGTGCTGCTCGCCGGCCTTTGGGGTTTGGTTTTCGCTGGGTTCCCGTACTCGATCGCGCTGAAGACCGGGAGCCCGGCCGCAGTGAACATGAGCTTTCTGATCTTCATGCCATTCGTGTTCCTGGCGCCGACGTTCATCCCTCGCGAGGCCATGACGAGCTGGCTCGCGGCCATCGCAACCTACAACCCAGTCACGTACCTGCTTGCTGCGCTGCGCTCGCTGATCCTCGTCGGTTGGGACTGGACTGCGATAGTGCAGGGTTTGGGCGCGGTGCTGGCAGTGGGGGTGTTGAGCTTCTCGCTGGCGCTCTGGACGCTGCGTGGCAGGGTGACGCGCCGGTAGGCCATCTTGTCTGGACTGCAGGGGATGTATTCTTAAATCTTTCGCGAGCGCAGGTCCTGGTCCGCCTCGGGCTTATGGGGCGCCCCATCGGAGCAGCCAACCCTGAGCACACAGCCCGGAGCGCCGCATGAGTCCGAGGCCTCCCTCAAGAGGACGAGCAGGGCCATCTTCTTGTCGTACTTCGTGTGGAGTACGGGGACAGGAGCCCAGGGGCTGGCGCGCCCGTTGTTTGCCTTCCTGGTATCAGGCCAGGTCTTTTTCGCGCCACTGCTTGCTTCGACCAACGCTCTGGCCCGGATGGTGGCCGGGCCGATCACCGGCTACATGAGCGACCGGACCGGGCGCAAGCCGATGGTGATGATCGGCACGGCGCTCCGTGCGGGATCGTCCATCGCGGAGATCTTCGTAAGTTCTTTCGTCCCTTTCGCGATCTTGGAGTTCATCGGCCAGCTCGGTGTGTCCATGTGGGTGACCTCGTCGTCCATCCTGATCGCCGACGTGTCGAGCCCCACGAACCGCGGCCGGGTGGTGGCGACCCGCACGACGGCGCAGCGTTTGGGTATGGTGTTTGGCCCGCTCGTCGCCGGCGCCCTGGCGACCATCGACCTACGCTACGTGTTCGCGTTCAACGGCATCACCAAGGCCATCACGCTGATCATGGTGACGATTCTCGTTGCCGAGACGCAGCCGGAGTCAGCGCGGACCCGGACTCGCGCTCCGGGGGCCAGCCGGGGCATCGACATGACCTTCCTGCGCTCGCGGGCCTTCTTTGCACTGGCGATTGCGACATTCGGCCTGAGCATGATGGTCCAGGGTGTTTTCATGTCGCTGTTCCCGGTGCACCTGAAGGACGTGATCGGTGTGAGTGAGGGTCAGATCGGCTTGTCGGTGACACTGGCCGGAGTGCTGTCGCTGGCGGTGGCGCTCCCCAACGGAGTGCTCGTCGATCGTTACGGGCGCAAGAAGACGCTTGTGCCCGGCCTGTTCCTGCTCGGGCTCGTGGGACTGGGCCTCGCGAACGCTGGGACCTTCGGTCTGTTGCTGCTGGTGGTCGCGCTCTATGGTGTGTCCGAGGGTTTGGTTATGGGCTCGTCGCAGGCGTATGCGATGGACCTAGCGCCGGAGGACCGGCGCGGCGAGTTCCTGGGAGTCTGGGCGGTGTTCGAGAACGCAGGGGCGCTGGTCGCTCCGCTGCTGATCGGCGGTATCTACGCATGGGTTGGGCCTGGGCCGGCGTTTAGTACGGCAGCAGGTTGGCTCGTCATCAGCGGGGTGCTCATGGCGGCCCTGGGTCCAGAGACGGGGGGTCGCAACGTGCGGCGTCGGGCGCGTGAGGTGGGGTCGCCGTGACCCTAGGCGCATCTCGCTAGCATGTCCTAGAGCGCGCCCCACCCGGATGCCGTGGCGGTCAATTGCCGGGTGACCTTTATGACGACCCAGCCGGTGGCGTAGGCGCATCAGCAGCCCCCCCCCCGGCCAGGAGCGCCACCTTTACGCCAATATCAGCCAGCCGGGCTACCTCCCCTGAAGCCACGTCTCCGGCGTGCTCCGCGACTTCCACCAAGGCCTGGCCGGCGACACGCCCTGGGTGTTGTGCAGGCCTACGTGCGTCACTAGAATCGGTCGTAGCCTGAGTCCCGAAGCGAGAACCGCATGACCACCCAGCCCGCCCCCAGCATGGACCCAAACCTTGTTCTCCTCACCGGCGAGAACTCCTTCATTTCGCTGAGTGACGAGGCCGGAGGCGACGCCACCACCAGCGCCAGCCACTGGCGTGTCGACTTTTCCCCGGCGGGTCCGGGCCACGTACTGTTCCTGCGGTCGGAGTTGACTGAGAACGAGTGGCAGGTCTTCGCCGATAACATCGCGCTGGCACGCTGGCTCCAAGGGGGCATCCAGGGTTACCTCAATGCCGAGAGCGGCGACCAGGCCATTCCAGTAGTCGAGGCGGAATTCGAGCGTATCGGTGACACCCGCGCCTTCTGGACCGAGACCATCACCACACTGGACGAAGACCTGGCGCTGACCTGGTACGACTTCCAGCCTTCGATGCTGTTCCACAAGATCGCTGGGGACGGTGACCGCTACGGCATATGCACAGTTTTCGTGCCGGCGCTGGGCGCGCGCGTTACACTGGACGGTGTGCACGCTGGGGGCAGCAGTTGGCCCTCTGACCGCGAGGGTAGGCCGTCCAGCACGAGTTGCCTTGCGCTGTCCGAGTCGTGGACGCAGGGCTCGGCCTAACCATCGCCCCCGTGGCGCCCTTCGATCTGGTCACGACCACCGAGCAGCTTGCTCGCGTGGTCGCGGCGTGCACGGGCGCAGCCAGGCTGGCCATCGACACCGAGGCCAACAGCCGGCACCACTATCCCGAGCACGTCTGCTTGGTGCAAATCGCGGTTGCCGATCTGGTCTTCCTCATCGACCCGCTGGCCGTCTCGGATCTGTCGCCGTTGGCACCCGTGCTCGCGGACCCTTCGGTCGAGAAACTGCTGCACGGCGCGGACTACGACCTGCGCGGGCTGCACCGCGACTGGGGGCTAACGATCGTCAACGTCTTCGATACGTACGTTGCGGCCCGGCTCGTGGGGCTCGAAGAGGTGGGCCTCGCCGCGTTGCTGCGCGACGTCATTGGTGTGGAAATACCCAAAGACCCACGGCTCCAGAAGCAGGACTGGTCGCGCAGGCCCATCCAGGATGTTGCGCTGGCGTACGCGGCCGAGGATGTGACCCACCTTGGCCAACTGCGAGACGCGCTGGCGCAGCGGCTCCACGAGAAGGGGCGCGAGGCGTGGGCCGCCGAGGAGTTTGCCCGCTTAGAGGAGATCCGCTACTCCCCGCCCGACCCAGGCCATGGCCTGTTTTCCATGAAAGAGGCGCGGGGCTTGGGTGGGCGCGGCCTCGCGGTGATGAAGGCGCTACTCGCGTTCAGGGACGATACCGCCCGCCGGAGTGACCGGCCACCGGCGTTCGTCGTCCCCAACTCGCTGCTCGGCGAGCTGGCCGCTGACCCGGGCCTCGACCCTCGCGATGCGCCGTCGGCAACGCCGGGGCTCGCCCGCCGGTACGGCGACGGCCTGCGCCGGGCGGTGAGCCAGGGCCGGGCCGATCCCGAAGTCGAGCGCCCCGTTTCGCCCCGGCCAGAAGGCCCTCGCCCGTCGCGCTTGGAGATGAACGCTATTCGTGATCGACTGAAGCGGCTAAAGGACTGGCGGAGCGCCCAGGCGAAAGCCTACGTGCTTGACCCTGCTCTCGTATGGCCGGCGCGCAGCCTCGAGCGCTTGGCTAGGGACCTGCGGGCGATGGACGACGAGTTCGCCGCTCCTGAGGTGCGCCATTGGCAGCGAGCCGAGTTCGGAGAGCTGCTGGCGGCGGCGGCGGCGGCGCTGCGCTCTGGGCAAAACACTGCCCCTTCTGCCTGAGGGCGCAACCCCTTCTGTATTTGGCGGGCAGCCCACTTTCGGCCGCGGCCATACCTGCGGACCTTGGTTTCAGGCGCCGCGGGAGTCGAATGCCCTACGGCTGCCGTGAGTCCAGAGGACCACCACCGCAACACGGAGCGAGCCCTCCGCCGAAGAGACGATTGAGGCGAAGCGCCGCTTCACCGAGACGGGGCACATGGTTCGAGGCTTGGCCTAGGCGTTGCCTGGTCTGCCTCGCCAGCATGGATGGCTTGTGGCCCACGTCGGTTCGGCAGACAGCGCATGGGGTCGGTTGTTCCCGCCGCCCGGCCCACTCCCAGGACGCTGTTCCCTAGCCGAGGTAATCCTGGCGCAAGCGCTCATAGATTTCCGTGCCGGTCGCCACTCCCATCTGCTCGGTAGACGCGAGCAGGTCCGCGTACTCCGGCGCCGCCTGCCCTGCGGCCTGGCGGCTAAGCGCTTCGTACACTGCCTTGACAGTGGCTTGTAGGACGGCGTGCCCGCGAATGACGACACGCACTCGATGCGCGGCCAATTGCTCGTTGGTCATCGGCGACACGGGTCCACCGATGACCAGGGGCAGGTCAACGGCAGCTTCGAGCGCGCTTACGTCGACCTCGTTGGGCATATTGACCACCATGAGGGCATCGACGCCGGTCGCGGCGTACGCGCGAGCTCGAGCCAGAGTGGATTCCAGCCCTTCGCTCCGCATGGCGTGGGTGCGGCCGATGATGACGGTCGCTGGATCGGCCCGCGCTTCGAGGGCGGCACGCAGTTTGGCAGTCATTTCGTTGGTGCTGATGAGCGGCTCGCTTCCGCTGGCCCCGAATGCCGCCGGCAGCGACGAGTCCTCGATGGTCATGGCCGATACCCCGGCGTTCTCCAACTCATGCACGGTGCGCATCACGCCGAGTGCGTTGCCGTAGCCGTGGTCCGCGTCCACCACCAAGCTGATGTCCGAGGCGCGAGTCACGCGCTGGGCTTGCTGTGCCAACTCGGGCAGCGACAGCACGGCGACATCGGGCGCGCCGAGGACGACGGCGCTGGCCACAGAGCCCGCGAGCATGCCGATCTCGAAGCCGAGCGCATCGGCGATACGCGCAGTGATCGGGTCGAAGACGGACGCCGGCTGGACGCAAGTGATCCCGGCGAGGTGGTTACGGAACCGCTGACGTCGTTCGGTCGGTCGCATGGCGTCTCCTTTCCACAGCGACGCCCCGCTGCCCAACAAGCGGGGCGTCCACGGGTCTCCGAGTTGCGGACGCTAGCGGTTCATAGTACGGGTCAGCGCGTTCGCCAACACAGTTGAGACGATGATGGCCGTCGCCCCGGCGCTGAGTGCAACGGCGCCGGGAACCCACTCACCGATGGCGAATTGCCAGATGCCAATGCCAACCCCGCTTAGCAGGAAAAGCCAGCCTAGGCCGACAGTGATACCGGTTCTCCACATGACATCCTCCCGCTCGTAGTGCGAAGTCCGCCCGCCGTGTGCGGCCGAAATAATAGCATAGCCGCTTCAGCCGGCGGCGGTCCGTTCGACGTTGAAGGGCAATGGGAAATGGCCATCGAATCGGCGCCCATTGGCAGGCCACTGGTCGGCCGGTAATTCATAGAACACCTCTATTTCGTTTGCGTCGGGGTCGATGAAGTAGATGCCTATGGAGATGCCGTGGTCGCCGTACCCGACGATCGCTGCGCCCTCGTCGAGCAGGTGCTGGTGGAAGGCCTCCAGCTCTTCGATGCTGTTCAGCTGCCAGGCGAAGTGATACAGGCCGACCCGGTTCTGCTCGTTGGGCGGCAGGTCCGGTCCGAGGCCAAGCAGTCCGAGCTCGTGTGACTTGCCGTTGTCGACGGGCGCGCTGAGGAACGCCATTCGCGTGCCGGCCCTTGCCGTGACCTCAAGGCCCAGTACTCGTGTGTAAAAGTCCACCGAGCTATCCAGGTCGCGCACACGGAGCACCAGGTGCGCCAGCCCCGTCAGTTTTGGTTGAGCCATGCTGGCCTCCTCGCTGAGCATGTGCCTATGATAATGGCGTCCTCGCCTGCATTGCCCGCGCCATAGTACGGGCTTAAACTCGGCTCTATGATCAAACTCAGCCTTCGCGATCAGATCGAGGACGCCCTTACGGGCGTCGACGCCCGTTACGTTGAGATCCGCGTGGAAGACAGCGAGTCGCGCCACCTCCGCTACCGCGGACGCGAGTTGGAGGACGTTGGCCGTTCCAGCGCCCTCGGCGGTAACGTTCGCGCCCTGGCTGACGCCGGTTGGGGCTTCGCCTCCTTCAACGACCTCTCGCAGCTCAAGGCCAAAGTCGCCCAGGCGGTGCATCAGGCCAAGGTCTTGCATGGTGAGCCCATTACGCTCGCGGACGTCGATCCGGTGGTCGCTACCGCCCCCGCGACGGTGGGCGAGGATCCGACCAAGATCTCGTTGGCCGAAAAAAAGAACATCCTCGACCGCTACGCTCAGATCATGATGGGGGCCGAGGGTGTGCAATCGTCGTCGGTCACGTACGGCGATGCCAACAAGCGAGTGACCTTCGCCAACACGGAGGGCTCGTTCATTGAGCAGGAGCGCATCGACGTCAACATGCGGCTCTCCGCCATGGCGCGCAAGAATGGCGACGTGCAGCAGTCCGGCGTGAGCATCGGCAGCCTGGGCGACTTCGCTTTCGTGCGTGAGCTTGACCGCGAAGCGCAGGATGTCGCAGACAAGGCGATCGCGCTGTTGAACGCCGAACAAATTGAGGGAGGCGAGTACACGGTGGTGCTCGATCCGATCCTCGCCGGTGTGTTCATTCACGAAGCCTTCGGACACCTGTCTGAGGCCGATCACATCTACTCCGAGCCCCGGCTCCAGGAGATCATGCAGCTTGGGCGTCGCTTCGGTGGTGCGCTGCTGAACGTGGTTGACGGCGCGACGGTGCCGCGCGAGGGCCTGCGCGGCTCCTACTTGTACGACGACGAGGGCGTGCCAGGCCAGCGGACGCAGCTCATCAAGGACGGCGTTCTGGTGGGCCGGCTGCACTCTCGTGAGACGGCCGGTAAGCTGGGCGAGCGCCCGACCGGCAACGCTCGCGCCATCAACTACCGGTTTCCGCCCATCGTGCGCATGACCAATACTTACATCGAGCCCGGCGAGGGCACGGTCGATGATTTGGTGCGCGACGTGAAGGACGGCGTCTACGTCAAGAATTGGTACGGCGGTATGACCAGCATGGAGATGTTCACCTTCTCCGGGGCCGAGTCCTACCGCATCCGCAACGGCGAGATCGCCGAGCTGTGCCGGCCCGTCATGCTCAGCGGCAATGTGTTCCGGACGCTAGAGAACATCGACGGCATCGCGGCCGACCTCGACATGAACCAAGGAGGCGGTTGCGGCAAGGGCGGGCAGAGCCCGCTTCCGGTCTCCAACGGCAGCCCACACATCCGCATCCAGCACTGCCTCCTGAGCGGGGCCTAGCCGTGGCACGGGCGACCGCGGAAGAGATACTGGACAAGGCTCGGCGGGTAGCAGACCAGGCCGAGGTCTTCTTCGTCGAGTCGACCAGCACCCCCGTCCATTTCGAGGCCAACCGAGTCAAGGCCGCGGACTCGCACGAGACGATGGGCGCGGCGGTCCGCCTCATCAAAAGCGGGCGTGTCGGTTTCAGCTCGACCTCGAAAATGGATGATCCGGACGCGCTCATTGAGGCGGCGCTGGACACTGCGCAGTTCGGTCCCGAGGCGCGATTCGCTTTCCCCGGCCCCGCACAGTTCCCTGATGTCCCGGTCTACGACCCGAGCGTCGATGGCACGACGCTGGAGGGCATGATCGCCCTGGGCCAAGAGGTGGTCGACGCTGTTCGCTCGCACTCCGACCAGGTCACGGTCGAAGGCAGTGTCTCGGCCTCCAGTGGCACCATCACGCTGCTGAATACCAATGGCGGCCACTTCCGCTACTCGCGGTCGGGCTTCGGCCTGGGGTTCGAGGGCACAGTCATCCGAGGCGAGGACATGCTCTTCGTCTTCGATGGTAAGAACTCGATCAGCCCCATGACGGACGTTTCGGGTATCGTTGCCTCGATCATCAGGCAGCTCGATTGGGCCAAGGAGTCGGCGACGCTCCAGACGAAGTCGATGCCGGTGGTCTTCATGCCAACGGCGGTGCCCAGCGTGATTATTGGCCCTCTTCTGTCGGCGCTGAACGGCAAGAGCGCCTACCAGGGCACTTCGCCGCTGGTAGGCCGACTGGGCGAGCGCATCGTCGACGAGCGTTTCAGCCTGACGGACGACGCGACGTTGCCCCGCATCCCGTCCAGCCGTATGAGCGACGACGAGGGAGTGGCCAGCCGGCGCCTGCCGCTGGTCGAGCGCGGGGTCGCCCGCAACTTCATCTATGACCTCCAGACCGCAGGCCTGGCGGGGGCCGAGAGCACCGGGAGCGGGGAGCGGAGCCTCGGCTCGCTGCCGTCGCCGTCGGCTTCTGTCCTTCTGGTCGATGAGGGCGACGCGACGCTGGACGAGCTCATCGCCGGCATCGACGAGGGCCTCGTGGTTGAGCGCCTGCTTGGCGCAGGGCATGGCAACATCCTGGGAGGTGATTTCAACGCCAACGTGCTGTTGGGCTTCAAGATCGAGAAGGGGCAGATCACCGGTAGGGTGAAGGACACAATGGTGACTGGTAATGCCTACCGCGCGCTCAGCGATCTCATCGCCATCGGCAGCGAGGGCCGCTGGCTGGGTGGCGGCCTGTACACGCCCGCGATAGCGTGCGCCAACGTCGCGGTGGCCGCCAAAGCCTAGGCTGGGCCAAGGATTGAGCGCATGCTAGTTGATAATTACTTGCAGAGCTTCGCGGACTTGGACCAGCCTCCCCTCGAGGCAGATGTCTCGCTGCTCAGCGGCCTGAGCGCCGAGGAGGTCGAGGCGCTGGAGCCTGCGTGGTCGGCGCTGCCGCCTGTTCGCCGCCACGAGGTGGTCGCGATCATGGTGGAGTTGGCGGACGCCGACGTGGAGCTGGACTTCGAGGTGTTCCTTGTCTATGCACTGGACGACTCCGATGCCAGCGTGCGGGAGCGGGCGGCAACGGGGCTCTGGGAGTCGAACGACCGGCGCATTATCCCCAAGCTCATCGCGACCATGACCGACGACACCGATGCCGACGTTCGGGCTGCTGCCGCGGTTGTTCTCGGGCAGTTCGCGTTACAGGCCGAGGCTGGCAAGCTGCTCCCGCAGGACGGGCCGCGTATCTACGATGCGTTGCTGGACATGCTTCAGAGGAAGGACGAAGACCTCGTCGTTCGTCGGCGGTTGCTCGAGGCGGCTGGCGTTTTTGATACAGAGGACGTCGGCGGATGGATTCGATGGGCCTACAACAACGACGAGCCAGTACTGCGGCAAAGCGCTGTGTTCGCCATGGGCCGCTCCTGCAATCCGGCATGGCTCTCGGTCATAATCGACGAGCTGGACAGCGACGACCCGGGCATGCGGTACGAGGCCGCGAACGCGGCGCGGGACCAGGCCGAGGCCGAGGCCGTGCCGCACCTCGCGAAGCTCATCGGCGACGCGGACGTACAGGTCCAGCTCGCAGCGGTCCATGCGTTGGGGGCCATCGGTGGGGACGCGGCCCAGCGTGTGCTCCGGAGCGCGTCGTCGTCGTCCGACGCTACGCTGAAAGAGGCAGCAGAGGAGGCCATCCAAGCCACCGACCTAGGCGAACCCAGGGGGTCGTCTCCTTTCGGCCACTAGTGCCAGGCGCTCCCCGGTTGGGCGTGCCCCGCGTGATAAGGTACCGGCGGCGCCGGGCGCCGGTACCACTTCCATGGCTGGTCAGGGACGCATCGAACATCCCGTCTCCGCGGGCGGAGTCGTGTACCGAAAGGGAGCGGGAGACCAGCTCGAGGTCATCCTGTGCGGGCGCACGAAACCACGGACATGGAACCTACCCAAGGGTACGCCCAACTCCGGCGAGTCCATCGAGCAGACGGCGCTTCGGGAGGTCCGCGAGGAGACCGGGCTTGAGGTCGTGATTGAGCAGCAGCTCGGCGATATCGAGTACTGGTTCGCGGCGCCTGACCGTTCGGTGCGCTACCACAAGCGGGTCCACTTCTACCTCATGGCAAAGGTCGGCGGCAGGACGGACGATCATGACTTGGAGTTCGACGTCATCCGTTGGTTCCCCATCGGCGAGGCCCTGGACGCACTGACCTACGCGAACGAAGTCGAGGTGCTCCGCCGAGCGCTGGGCCAGATGGACAGGCAGGGTGGGAGCCTAGGCAGATGACCCAAGAGAGCGACGGGGTCAGCTTCGGCCGGAAGGTCGTGCTGCGCCACAAGCGTGCCGCGGACGCCGTGGATGACTACCGCTGGCGCAAGGACTCTGAACTGGCCGAACTCGACGCTGCCGTGCCGCTCCGTATGCCCTTCGAGGAGTTCCAGTCTCGGTATGAAGAGGAACTGCGCTACCCGACTCCGTGGGTAAGGCGCTTCGCCGTCGCGACTCACGACGGCGAGCACATCGGCAACTGCATGGCCTACGACATCGATTCTGTCACCGGCGAAGGCGAAGCCGGCATCATGATCGGCGAGCGCGCCTACTGGGGCAAAGGCTACGGGCGTGAGGCCATGGCCCAGCTGCTGGCGCAGTGCTTCCTCATGCCGTCGATCAACCGCATTTATCTCCATACGCTGGAATGGAACGCCAGAGCCAGGAAGGCCTTCGCGGGAGTGGGGTTCGAGGAAGTCCGGCAGGTTCGGCGCGCCGGGAAGAACTTCATACTGATGGAGATACGCCGCCCCAGATGGGAGTCCACGCAGGCCGCCGCTGCCTTGGGCACTAATGATGCGGAGGAGTCAGCGCCGTCGTCCTGACGATACGGAGTGTGGATCACTCGGAGCCGCCGCTGCGCGCCGAGGTCGAACCGCAAGGCGATCGTAACTTCACTGAAACATCCCTTGACACTCGAATGGTGCTATTGGTACCGTCTCGCCGCTGCAGCCATTATTCTGGCAATGTGGCCGCAAGCCTCACCGAGCGATCCCTTCGGTATCACGGCGCTGCTGGACCTCTCCAGTCCAGACAAACCCGTGGAACCGCGAACCCAAGCCCTTCCGTGAAGGAAGGGCTTTCGCTTTGTCGGCGAAGGAGACTCAGCCAAAGAGGTCCAGCCAGAGGGCTAGAGGGCCGGTTTGATGTGTCCCATGGGGCCCCGTACAATTAGGGTGGACCTCCGGCTTGGAGTAGCCTCCAGCCTGAGGACGGGAAGGAACTTCCCATTCGAGGGAGACGTGCTGGACGTAGGGGTGTAGCTCAGTCTGGTAGAGCAGCGGTCTCCAAAACCGCTGGCCGTGGGTTCGAATCCTGCCACCCCTGCCAGCCCTCCTTTTGCCCTGTAGCAGTCAACGGACTGCTTAACGGCATTTCGTTTATGCGGTGTTACACTTGGGGCACAACTGAATAGCGTATCGAGCGGTAGGCGAGGCCCTCAGGCCAGTGACCCTATCCGGCAACCTTCTCCTCTGAAGGTGCCCTGAGGAAACGACGCGGCCCACTGGGGCAAAGGGGTACGGCACAAGCTCTCCGTACTCGGAGGGCTTTTTTTATTGCCCTCTTCTTCCGCATCGGTACGCGACAAGGAGAGACCCACAATGAGTAAGGAATCTACGAAAGCGGCGTTCGCAAGAGCAACGGGCCATCTGCTGTTGAACCTCAGTCCAGAGCAGGAGGATTCTTTGACGGCATACGTGAAGTCCGACGAACGCATCCTTATGGAGCAGCAGT
>Ga0114996_10007523_pt1 | contig 12308 bp, 10 predicted proteins | sample ArcticOcean_MG_C_4_FD_87039 | JGI IMG/M metagenome (GOLD analysis project Ga0114996, IMG submission 87039) | Marine microbial communities from western Arctic Ocean - ArcticOcean_MG_CB4_134 | ecosystem: Environmental > Aquatic > Marine > Oceanic | place: Arctic Ocean: Canada Basin | collected... | reverse complement strand
TTTCTGGCGGTGTGTCCAAAGAAAATACGTTTTTCATTCTAAAATGAAAATTAATGCTTTCCGTAGGCCTGTACTTTAATAACCATTGGAGTGTGCCACTTTATGACAGTCACCTTCACCTACAGGATCCCCGCTTACAATCGGTCCTGACAGATCTCTCAAAAACCTACGCTTCCATGGGAGTGGAGCGAGTCGTTGTAAACGGCACAGAAGAAGGCGACTGGGAAGGGGTAGGACAGTTGTCCGAGTTGTTTCCCTTTATTAAACCGGCCTTCGGTTTGCATCCCTCGCATATTTTCGACCGGTCTCCGCACTGGTTGGGGAATTTGGAATATTGTATCGACCACTACAATGGGTATGTCGGAGAAATTGGGTTGGACCGTTGGATTGAAAATTACGACTTTGAAGACCAAGTTGAAGTATTTAGAAAACAGTTGCGTCTAGCGGTGCAGAAGAAAGTCCCGGCAAGTATTCATTGTTTGAATGCGTGGGGAAAAATGCTCGAAATTCTTGAGGAAGAGCCTTTACCAAGTCAGGGAGTATTGCTCCATAGCTACAATGGCCCGATTGAGATGGTGCCTCAGTTGGTGGAACTAGGATGTTACTTTTCTTTTAGCGGATATTTCCTGCTGGATCGTAAGACCAAAGCACAGGCCACATTCCAAACGATTCCAATAGAACGTATATTAGTAGAGACAGATGCACCGGACCAAAGACTTCCTGAAGATAAGGACGAGCATCCGCTGCCCCTCGATGAGGATGGCAAGGCCGTAAACCATCCGGCCAATATTTCAGTGGTGTATGACGGCCTGGCAAAAATTCTCAAAATGCCCGTCGAAAAGTTGATCGATCAAGTGGCGGAAAATTATCGGCGCTTGTTTGGTTAGTAGGTTAGAGAAGGTAGGAGGTTGAAGGCAGAAGGCCGAAGGTAGAAGGTTGAAGGGAGAAGGTAGAGCGTAGAGGACGTAAAAGGTGTCCCCGCTTCGCCAATGCTTCATGCTTCGCTGGAGCTACGCACAACAGGTCGCAGGGCAGGCAGGTGTTCAGGTGTTTGGATCTTGTTTGCGGAGGATTAGCTCTATGGCTTTGGCTGCGGCGTGGAAGCCAATTGATCCGGTGAGGAAGCTTGCGGTGCCGTAACCGCTTTCACAGTCGAGCTTTAATTCTGATCCTTCGGGCTTGTATTCACCTACTGTTCCATCTGAGTTAGGATACATAACCGTTTCCGTTGAGAAAACGCAGGGGATGCTCCAGTTCCGATTGGTGTTTCGAGAAAATCCGTATTCCTGTCTAAGCTTTTTCCTTACCTTGGCGATCAGGGGATCATTCTTAGTCGTAGTAATATCACTTACTCGAATCTGGGAAGGATCCCGACGACCCCCAGCTGCTCCGGTAGTGACCAATTTTATTTTCCTTCGCTTGCATTGAGCGATCAATAGACACTTGTTTTTACAATCGTCGATAGCGTCAACAACGCAGTCGAAATCGTTGTCGAGTAATAGATCACAGGAAGCTGGCGTAAAAAACCGGTTTTCCTCAACGACCTGACAATCCGGATTTATGGCCAGAATACGGCGGGTCATGGCGGCGGTTTTCATATGGCCAATGGTGCTGGTATCGGCATGGACTTGGCGGTTCATATTGGTGACACAAACTTCGTCCATATCAACGAGAGTTATACGACCAATGCTTGACCTGGCGAGGGCTTCAGCGGCCCATGAACCTACTCCTCCGATACCAATAACTGCAACGTGAGCTTCTGCTATGATCGCGGCATTTTTCGCTCCATACAGCCTCTCGATGCCGCCAAATCGTTGTTTGCTAAGCTCCATTTCTAAAATTATCGGAAGATTCGGTTTGGCTTTTCTTCCATTGTCGGAGCTCGATTTGCAATTCAAAATTGGATATTAAATGCTTCTATTAGTTTTTCACACACAAGAGGCTAAACCCAAACGTTTCAAACGCCTTCAAAGGTGCAAATGGTATCATTTTATAAACAACGAGTTATGGATATTAATATTAGTTATCAAAACCTCACAAAAAGTGAACTTACAAAAACGCACCTTTGAAGGCTAAAACCGGCATGCGCGAGGAACTGCGTTCCAGCCCACTACCGAAGCGAAGACACCTCAACAAGCGAAGCGCAGAATAACACCCGCTTAGTCACGTAGAAACCTACGCTCCCGCACTTGCTTGTGGACTGCGCCTTATTCCTCATCACATTGGGTGATGTCGCCTGCGGCTCGGTACGTTTTTTAAAAACACTTGGCTAGAGAGAGCATTCTACAAAGATGGGTTGTCTTAGCGATGTCGTCTAACACTCAGTTTTAAGTATTATCGAGGTTTTTTTATAGGGGAAAACCCAGTGCACATTAAGAGTAAAACCAATAAACCCTAAGCATTCATAGTAACAGAATAGGGTGTGCACCGGATTCAATTTCGGGAACAAATCCATTATTATAATTATTAAGCGCTGCTTCGGTGGCGTGTTGTGATCTTATTCTCCCTTCCAATGACAAACGTCACCGCGAAGGTCCGACTCCGCAATCGGATCGCTAAAGTAGGTTGCGTGGCCGGGAGCAATTCCGATCCAACGTTTTAAGAGGCGCCCGCCGAGAGGGGGGCGCCTCCGTTGTTTAATACCTTATTGCAAAAAAAAGTGCCCCTTTGGTGCCACTCATTTTGAGTGAGACGAGGTATAGGAACCAGCCAATATTAGATCATGGAATCGAGTTTGAGGAATTGGTCTTTACGGTTTACAAAAGAATATGCTCTATGGATAGTCTATGGACTATGAACTGGCTGCTACCGGTAACCGCATTTATTGCTGGAGTTCTTTTGGGAAGTGTCGCTGTTTTCTTGATACAGCGCTCCAATAAACTGCTTCTTTCTGAGCGCGTACGACAGCGCGAAGAGGAGTTGGCCAAGCTGGATGGAGCCTACGAGTCTTTGAAAAGCAGACAGGAATCCAGCGCGGAGGAAATAAGCGGTTTAAAAACCGAGGTTAAAACCCTGGAAACAAAGCTGGAGAGTGAGCGAAAGCATTTCTCAGAAAAGGAGCAGGTGTTTGAGGAATTGGAAAAACGGTTTTCTGACGCGTTTAAAGCATTGTCTGGAGAAGCGCTTAAGGAGAACAACCGTTCCTTCCTGGAGCTTGCCAAGGAGCACCTCAATTCTCAGCAGGTAAAATCGAAAGGCGAGCTGGACCAGAGGAAGCAGGCAATCGAAGCGCTCTTAAAACCAATCAATGAGTCTCTAAAACAATTTGGAGAAAAAGTAGGTGAGGTCGAAAAGGCTCGGGTAGGAACCTACGAGGCTCTTAAAGAACAGGTGCTGTCCCTGGCGGAGGGTCAAACGCATCTGCGTACTGAAACGGGAAACCTGGCGAGGGCATTAAATACTCCAAGAGTTCGTGGAAGCTGGGGTGAGATTCAATTAAAGAAAGTGGTGGAGATGGCGGGCATGCTGGAACACTGCGACTTTGAAGAACAACAGAGCAAGGACCGGGACGATGGATCAAGGGCGAGGCCGGACATGATAGTGAGCTTGCCGGGAGGTAAACAGATTATTATCGACGCAAAGGCCCCGTTGGAAGGCTTTCTGGCTTCTATTGAGGCTAATGACAAAAAGGATAAGGATGCGCGGATGAAGGACCATGTCCGGCACATTCGCATGCACATCAAGGAGCTGGGTAGTCGTTCCTACTGGGAGCAGTTCGAAAACACTCCCGAATTCGTAGTTCTGTTCTTGCCGGGAGAAAGTTTTTTTAGTGCGGCCCTGGAGGTTGAACCAGGTCTGATAGATGAAGGTGTCCAACAAAAAGTCATCCTGGCTACTCCCACCACTTTGATTGCACTTCTTAAAGTGGTGGCCTATGGGTGGAGGCAGGAAAATCTCGCTCTACAATCGAGGGAAATCAGTAAGCTTGGTAAAGAGATTTACGAGCGTGTATCCGATGTGGCCAACAACTGGACTGCAGTCGGAAAAGGGCTTCGTTCAGCAGTTGAGAGCTACAACAAGTCCGTCAACAACATGGAATCCCGAGTATTGGTATCTGCACGTAAATTAAGCGAGCTGCCCATCGATCTTTCTAAAAAAGACATCGCAACGAATCCGGTAATAGATGTGGTGCCGCGTGACCTGCAGGCACCTGAACTCGAAACTGAAAAATTGTAGTAGACCCGTCCTCGGCGTGGTTAAATACGGAATATATGGAAAATTATCGAGTCTAACTCAATAAAGCCTACCAAAAGCATTTATGCCCAAAGTTCTGCCCAGTTTATTCATTTTCCTGGTACTTTCCTGCTTTACAGCCGCTTTTGCCAATCCGGAAATTGAATACCGCAGACCATCTCCGCAGATTGCCGATCTGGTGGAGCGGCCCTGGTTACCTCTTTACCAAGTGGATCCTACCAAAAAGCGATTAATGAAACTGGAGGCAGTTTCGTTGACGCCTATGGAAATACTGGCTCGGGATGAAGTAAATCTTGCAGGCCTGAGTATTCACACTGAAAGTCGTGCTCGGAGCGGACGCCTCTATGCCAGCAAGTTAGGCTTGGTTGATATCGCATCGGGTAAGTCCAATGACGAACTGGGACTTCCGGAAACTCCCGTTATTTTGCATGTGCAATGGTCACCTGACGGAAAGTACATTGGAACTCTCCTCGAAACGGAGGACCAGGTGGAACTCTGGTTGGTTGACCTTTTAACTTCTACGTCAAAAAAACTGAGTGATCTGTCGATCCATGCGGGGATGGATTATATGATGGCCTGGAGTAGCGACAGCCAATCGGTCTGGGTAAAAACAATTCCCGAAGATCAGGGTCCACCGCCGGAAACTTCGTCTGCTCCGGGAGGAGTTGTGATTCGGCAATCCTCCCTCGATCCCTTGCCAGTACAAACCCATCAGGGCGTACTGAGGACTCAATTGGACGTAGACAAGTTTGAATACTTTTTCAGTTCCCGCCTGACCGAAGTGTCACTCGATGGAACTCATCGCTTTATAGGCGATCCAGGAATATATCGGTATTTCCGATCATCTCCTGATAACCGATACCTGCTGGTGGAGCGGTTGGTGAAGCCTTGGTCCTATTATGTGAATTCTGACCAGTTTGCCTATCAGGTGGAAGTTTTGGATCTAGATACAGAGCAAAGCCGCATCGTTGCTTCCTCTCCCCTGGCCGAGGACCTTCCGTATGGTGGTGGAAATGTTCGCAGAGGAGCCAGAGACTTTGAGTGGCGTTCTGATGTTCCGTCCACGGTTGTATGGGTGGAAGCTTTGGACAACGGCAGTCCCTACGAAAACGCCAAGTACCGGGACCAGATCGTTAGCTTGGATGCACCTTTTGATGAAGCTCCACATGTGTTGATCAAATTGAAGGACCGTGTGAGTGACCTTATTTGGCACCAGACAAACCGGTCGATCGTACTGTCCTGGAATTGGATTGATCGCGAAATATTCATGTCGTTGATAAATCCTGAAGAGCCCGAAAAGGATCCGCGGAATTTAATGTCCTATAAAATGGGTGACCGCTATCGAAATCCGGGATTGCCGTTCATAAACTTCAGCGAACTCGGATTTCCTATACTTCTATCTGATGAATCCGGCGATTTAATGTATTTGCGTGGACAGGGTGGATCCATGGATGGAGATCGGCCTTTCCTGGATAGGTTCAACCTCGAAACAAAACGGAAGAAGCGGTTATTTCATTCCAGAAGACCTTACCTTGAAAATCCAGTCACCGTCTTGGATACGAAGAGCGGAGAACTCCTGGTTCAAAGAGAATCGAAGACTGAGCCCCCAAACTACTACCAGTGGAACTCAAGAGATAAATTTCATCACCAGGTAACTATTGACAAAAACCCATATCCTGAGTTGGAGAAAATAAATCGAACATTACTCCGGTATAAACGAAAGGATGGAATCAATTTAAGCGCAAACCTCTACCTTCCGGCTGGATATAATGCCAAAAAAGACGGACCATTACCGACACTCGTCTGGGCGTACCCCAAAGCTTATCAGAATGCAGACAACGCCAGTCAGTTACATAAGTCTCCCTATGAGTTTATACGTGCGAGATGGAATCGGCCAATAATGTGGGTCACCCAAGGGTATGCGGTTGTCGACGATCCTGCTATGCCAATCATTGCAGAGGGCCGCCGAGATCCGAACGACTCCTTTATCAGGCAACTGGTCGATTCAGGAGATGCGATTGTTCGCGAGCTGGTTCGCCGTGGAATTAGTGAGGAAGGTAAAATAGCCTTGGGCGGGCACAGTTACGGAGCATTTATGACGGCTAATCTCCTTGCTCACTCTGACTCATTTTGTGCCGGTATCGCACGGAGTGGTGCTTACAATAGAACGCTAACGCCGTTTGGTTTTCAATCTGAGGAACGCAATTTATGGGAGGCACTGAGGGTGTATCTGGCCATGTCGCCGTATTTGAGCGCCAACACAATCAATGAACCTCTTCTGTTGCTCCATGGTGAAAAGGATACGAATCCTGGAACCTTTCCTTTGCAGAGTGAACGTCTTTTCCATGCCATGAATGGAGTAGGCCGAGAGGCCAGGCTGGTGATGTTTCCAAACGAGGCTCATACTTTCCGCGGAAAAGATAGTATTCTGCACTTGCTTTGGGAAATTGAGCGATGGCTTGAGATACAGGTAAAAAAGAAACCCTACACGCTCCCGGCCGTATTTTCCCGAGGTGAGTCGTCCGGAAACTCGTTAAATTCTTCGGGAGGTTCCGGTGCAGAAGACGAACCTGAATAACTTGAATGGCACTTCGATAATATGAGGGATTGGCCTAGGCGGACCTTGCGTTGTGCATTTCTGCGTAACCGAGGATTTTGCTCGTTACATTTGATAGGCCATTGCGGCGGTTACTCGACAAGTGTTGGGTAATTCCGACGTCAGAAAGAAAGACGGGATCCACGGATAAAACATCCTCCGGTGTGTGCCCACTGTATAAATCGCAGAGTAAATGCGCCACCCCATGCGTAATGGGCGAATCCGAATCGGCGCGGTAGTAACAGAGGCTGTCTTTGAACTCCGGAACAAGCCACAGGTTGGACATGCAACCTTCTATTCGGAACGCATCGGTTTTAAACTCCTCTGGTAGGCTATCCGCCTTTTTGCCCTTCTCGATCACGTAGGCAAAACGCTCATAGGAATCGTCGAAGAGCGACATTTCCTCTATTATTCTATCTCGTTTTTCCTGGATAGTGGCGGTCATTGGATTGGGGGTAGCGAACGATTCTTTTTTGAAAGCGCAACGCTTCAATTTAAAAAATCAAGTAATCAGCTTGCGATACCTTACTTTCGGGAACCCTTGGCCTTGAAAGCTGTATTCTCCATGAATTTTATCCTGTTCAAATCCGTGCTTAATATAAAAATGATGAGCTGGCTGATTGCCTTCGAGGGTCCACAACACAATCTCCTTACCTATAAGCGACTCTTCTATTATGCCCCACATCTGTGTTCCCAACCCCTGGTTAACATTGGATGGATAAAAATAGAGTTCGAAGAGTTCCACCATGGCCTGCTTTTCCTCTGCAAGATCCTCATCCTTATTTTGGCCGAGATGGGCAAAACCGATGACACCTTCTTCCGATTCTGCCACAAACACGGTGTGGTTGTCTGATTCTATCGTAGTAACCCATCCTGAAATAAGCTCGGCTGGGGAAAGCGCTTTTAGCAGGATTTCGGGAATGATGCCGACGTAAGTAGACTGAAAGGAGGTGACGTAGATATCCGCAATGTTAGCCGCATCGGAACCACTTGCTTCTCGTACTTGAATTTTCATAACAAGATAGTGTTTAGGCAAGGTAAACCATGGTTTCTTGTTCTCCTCAAGCTTTCACTGATTGGATTTCGGCTATCAATAAGATTCGAGTAGTTCATCAACTACACCGTAGCGGAGGCTATGGAAACAGTGATAGAACTGGGAAACACCCACCCATTTGCCTAACTCGATGAGGGTGAGCAAGGTGACTGGGAAGACATCGGCTCTGTTGGGTGGGAGCTTCGGTATTTGTAGCCGGCGGTTTAAGGTATAGGATGCGGTTTCCTCGAAAACAGACTGAAGTTCCTTTATATTCAGATACGGGCTACTTTCCGCAAGAGTCTTGCCTTGACGGTGGGCAATGATCGCACGGGAGGTAATCCAAGTGCCACCGGCGCCGACGACCCATGCGGTGCTGGCATCTTCGAGCTTCAAGTCGAGCCGGCTGACCTGGCTTTTGACGGATTCTATAACAGCTGCCCTTTCTATCGCTTGAAGAGGCCTCGACGGATCCGCAACGTGGTGTTCCAGCAAACGTACGCCTCCCAACAGTAAACTTTCCGCCAGTTTAATGGAGCCGTCTTTTACGTAAATGCACTCCACGCTTCCGCCACCCATATCAAAGATCATGATCTCCCTTTTGCCTCGAAGAACGGGATCGGTCAGAACACCCCTACCAATGAGCTGCGCTTCCTGTACTCCCGAAATAACATCCATGGTTTGTCCAATTTCCTGATAGACCCGTTCGCGAAAGTCCGCCTGATTGCGGGCGTCGCGGACCGCGCTGGTGGCTACCACTCGGACATGATCCGGGTTGTGACTGTGCATCTCACGATAAAGCTCACCAATCACCGTGACGGCCCGTGACATACTTTGTTCTGTGAGCTCCGGGTGCTGCCCACTAATCCCGGCACTGATTCGTGTCTCATTTGAAGTTTCGGCCAAAGCTACGAGGCCATCGGCAGTTTTTTCAACCACCAGCATTTTCAGGGTATTACTACCTATATCCAATGCGCCTGCAATGGGTCCACGTGAAGTTTTCATCGTTACAGTTCAAATTCATGCGGAGCAATTACTACGACAAATTCACCTTTCTGGGAGCGGGACTTTACTTTATCAACTACTTCTCCTGCTGGTCCGGTGAAAATGGTTTCATGGAGTTTAGTCAATTCCCGGGCAACACACAAAATACGGTCAGGTCCGAGAACTTCGAGGAAGTCATCAAGGAATTTGAGAATGCGGTGATTGGATTCAAAAACGATCTGCGATTTCGAGGCATTTTTTATTTCTTCAAAGAAACGTATACGAGCCGCCGATTTTGCGGGAAGGAAGCCGACATAGGTGAATGCATCGGATGGTAGGCCGGATGCGGAAAGAGCGGCTAGTACAGCGGAGGGACCTGGAATAGGGGTGACTAAAAGGTTTCGCTTTCTACATTCACGGACCACACGAAACCCTGGATCGCTTACAGTGGGTGTTCCCGCGTCGGAAATGAGAGCGACCGATTGGCCGGACTCAACCTTTTTGGCCAGGGCGAGCGCTTGTTGAATTTCATTGTGTTCGTGGTAGCTGATCAGCTTGTTTTGGATACCGAAGTGCTTGAGTAACTTCCCTGAGGTCCGGGTATCCTCACAGGCGATCAGATCGCAGTTGCTCAATACGTCGAGCGCTCTTTGGGACATGTCCCCTAAATTTCCAATAGGCGTAGCTACCAGATAAAGTCCGGGGGCTTGAGGGGATGTTTCCCCGCCACTCAGGCTCATAGCAGGCTAATCAGGCACCTGGATTTCCAACCCCGGGTAATTGCTGTTCCCAGTCTGCAGGGCGGCTCCACGGGATGGAGGTGTCATAAGGGCTTTTTTCCTCACAGCCGGTAAAGAGCAGGAGCCCTGAAGCTACAACGAGGAAGGATAGGATGGCGCGAACAATTTTCATGGTATGTGTGACTATTCCAAGTGCGCGGTATCGCCAATTTGGATATCGGGTACACTTAAACTACTCCCAGTGTTAGTAGATGAAAGTATCTGGGCAATACTGAAATCATTCGTGATTTGAGTAATGCTTACGAGTCCCACTTTTTGTTGGCCTCGGAAAATGGAAAGTGTCTGGTTTTCCGCTGCCCCTGACTGACGTCCGTAATTTACAATGGCAAATGATCCGTCAGGACCGATCCGAATCACTTCCCCAACCGGTTGAAGAACCTGGAATTGTGGCGATTGCCCGGGCGAAGCGGAAGATCGCAGCTCGGTTGGGGACCGGACGGTCGAAGCCAGTGATTTTTTAAGCGAGGTGTTTTCTGCTTCTAGTTCGAGGTGTCTTGACTGTAGTTGATTGAGCTGCTCCCGCCAATTTTGAGGGGGTACGGACGCTTTCAGGTTGTTCACGTCCCGTTGAAGATCGCGATTGTAAGCACTCAGTCTGGCTACTTCTTCCTCGGCGCGTTTCCTGGCAATTCCGGCCTCATCGGATTTTTTTTTCAGGTCATCAAATTCAGCTTTAAAACCTGAAGTCCTGGACTTTTCTTCCTCGGCCAGCTCGGTCATTTGTTTACTCAATTCTTCAGCATTGAATGCTCTGGACTTTAAGGCCGCTGATTCCTTGAGCTTTTCCTGAAGCGCCTGACGGGATTGGTTGAGGTTGTGTTCTATCAGCTTATTTTGGTTGCGAACTTGAACATATAAAACTCCGGAAAGAATCACACCAATAAGACATACAATGCGGAGTAGGAGTGAGGCCTTCATAGTAACGGGGTGGAAAGTTGATCTTAAGAACAACCAAATGCAGAGTTGGTTCCAATGCCGGTGCGAATGATTCCGCGGCTTGGGTTTGCAGCCAGATGTTCTACTATCTTAAAGATGTGTTCGGTTTCCTCTTCCATACCAACCCTAGCGGCCAACTCTTCTGCAGAGAAGGTTTTATCTCGGTGCTTTTCCAATTCAGCAACCACGGCCCTTTGAATGTCCAAAATGTCTGAGGCTGCCTTTTTGCCAGCTTCGACACCTGGTTGGTGATAGGCGTTTACGCCAACGAGTGACGCGTAGAGACCCACTGCTCGCTCGTATAAAGCGATTAACAAACCCACTGTAAAGGGATTCACCTCATTGACTGTAATGGTTATGGATTGCCTGCCTTTTTCGTGTAGTGCGGCACGAGTCCCTAACAGAAAACCTTTCAAATAATCTCCGGCAGTGATTCCGGGATCCACCTCAAATTCGGGTTCGTCACGATCCTTCAACACTTCGATGAATGTGGCGAAAAAGTTAGGTACCCCTTCTCGTAGTTGCTGTATGTAAGCATGCTGGTCGGTGGAGCCTTTGTTTCCATAGACTGCGATACCTTGATTAACCACCTTACCTTTCAAATCGAATTCTTTTCCCAGCGACTCCATGATCAACTGTTGCAGATACTTGGAGAACAGTTGGAGGCGGTCTTTGTAGGGCAATATGACCATGTCTTTGCTGCCTTTGCCATCGGTAGCATAGTACCACATGAGGGCTAGCAGCGCAGCCGGATTTTCGGTGGTCGCAGTGTTTCGGGTGACTACGTCCATGGATTTTGCTCCTTCAAGTAAAGCGTCGATGTCGATTCCCTGCAATGCCGCCGGAATTAAGCCGACTGCAGCGAGCTCACTAGTCCTTCCACCTACCCAGTCCCACATTGGGAAGCGTTCGAGCCAACCTTCTTCGATCGCAACCGCATCCAGTTTTGAACCGGCGCCGGTAATGGCGATAGCGTGTTTGGAAAAGTCGAGATCAGCCTCGCGAAATGCTCGTTGAGCTTCGAGCATGCCGTTGCGTGTTTCAGGTGTTCCTCCGGACTTTGAGATGACAACGCAAAGCGTTTGTCCCAGTTCGGAGCTCAGTTGAGCCAAAGTCCGATCCATTCCGTCTGGATCGGTGTTGTCAAAAAAGAAAATGGCCAATTGGTCTTCCTCTGGTTCTCCCAGAGCTTCCGCCACAAATTGCGGGCCGAGAGCAGAACCGCCTATTCCAATAACCAGGCAATTCTGGAAAGCGCCGGTCTGCCCTTCAATTTCGCCGGAATGAATTTTGGATGTGAAGGATTTGAGTTCCTCAAGCGTTGACTGTATTTGCTGAGTAATCTCTGGAGAGGGTGCGAGTTCCGGCGCTCGAAGCCAGTAATGCCCCACCATTCTTTTTTCATCTGGATTGGCGACAGATCCTCCTTCAAGGGCTTGCATTTCCTTAAAGGCCTCTTGCATCTTCGGCTCCAAAGACGAAATGAAGTCATCCGCGAAATCCATCCGGCTGATATCAAGAGCCAGACCGAGATCCGGGTTGCTAAAATAATAGTGCTTAAAACGTTCCCAACTCATAATGCGGGTGATCGCGATTAATTGAATATTATTGAGTATGTGGTTACAGATCCTTGTCTGTCACCGCTCCAAATGTAGCCGATGTCACTGTCTTCGCATATTTCGCAAGGACGCCGCGTTTGACTGGTGAGCCAGCAGGCTTGAAATTCTCCATGCGCCTATCGAACTCGTCGTCAGGTATAAGCAAT
>Ga0114996_10007520_pt1 | contig 12311 bp, 3 predicted proteins | sample ArcticOcean_MG_C_4_FD_87039 | JGI IMG/M metagenome (GOLD analysis project Ga0114996, IMG submission 87039) | Marine microbial communities from western Arctic Ocean - ArcticOcean_MG_CB4_134 | ecosystem: Environmental > Aquatic > Marine > Oceanic | place: Arctic Ocean: Canada Basin | collected... | reverse complement strand
ACGCCGTTCTTGCGCCAGCGCCGAACCTTGGGTCCAGCAAGTATCGAGATGGCGGAGCACTGCGTCTTCTGAGTCGGTGGCGGCGAAGAAAGCCACGTTTTCCCCCTCGGTAGCCATATTGGGTTTGAGCGCAATGGCGGAAAATTGTTGTCTCCATGGGATCATCTTGTGGTGTTCCCCCCGCACACAGGTTAAGCGGGCGGGAACCTCCAAGCCTATCGACTGCCAACGGGCGAGCGTGGCCGTCTTATCGTCGGCCAGAGCCGCGGCACCGGCCGCATTGATCTGTGGACAGGAAAAGCGCGAGGACCAGTGGCGGTGCAGGTCGATTTCTGCCGTACCCAGGCAGAGGAATTGGACGCTGTCGGGAGTGAGAGGCACGCCAAGTTGTATTTCGCGAAAATAATTTTCCCCCCAATCCATGTAGAGAACGCGCTGCGCCATGCCGTCGGGGGTGAGCCAGTCGCAGTGGGCCGCCAAAAGGTTAAAGTGCGCCCTTCCATAGTGTTCCGAGTCGCGCACAAAGGCATCGGTGACCAGGGGGTAGAATTCGTGGGTAAAGAGGGGCGCGGCGGCAAAGACGACGAGATGGTTGCAGCGGCCTGGCAAGGTGTTTCCCAGATCGGGCGCGGCGTGCGGTGCGATGCACGTTTCCGGCGCCAGTCTTTCGCTGCGCACAGCCTCTATAGTCAAGTCGAGAATGCGTTGGCGGTATAGCTGTGAAGTGGCCAGGGTTTGGCCGATGTCGGTTGCTTCTACAAGGAACGGGACAGTGGTCGATTGCAGCGCCTGTGTTAGCGTTTCGAGGAATGTGGCCAAGTGGTACTCGAGTGCGGTGTTTTGCTCGGGTTGGCAAGTTAAATGCCGCCGCCACTCCTTTTTTTTCTGGTCGCCCAGCATTGCCAAGCAGAGATATTTTAGCAGGACACTGGCTTCTTCTAGCGCCAGCGAGCTGTTGCTCTCCAATTCTAGCGCGCTGCGCGTCTGCTCTAGGGCGCGGTCCAGAAGATGGCTAGGAAGAGAGTGCATCGTCGCCCAGGAGAGTTTGTAGATATTGTTCGCCCGCTTTGCTCAGGTCACTTAGCACGATGCGAGCATTGTGGCCGATAGTGTCCCAATCCACTTCCCGCTCTGCGTTCTGGGCGTCCTGGTGTTCGCGGAAATCCTCGCGCAAGGCGACGCGATCCCACAAGCCGACGCCGATATTAGGTTCGATGAGGACGACGCGCCAATCGACAATAGTACCCGGCAAGGAACGTTGGCCTTGCCGCAGCAAAAAGGTAGAGCCGCAGCGCTGTCCCTGCTCGTCGAAGCGCGGTTGGATATCTATCACTTCGCCCTCTTCGGCGAATACTGGGGCGATAAGAAAGTCGAGCATCATATAGCGCGGTACTCCGTAGGATACGCCGGTTAGATCGGCGCCGACCGGTCGACCCTGTTCGGCCTCGTAGGTCGCAGCGCTGCGCGCCTCGTAGGCGGCCAGTGCTTCCATAACCTGAGTGCCGGCAACGGCCAATTTACCTAGGATAGCATCGCGGTATTCTTCCTGGATGAATTCGGGCAGGAACTGCTCTATATTGCCGCCGCGTCCCACATTGGTGATCAATTGTTTGCTATTGAGGGTGATCCAATGGGAGATATGCCATTTCTCCGCCGCGTTTTTTGCCTTGGGATCGTCGGTAGAGAGAATGATGCGGTGGGAGCCATAGATACGGGTGCGCGGTCGGCGCTGGCGGTCTACTGCACTGCCCCAGTCGACGATCTGGCGCGCCACGAAGGTCTGCATGAACTCTTCAGTGGCCCAATATTCGGGTGAGGATAGGATGACTTCCTGGATGGAGACGTTGTGGCGCAGAGAAATCTGGTAGATGAAGTCGATGGCCTCGGAAAATTGGCTTGCGTCGATAGAACCGTCCAAGCGGCGCAAAAGAAAGGCGCCGGCGTTGCGTCCGCCCGATTCGGCTGCGTCTTTGATCATAACCAAGCGATGTTGCGCGGCAAAGGTGCTCAGCCCCGGATAGGGTGCGTCGTCCAGTCCGTTCTCGATCCATTTCTTGGCCGTGCTTTCGTCTGGGGCGCGGCTGGTATAGGTGGCCAGCCAGTCGATCTCGCGCGGTGTGTCGACAGCGGACGAAGGTGGGAAGATATCTGGATATTTGGCTTTGTCGTAGGTAGTCCAGGTGTGGAACAGCGACTGGACGGTATAGGGTAGGCCGCACTTTTCGAGAGTCCCCGAATCGTAGAGCGGATGTCCATGGAAGGGGTAGACCAGAGCTGCGAGCACCGGCTGCGCAAAGGCGGCGGCCACGTTAATGCCTTTAGGGTGCACGCTCGCGGCGCGCTGGGCGGCTTCTGTAGCAGAGAGACCCTTGTGTTGCATCAGCGCGTTCTGGAAGGTTTCCGCGTCTATGTAAAAGTAGGCGTTATCTACCTGTACTACCGGCTGCGCCAGGCCGTCGCGTTCTGCAGAGTCGGCCCAACGCGTGATCATCAAGTTGGCACCGGGGCGACCGTCGCGCTCCAGATGTCGCGTCAGAGTTGGCCCTTCGCGCAGGGCGCGCGAGTAGTGAGTGCGGCCCACTGGCAGGGCGATGATGTGGTTGACGCGTTGCTCGGCCCGAATTAAGGTGGGATCGAATTGGGGGAAGACTTCGGGTAGGGGAAAACCGTCGTTGCGGATGAAAGACAATTCGCGCAATTGCCCGTAGGAACGCCATTGGCGTTCGGTAATTGAGGCGCCGCCGCCGCCCAGGGCTTCGATCTGTTGTCCATCGAGGAAATTGCCCAGCAGTAAATCTTGCTCTTGGCTAGGCAGGTCGGCGACTTCGGTGTAGCGGGTGATGATGTAGCGCAAATAGCGGTAGAGCCAGGCGTGGTGTTCGACGGCAAGCTCGTAGAGGGCTTCGCCATTGTAAGCGGCAAAACCCATGCCGCGTGAAAATACCCAGGGTCGGTACTCGTAGAAGTGGTCGTTGATGGTTTCGGCGAAGAAATCTGCCAGTCCGCGCCACAGGGCCTGCACATCGAACGGATCCTGGCGCTGTACATCAATGGTCGTTTCGACGGCTAGCAGAATGTAGAAGAGTTCGGTGGCGCGGGCTATTTGTCCGAGTTGGCGATCGCATTCGGCTGCGTCGATCTCGTCGCGTTGGGCGCGCTCGGCGCAGCGCTGGGCCAAACGGCCAAAGTCGCCAATGTCCTCGTAGCCGCCGGCAATAGCGCGCCAGTCCAGTGGGTCGAGCTGGCGTCCGCTGAAGAGTGGATCCAGGCGGTCTACAAAAATCTGGGTCTCGTCGGGATGGTCTTCGTCGTGGAGGCGGCTGGCCAGAGCGAGCAGGGCGTTGCGCGCCGAGCCGATGAAAGTGCCATAGGCTTCCTCGCTCACGTCTTCGTCGCCACTGCCCAGGGCGGCTTTGGCGGCGCGATAGGCCGCGTCAAAGGAAACGTGCTGGCTATCGACTTTTGCGAAAGCGGCCTGGCGTTGGTTGAGGGCACGCGCGCGGTCGATGCGCGCGGCCAGTTGGTGGCGCGCTTCGAGGGCGATGGCAGGTTGTTCTTCGGCTGCTTTATTGGAACTCTCAATGCCTTTTTCTTGGCGGAATTCTTCGGCAGCGGGTTGGAAGCGCGGGTGCAAGAGCGCAGTGTACGGTTCTGTAGTCGCCGCGTCGCCACCGAGTTGAGCCAGACCTTCTATAAAGGATTGGCGGTAGGCGTCAATTTCCTCTTGTGGCAGGCCGTCGAGTAGGAAGATCCCGCCCAGGGCGAGGAAGTCGGTGAAACTCAGCGCGCCCAGAGGCACGCCGCGCCCGATGCGTGCCAGTGCCTGAGCGATGTGTCGGTCGCGCGGTCGCTGGCGGTCAAAGCGGTGCAGTTTTTCACTTTCGCCGAGGCGCAATTGCACTTCCTGTTCGTCGCCAATATCGCTGATAATGCGGTCGTAGAGCTGCTGGGCGCGATCTGCTTCGCCATTTATTAGGGCCTGGCCAAGGCGTTCGGCGCGGCGGCGTTGGCGTAGCATTTCGGTGCGCCAGGCTTCCACGGTTTCAGTGCCCAGGCCGATACTCAAGTACACGGTTTGCCGTTGGACGCGCAGACCGGCGGCAAACCACAGCATGATGTCGAGCCGATTCATGGCGCGGCGGCGGGCGCCGGAAGCGCCGTCGACAATAACCAAGGCACTGTGCGGATTGCCCTCCAACATGAGATCGCAGATGTGCGCGGGGTCTTCGAGTAAAGCGAGCAATTGGCGGTGAGGGATACCGGTATCGAGCACATCGGCACCCTGCAACGCGCGTTCGTAGGAGCGCTCCGGTCCAGTGATTTCGAGGACCAAGGCGTGGATCCGCCCGCCGAGCTGGGCGGCGGTTTGCGCTTTAGTCTCGGCGGAGATAGCGGCCATATGGCCCCAGTGTTGCAGGCGCGCACCATGGCTTAGCACATTGGCTTCGATCTCAGTTTCGCCAAAGCCGAGAGTGACGAGGGCGGCGTGCACCTGGGCGGCGATGCGCTCTAAATCGGTATCGCTGGTATAAGTGAGCAAATCTTGGGTCGACAGGCCGGTGGGCGAGACTAGGCGCATTTCCGCCGGTGGCTCAAAACCAGGAAAAAGGTGGCGGAGCTGGTTCATCTGCTCGACGTCGTTGCTGTCGATGTTCATCAACTGCAACACGCGTTTTCCCTTGCCGCGCTTGTCGAGGGTGGCGTAACCCTCGTGCATCAGGGTGGCCAATTCCTGGCCATCGGCGTCGAGGGCGTAGAGCAAATGGGCCCCCGTAGCGGCCAAAATTTCGAATTTGCGCATGCCGGCTGAAAAACGGCCGTCTTGAGTGTCGGGTTTGTATTCAGCGCTGAGCACGACGACGCCGTGGCGCGCATCGATGGGCAGATCCGGATGGCGGTGGGCCGCTTCGCTCAATCCCTGACGCAGCAGCCAAGTCTTGAAGAAGGGCATAAAGCGGTTCACGTGTTCGCCGCCGGCGACCATCTTGTGGATGCCCCATTGGGCGGCCAGGCTGGTGGTGACGCGGTAGGGGTCGCGGGGTTCGGGCTGGCCCAGGTTTTCGAGTACGTGGGCAATGCGCGTGGCTTGGAATGCCATTCCCAGATCTTCGCGTTCTTGCAATTGTGTGGCGGCCCATTGTTCCCAGTCCAGGTCAGAAGCGAATTCGTCGCGGCCTTCCAGCAGAATATTGGCAAAGTCCAGCATTTTTCGCTGCGCTTCGGCGGGAACGCCCAATTGTTTTAATTTTTCGTCGCGCGACAGAGTGAGGACAAATTCGAGGAAGAGGCCGTCCTTGGGCACGCAATAGCCGCCGTAACCTTCGCCGGCCGGATGAATCAGGCGGTCGCGCCGCCGGCTCATCTGGTCGCCCATTTCCTCGATGTCGCCGTGGCGCGCGGCCGTCACCATCAGCGATAGGGCGTTAGAGAAGGCAAAATGGGAAGCCATAGAGGCATTCTCACCGGTTTTGAGCAGTTCGGGCTGGGTGAGGCTGTCGTAGCTGTAGACCGATTTATTAATGAGTCCGTAGATCTGGCGTCCCACCCGAGCGGCGGCCCGGTCGGCGCCGCCGACCCATTGGGACCAGGTCTCGACCGACTCGCGTTCGCGATGGCCCAGATCGACGCGGCTGGGGGTATAGAGAAGGTGGTAGCGTTTATTGGCCCCGGTGGCCTGGTAATAATAACGCGGATGTAAGGTGAGATGGTTAAGACCGCGCTCGCTGAGGACTTCTTTGCGCGCCGTGGTTTTGGCCAGACGCTGATAGCGCCGCAGGTAGGTGGCCATGCGTTCCTGGAGTTGGAGGTGCGCGTGCGCGGCGGACAATTCTTCTAGGACCTGGTGGCGGGCAGCGAAACGAGTATAGGCCTCCAGGTCTTGCCGGTAGTGCGCGTCGTTGGCGACTACCTGGCGCAGCGCACTGCGCTCAGCGCTGTCGGGGTGCAGGCGTAGGTAGGTGGCCACGGCTTGGCGCAAAGCCTCGCCGTTGCGCGTCATCACCTGCTCCAGAGCGGCGTCTTCCAATTGTGCTGGATGTTGTTCCAGATACTGGGTGACGCGCTCGATTTCGCCGTCGTCGGCCGCTGGGCGTCCCGCTTCGCTTTCTTCGTATTCGACCAGCACGCTGAGGCAAGACAATTCGTTCTGCACCTCGCGGTTACTGTTAATCACCCGTTGCACGGCCGCCTTGGAGGAGATTTGTTCGCGGGCACTGATCTCCTCTACTTCGACCCAGATACCCAGTTCGCGGATGATTCTTTCGCCCAGGTTTAAGATGTGGGTGGCGTAAAGTTCCAGACGTGCCTCGACCTCTTCCTGTAAGCCGTGAGCGGCGATCACATTGCCCAGGGCCATGGACTCTTCCAGCCAGGTGCGAATATAACCTTCGGTCATACCGGCGGACTGCGTGGTCAGCACGTGCAGAGTCGGTGGCGGACGCAGGCGTTGCAGGGCGCGGGGGCGGAGTTGTTCGACGCGCGCATCAAGATCTAGGGCGATATCCAGCTGTTCGAGGTAGCGGCGAACTGCCTCAGTCCACGAGTCGCTTTGGCGCTGCAATTGACCGAGATCGATCAGCGCTGCAGAGGCCTCATCTAGGAGGAGCTGTTGCAGTGCTTCGCGAGGACTGAGTTCCTCCGATTCTACTAGACCGTGTATAGCTTCGATATGGCGCTGGTAGAGGGCACCTATCAGCACTGCTACAGCGGCGATTTCTGCTGCCGTCACTTCTCCCTGCAGGCGGACGAGTATCTCCTCCTCTGCTTCGCCGCTTTCCGGCCATAGATGCCGGGCGATGAACAGGCGCGCCAGATCGAGCCATTCGCCCTCCACGACCTGACTGATATTGCTGGCCCAATAGTCGGCCATTTGCTCGCGGAAAGATTCTTCCATGCCGGCGATGTCAATGACCGTGCGGGTGACTTCCTGGCCGTCTACTACAGCGACTTGCTCTTTGATGAAGAGGGGAATCGCTTCTATCCAGTGGTCTGCGACCTCGAGCCAGCCGTAGTCCGGACTGCTGTAGACGCGGTCTCCAGCTAGGCGCACCAATTTGCGCAGATTTTCGGACTTGCCCAGGTAGGGCTCTTCGAATTCGTTGATCTTGGCCAGCAGGTGGGAGCCGGTGGGAGAGGGACGCTGGCTAATGATGACGTAGGCTGCGTGGCGCTTAGGGACCTCAAGTAATTCGCCGCGAACCGCTTCGATGAGGTGGAGCCGGCGGGCGGTGATAGCGGCTATTCCGGTATCTGAAAGCTTGGGCAGAGGGGACCGAGTCAACTCGTCGGCGTGGTCTTCCAGGCGTTCGCGGGCTCCTTTGAGGAAAGCCAGCAGATCTTCTTTTTGTGCTTCCAGGACCGCTTCTTCAAAGCGTTCGCAAGCGCCTTCGACCTGAGTGAGGGACACTTCGCTGCGGTTCTCCAGCAGGAGGCGCAATTCTTCGGCGACTGGTCGCAGCGGCGTTTCTGCGCCGACCATCTCGGCGAGTTCATCGGCCAGCTGTCTCAGGGCCGGATTGGGTTGCAAGAGCACGGCGTCGGCAAAGAGCGTGGCCTGGTTGTGGAAGGCGCGGCTCATGCGGCCAAAGACGAGTTGTTGTCGTGCCTGGCCCACTTCGGCGGTGATGCGGGCGATATTGTCTTTTTCCAGGTCGCGGTCGTAGACGCGCAGGATATTGTAGAGCAGCCAGCGCTTCTCGTCGGGATCCTGGTCGCTGCGCAGGACGTCCAACGTTTGCTGGCGGTCGTAGGGTAGGTCGACGCGGTCTTGCCCCAGGAGCCAGGTGATTTGTTGGTCGCGCCAGTGCGCCTCGGTGCTGCTCTCGGGTGGAGGCAGTTCGGCTTTTCTGAGGAAGAGAGAGAATAGATTGCCGCTGTCTAGCGTTGCGCCTTCCAGGACCTGGTGCAGGTAAGTTTGCTCGGCGCGAGAAAAGACTTGATAGAGGTCCATGACCTGGTGCAGGGCGGCGCGCGGGGATATCCCGGTGGCCAATTGCAGGATATGGAATTGAGCTAAGGCAAGAAGTAGCTCAAAACCGCGCAGAATTTCCGGCTGGGCCGCCTGTAAATCCCCTTTGCTGCGATCGAAGTGGATCCCCAGGCGTTCTCCGGTATCGCTGTCTAGCTGGAGTGTAGTCCCGTCGGCGTCGCAAGTGGCGAGGAGATCGTGCCCATTCATAAACGCTACGGGTAGCTCTTTGCCAGCCAGACGGTTGAGCAATTGCGTCAGTGTTTGCCGATCTTCAAAGCGCTTGAGGACCAGTTGGAGAGCCCGTTCGCATAGGTGTGCGGTTAGATAGACCTCTTCTGGCGCATCATCCGGTAGACGTAGCTGAACTTCAGCAAACGATTGTCCACCAAGGAGATAGTGACCTGTGGAGATGATTCGACCCGGCCCGCGCCGGCCGCGCCACAACCCCTGGCGAGCGTGGTATTGTTCGACGAGGCGCAAGGGAAACCCAGCTTTAGTCAATGAACATTCTCTCCTGCTTATTTTTTGTCGGCGAGCTATCAGAATTTATAAAAATAGCCCACAGATAGAGCCCCGACAAGGATTTATCCTGCTGTTAAAAACTGGATTGGAACGGCTCAGCCGGTCTGTTGTAAGAAGGCGATGGAGGCGCTTTTAATCTTGGGCGCAATGATATAACACAAACGAAAGAAAGTTTTGAAATCGACGATCTCCCACAAGTGGTTGGAAATGTCCAGACGGTTGAGCACGTCGACCAGATCTTCGAAGGTATCCTGGTTGATAGCTTCATTGACGGCTTCGTCCAGGCTCATTCCCGCCTTGCTTTTAACCGCTTTTTCTATGCGGGCGAAAAGTTGCGGGAAGGGGTGTTGTTCCGCCGTCGCGGGATAGGGGAAGAGTGTGCTGGCGGCCAGGTTGGCCAGGGCTATCAATTTGAGCAGGTCGGGTGAGTGTTCCTGGATATCGTGGTGGTGGGTAATCACCAACTCTATGGACGAGTCCAACTCCCATTTGTTGGCGAGTCGGCCGCCAATGACTTGGTGGTCGATATCCTTCATTAAGAAGCGCTCAATTTCGATGACGGAATGTGCCCACAGTTTGCCTTCGGCCTGAGCTTCCTCGAGTTCGGTGCCGATAAGCGCCGTCACCAATTCCAGCGAGTCCTCCATGCACATGAGCATGGTCACCTTGCCGACATCGTGCATTAACCCCGAAATGAACGGATCGTCTTTTTCCTCTAGATTGATGTTCTGCCACAGCTTGATATCCTGCAACGTCTGCACTTGTTCTTCGTCTAGCTGGTAGCGCTCGAATTCAGTTTTTTGTTGCGAACTCTGTTCGGCCGGGTCGGCCGGCAATACCAGTAGTTTGGCGTAGAAACCTGTGGCCAGAGAATGGCGCCAAAACTGATCGATGGTACCTTCAGCAGTTTTTTGAAATATTTGGCGAATTGAGCATGCAGTGACAATCTCGCGGATCGTTTTAGATGAAGCTAGAGTGACGGCCTGTTCGATGGTCTCAACGCGCGAGCGGAAGCTGTAGCGGGCACTGTTGAGGATGCGCAGGATGACGGTGCGAGTGGGAATGTCCTCGTCGATGGCTGCGGCCCACTTCTTGGGCGAATCGAGGTCGTCGAGGGCAGAGACTTTGCGCTGGGTGTCGGGCAAGGAGGGGAATTTGCTGACTGCGTCGAGGCGTTTATCGATCAAATCGGCGCGCTCTTCCGGGCTCATAGATGCCAAGTCGGCACCGGCGGTCAGCCCCGAGAGTACATAGTCTTTGACGACGGGCTGGAAGAATTCGTCGGTGGCTTTTTTGACCATGACGATAATGACGCCCAATTCCTCCAAGTTTTTCTGGGTCTTCATGATCGTTGCCGGATCCGATCCCAAGGGGTTGATCGCGTTATCGATCACCATGACGATGTGGGCTTTTTTGGAGAGCATACGCGCCACGGTAATGGCGTTGCCCAGCAGACCGGGGCCGATGAGGATCATCTTGACCGAGTCGAGATGGCGCCGCAGTGCTTGGGCGACATCGGAACTGTCGGCGCAGACGGCGTATTTGATTGCCTCTTCAGCGTCGAGCAGTTCGTTTTCGGCGCGCAGACTTTGCATAAAGGCGGCCAGATATGCTTTGGGTGCTATCTGGTCGCCGATGACGATGAGGGGATTGCCTTCGGCTTTGGGGGTCTCTTGGGTCAAAATACCAAATCTCCAACTACTCTAAGCACTATGAGTGCTAAGCAAATTAAAGTAGGTTCATAGGCACAAAAAAGCAATACTGGCAATCAGTCGGAGGGGGAAATAAAAAACGGGGAGGCGACCATAATATCGCCTCCCCGTCAAGGGGAATTTGAGTTCGGGATAGATTTAGGTGCTTTCGCCGACCAATTCTTCGGCTGCATAGGCTTCGCCGCTGGCCTTGAAGGCGTCCATGGCGTCGTACTCGTGTAATTTGTTGCGCAGGGTGCGGGTACTGATGGCTAGTATGGTCGCCGCTTCGGTGCGATTGCCCTTACACGCTTCTAATGTTTTCATGATGAGTTGTTGTTCCATTTCGTGCACCGTCATGCCGACCTGGATACTTTGCCCCTGGCGTCCGGAAGGGCCGGCCCCCAGCTTCTGGGGGAAGTCGGCCGTTTCGAGGATGGTGCCGCGCGCCACTACGACGGCGCGCTCGGTGTAATTCTCCAACTCGCGCACATTGCCGGGCCAGTCGTATTGCACCATCAGCTCGAGGGCATCGTCGGCGATGCCTTCGATGCTCTTGCCGTTTTCCTCGTTGTAGCGGTCGACAAACGATTTGACTAGAGAGGGGATATCTTCGCGGCGCTCGCGCAGCGGCGGCAGGCCGATCTCGATGACGTTGAGCCGGTAGAAGAGGTCCTCGCGGAAACTACCCTCTTCCACTGCCTTTTGTAGGTCGCGGTTGGTAGTGGCGATGATGCGCACGTCGACCTTGATGGTTTGGGTGCTGCCGATGCGTTCGAATTCGCGCTCTTGCAGGACGCGCAAGAGTTTGGCCTGTAGGGAGGGGTCGATCTCGCTGATCTCGTCCAGCAGCAAGGTGCCGCCATCGGCCATCTCGAAGCGCCCCCGCGTCTGTTTGATGGCGCCGGTGAAGGCGCCCTTTTCGTGGCCGAAGAGTTCGCTCTCCATTAGATCCTTGGGCAGGGCAGCGCAGTTAAGACGGATGAAGGGGCCGCTGGAGCGCGCGCTATTGTAGTGCAGGGCGCGGGCCACCAACTCTTTGCCGGTACCGCTCTCGCCGTTGACCATGACGGTGGCACGGCTGTCGGCCACCGTGTCGATCAGATCGAAGACCTGTTCCATATTGTGGGCTTTGCCAATCATGCTGCCAAAGCTGTACTTGTCCTTGAGTTCGGAGCGCAGGCGGCGGTTTTCGCGCTCGCTGTCCTGGAATTTCAGGGCCTTTTCGACGGTCATTTCGATCTCGGCCGGATCGGCACCCTTCTGGATATAATCGAAGGCACCTTTCTGGATGGCCTGGACCGCGTCTTCTATGGTTCCGTAGGCCGTCATTAGCACGATGTGGGTGTCGGGCACCCGGATGCGCGCCTGTTCGAGCAATTCGAGGCCCGTCATATGGGGCATGCGAATGTCGGACAGGATGAGGTTGTATTCGCTGTCGTCCAGCTTTTGCAGCGCGGTCTTGGCGTCGGGTGCGGTGTCGACGTCGTAGTCCTTGCGGATCAGTATTTCGGTGGTTGCTTCGCGGACGTAGGAGTCGTCATCGACGACGAGGATGCGTTTCTTAGCCATAGTATTCCCTCACAGTGGTTATTGTGGCAGTGAAATAGTAAAACAGGTTCCATTGCCCAACTCGCTCTCAACGCGGATTGCTCCGCCGTGGGCATCGATAATCTTTTTGGAGGTGACCAAACCTAGGCCTGTGCCGTCCTCCTTGGTGGTAAAGAAAGGAGTAAAGAGTTTTTCCTGTACTTCGGCGTCCATGCCGATGCCCGTATCGCGGATGCGCAGCAGGGCACGGTGCTTCTGGTCAGCTTCGAGGTCGACGGCAATTTCGATGTCGATATAGCCGCCCTCGGGCATGGCCTGGGTGGCGTTTTGTAGCAAATTGAGGACGATTTGCTGAAACTGTTCTGGATCGATGGCGCAGACGGTGGGTTCGGCCGGGAAGTTGCGGCGAATGGCGATATTTTCGCGTTTGCGCTCGGGGTCGATTTCAAAGAAAGCCGCTGCCTCCTCTACCATGTAGGCCAGATCGACGGGATGGCGGTTGAGTTTCAGCGGCCGAGTGTAATTGAGCAGACTGGTGACGATGCGGTTGAGCCGGGCCACGCCTTCGGTGATTTTGT
>Ga0114996_10007516_pt1 | contig 12313 bp, 12 predicted proteins | sample ArcticOcean_MG_C_4_FD_87039 | JGI IMG/M metagenome (GOLD analysis project Ga0114996, IMG submission 87039) | Marine microbial communities from western Arctic Ocean - ArcticOcean_MG_CB4_134 | ecosystem: Environmental > Aquatic > Marine > Oceanic | place: Arctic Ocean: Canada Basin | collected... | reverse complement strand
TGTCGGGATTGTTGGTCAACAGACAGACATCATGGATGCCGACCGCGCGCAACATGTCCGCAGCGACGCTGTAGTCCCGCGCATCGGCTGGGTGTCCAAGCATCAGGTTCGCATCGAGTGTGTCCGCACCTTTGTCCTGGAGATTGTAAGCTTGGATCTTGGCGTGGAGGCCGATGCCCCTCCCTTCCTGACGGAGGTAGAGCAGGCAGCCCCAGCCGTGGTCTTGAATCGCCTTCAATGCCGCGTTGAGCTGAGGACCACAATCACAACGTGTCGAACCGAGCCCATCGCCGGTCAGACACTCGGAATGCATCCGAACGAGCACAGGGTCAGGGCCGACCATGTCACCCAATGTGAGGGCGACGTGATCGAATCCCGTATCCTCGCTATGAAAGACGCGAATGCGGAATTCGCCATGCTCGGTTGGCAGCCGTGCATCCGCAGGAACATCGGTGGTCTCGACGATTGGACTCATTTCATCTCCTCCTTGCGGATATGATAGTGGAATTCACCGGCCTCTTCGGTCAACGAGAGCAGGGTGTCTCCGGTTCGATTGAGCAGGGCCGGCATGTCCATCTTGGTCTCGGGGTCATCCGCCATCACCAGCAGAACCTCACCGGGTTGCATGCCCGACATGGTGCGTTTGGTCTCATGAACGGGCACGGGGCAATGGAAACCGAGCACGTCGAGGGTGAGGTCGGCGGAAGCCTGTATCATCGAACAATGGCGGGCGCTCCCCTTTCTTGAAGGGAACGGGTATGGAAGGGGAGGCATTGAAGCGCGAACCGAGCCTCGCATAGTCGTGCGAGCGAAGCGAAAGACGCCTGTCGCGAAGGACGACATATCTCTGACCGAGTTCGGCGAGATGGCCTATGGCTACCTCCGCATCCCGGTTGTTCTGCTGCTGGCGGAACTCGTCTACTGGTGGGCCACGGACACGACGAACAGCTTCGAGCCCTATCAGGCCGGCATCGCCTCGCTGTGGGTCGAGGCTTCGAATCTGCTTTGGCCGGGCTCGGCCGAGTTGGTGATGCACGATTCGGGTTCGTTGACCCAGGTCTTTCTCTACCACCCTACCTTCAATGGTGGGTACGTGAACGTCTTCGTATCCGATGAGTGCGTGGGCATGCACGAGATCGTCTTTCTCAGCGTGCTGATCCTGCTCACACCGGGTGTCAGCCGCCGTATCCGCTGGCGCTCGATCGCGGCGATGATTCTGGTCGTTCAGCTGCTGAATTTCATTCGATTGATGGTGCTGCACCCCCTGGCGGTGGGTGGCTGTGAGGCGGATCCGAACGCCTACGGTTGTGAGGCGCCGATGTTTGAATTCCATCATTTCATCCTGAGTACCGGCTTCCTCGCAGTGCTCGTCTTGATGTGGCTGACCTGGTATTTCGTCCTCGACCGCAAGGGTCTGGTCGATCGGTCCGCCAAGCCATCGATCCGCGACCTTCCCGACCCGCGCAGCATCCGCTTCCGCGAATCCTTGCCGACTGGCTCGAAGGCGCTGCTCCTCGCCGCCCTCCTGCTCACGGTCTGGGCGACGCAAACCGTCACCCTCGATGAGGAGAACCAGGTATGGAAGGCGAGTGCGTCCACCTGTGAATGGGATATCGACGATGGTTGGATCAATGAGGATGGAGAAAATTGCGTCGAAGCGATGAATCGCTGGGACGAGGTCTGGGGTCGCGCCTATCGCGCATGGATCTTCAGTGCGGTCTTCGTCGGGTTCGCGATCCTGACATTCAACCCGAAGCCCGAGGGTAGCGCCGACACCGACAGTGACGACGAAGAGGAGTGAACCTGACCTCCGAATCGGGACTCTGCGCCCTGATTCTAGCCCCCCTCAGAAATGGGTGGGTCCGTACTTGAACTCAACTTGGGGGAGAGCAAGTGCAAGTGATGAAAGTGAATCTGGAGCCCGAATCGGGGCACGGGATTCGCCTTCAGCGAGTGAGCTGGGCGTTGACCTTGGTGCCATCGAAGGATTTCCCTTTGAGGGCGTCCAAGGCGTGCTGAGCCTTCTGTCGGTGGATCTCAACGGTGGCGCTGGTCTCGCCGACCAGGATCTGTCCGATGGCCAGGTCGGTGAGGCGGGCCTCGCTGGCGACGAAGTCGTGAACGGCGAGTTTGGAGGCACCACTGATGGCGAGGCGAATCGGAACCATGCCGAATACATCCGCGCTCTCGCCCCAATCCTTCTGCTTGCGCACGGGGTCGCGGTCGACGCCTTCGGGAAGTTCGGGCGCGTCGACCTCTTTGATGACCATGTTCCAGGTCGAGATGATCTTGGTCATGTTGGGCCCATCCTCGCCGGCGACGAAGGACCATGCCTGACCCTTTCGCCCCATGCGGCCGGTGCGGCCGATGCGATGGACATAGGATTCAGAATCGTTGGGGATGTCGTAATTCACGACCACCGTCACGCCATCGACGTCAAGTCCTCGAGCCGCAACGTCGGTGGCGACGACCACGCGGGTCTTGCCGTCGCGGAAGTCCTCGATGATGCGCTCGCGCTTGTTCTGCGCCATGTCGCCGTGCAGCCCAGTCGCTGTGAAGCGGTGGCGCTCCAGACGCTCGACCAGCAGGTCGACCATGCGCTTGGTATTGGCGAAGATGAGCACCTGATCCTCCTTGGACAGGTGAATCATGATGCGTCCGAGCGCCCACAACTTGTTGGCGCGACCGATTCGAATCATGTATTGGTCGATCTCAGGGACTTCGACATCGAGGTCGTCGCTCATGACGTGCTCGGCATCGGAGATGAATTCGTTGGCCGCTTCGAGAACCTCTTGCGGGAAGGTCGCGCTGAACAACAGGGTCTGCTCGCGGCTCGTCAGGCGCTCCAGACACCAGAGGATGTCGGGGAAGAACCCCATGTCGAGCATGCGATCCGCCTCATCGAGGGCGAATCGGGTGATTGTCTCGAGATTGATGTGGCCGCGCTTGCTCATGTCGATGACACGGCCGGGCGTGCCGACGATGACATCACAGCCAGCATCGAGCACCTTGGCCTGCTTTTCGAGGTCGGTCCCGCCGTAGACTGTGACGAACTTGAGTCCCTTGTCGCCCTGCAGCCACTGCAGTTCCTCGCAGACCTGGGTCGCGAGTTCGCGGGTCGGACACAGGACCAGTGCCTGAGTCTCGCCGGTCGGCTCAGCATTCTCGATGATCGGGATTCCGAAGGCGACGGTCTTGCCAGAGCCTGTGCGGGCCTGACCGACAATATCGGTGCCGGCGCGCGCCAGGGGAATGGCCTCGGCCTGAATCGGTGTGACGAAATCCCAGCCTTTGGCTGCAATCGCATTCGCAATGTTGTCAGAAAGATCCCAATCCGAGAATCGGATGGTGGAAAGTGCATTGGTAGAGGACATCGGAGTCAGCTCAATCAGAAGGTCTCCGCGTCTCGCATCTCCTTCTGCAACTCACCCATCCAGTACTTCTCGCAGTTGGTGCGATTCATCTCGCGGCCGGTCTGACGGACATGCTCGCGGACGTACTGGCGGAACTTCAGTGCCTTGGTTCGGTTCACACCTTTCGGCGTGATTCCGTCCCAGAGATTGCTGAACTGTTCGCGCTTCGTGTCGAAGGCCTCGTCGTCCATGGGATTTCCTCGGCCCGGCCGACCTGCCGCCCCTCTTTAACCGTGCCGGACTCCCCTACGGGGAGGGAGCATGGCGTTCAAGTGTTCAGATCAGGTCGTCTATTTCTTCGTCGAAGTCCTCGCCGTAGTAGAGTTCATCCTGTGAGGGCTGCGCGGGTTTCACCGGCTTCTTCTTCTCTCCCTCGGGTAGGACATCGGGGGGCGTCTCTGAGAGCGAACCCTCGTCCCGTTCCACCTTCGGCGCCGGTGCGAGGAATCGGTTCTTCTCGTCTTCCGTGCCTTCCAGCGATTCGTCGATCATCAGTTCGGCGAGGAAGGTGCGGATCTCGGGGTCCGTCTCCTGCTGGATCAATTCGCTGGCCTGCTCTCGGACCTCGGTCTCGACCAAGATGATGGGGAGCATCTTGATGCAGGCCATCCGGATGTTGCGATCGCTATGCCGCGTGCCATCCATGAGCAGGCGCTGCATTCGGAACGCATCCGGGTCGAGTTTCGTGAAGGCCTTGAGTGCGGAGCTGCGGACCTGCTCATCCTCGTCGAAGAGGGCGATTTCAAGGGCGATCTGGGCGACCTTCGGTGCGTGTTTTGTCAGCGGAGCTAGGGCGCGCGCCGCCTGGCGACGAACCGTGACGGCCTCGTCCTGCAGTGACCAGCCGATCAAGTCCCACAGCGTGGCGGACTTGTGCCTGGTCAGGCGCGCCAACAAGGCTGCACCCTGGGTGCGCAGGTCGACATCTTCTTCGCGAATCAGTTCATCGATATGCAGTTCAGCCACCTCTGGCCAGACATCTGCGACCTGCTTCAGGGCATCGAAGGCATTTCTGCGCCGAGGCGGGTCAGCGTATCTCAGTTCATGACGCAGGGTCTGCTCGGTCGCAGAGGGGAAGACGGGTGCGACGAGGACCAGACAGGCCCGGGCCTGTTTCTGGACCTCCGCGTCGATGTCATCGAGCAACTCATGCAGATGTTCGAACAGGGTCTCGGGGTTGATTAGAGCGCAATAGGGCAGGCTTCGCAGTCCCGCACTTCGGATTCTCGGATCGATATCGCCGAGCGCAGCGTTCAGAGCCGCGTGAGCCTCCGCCTGAGCGCGGCCGCGGATGCGCGGCAGGGCGCGCACGCCGTCGGCCCGCCGCAACAGGCGTTCACGATCCGACCAGATTACGGATTCGACTTCGATCTCGCCCGTGGCGAGGCCGATGACACGGTCCAGCGGTAGTGAATCCCAGGCGCCTTCACCGGGCCGGTAGGCCAAATCGGCCGTTCTCTTACGCCGCCGGCCCGTATGCAAGGGCTTGCCCGTCCTCGGGTTTCTCGCGATGTAGTCTCGCATGTAATCGCCTTCGTCTGTGCCTTCCGACCCCTTCAAAGCCATCGGTCCGGCGGCGCGCAGGGGAAGCCCACCCATGACCTTTGGCCCGTGACGATGAAGGACCACGACACACACCCCAGCAAGGGATTGGCATGGAAAGCGGCGCTGAACAGGCCCCGGACATTGCGATTCTTCTCGCCCAGACCTGGCGTGCAAGGCCGGGTCAGACGATTGACTCCGAGGCGATCTGCCGGATCTGGACCTATGATCTAGGCTGGTTCGATATGCGAACGGCCGCTCGTGTGCGCGATGGCCTGATCGATTCGGGCTGGCTTGAGATGGTGTCCGGGGGACTTTCGCCGGCGGTGGATCTTTCATCCGTCGAATTGCCGTTTGCTTGGATGCCCGTGATGCGGGTGCTGGAGAATCCGCCTCTTCTGAGTGAAGGCAAGTCGGTCGAACCGGTTGAGAAAGTGGAGGAGGAAACGGCTGAAATGTCCGTTGAACCCACGCCACAGCCCGCTGCCGTAGACCCGGCCACCGCGCACATCACGGTTCTGCTCGAGCAGATCTCCGAATCTAGTAACCTCGATCGAAAGGAGGTCATGCGTCGCGCCCAACGCAAGCGGCGCGCACTCGGCCCCGTCACATTGTGGATGGCGCTGTTGCTGGTCGCGCGCGAGCAACGCCTGTCGATGCCAGGGCTCGTCCGCACGATCTCCGCCTAGGACTCCGAATTGGAATCGCCATTGCGAGATTGAGAATCGAGCACGAGGAATACCGGCAACAGGACCAGTGCGAGTACCAGTGAGAAGAACACGGTGATCGCCGTCACCACGCCGAAGTCCTGCACAACAGGCATTCTGGACAGTAGAAGAACGGCGAAACCACAAATCGTCGTACCCGCGCTCAACACCAGCGCGACCCCGGTCGAGGCATACATCTCACGTAGACCATCCCAGGCATCACCCTCGACATCGCGCATCGCTTCGTATCGACGCCAGACGTGAATCGAGTAATCGATGCCCAATCCGATCGTCAACGCGGTCACCATCACCGTCATCACATTCCAATTGAGGTTGAGTACCGCCATCGCACCGACCACCCATGTCGCCGCCAGCGCGACGGGCAGGACGATGATCAGCGCCGGCCCGATGCGCCGCGTCAGGCCGAGCAGCACGACGAAGCAGACGAGCAGACTGATGAGTGTGGATTGCAATTGGGATTCGGTGAGGCCATCCAGAATCGCTTCGAGGCTGACGATATCACCCGCGATATAGACATCCGCCTGAACGCCGGGTAAATCAGAGAATTTGCCGACCGTCACCCGCATCGCCTGCAGAACATGTTTGCTGTCTGTACTGGTCTGCACCTCGACCAGCACCTCCATCCGGATGTAGATAATGCTGGGTTCCTCGCCTCCAGTCAGGGCGACCACGCGGTCCACTCGTTCTGCCCAACTCTCACCAGTCAGAGGATCGGCCAGCGAGTCATTCGTGCTCAGATCAGCCAGAGCCGCAGCGATATCCCCATCGGTGAACGCCGAGGTGGTTCCGAGTTTCGAATCGAAAATCTCCAGATGATGTGCAGCGCCGAACGCGGCATCGCCCTGCACGGCTTCGAGGAGAATCGGATAGGGGCCATCGTAGGCCGGATGGGATTTCTGTCCCGTGGAATGCGGTGCGACCACACCACTGGTAGAGGCCAGCCAGGTGTCGAGACGGCCGAGGCTGTCGAGGAATAACGCATCGTCTGGAATCGAACTCGCACCCTCCGATGGCTCGAGCAGGATGTAGACCGGCTTCCAACTGGTCGCCTCATAGGCATCGTACAATTTGTCCCGACCCTGCATCACATCCATGTCCTCATCGAGGAAGTCTGTGAGGTCGAATTCAGTCTCCAGTCGTGCAGCTGCGACGATTATGGAGGCGACGGTGAGCAATGCGACCACGCCGATCACCTTGGCCTGCTGCTTGCGTTGGAAGTTCACCATCGCAGAACTGAACCGCCCGAATCTCTCCCATTTCGTGTCTTCGCATGAGCCTCGGAACTGCGTTCCATGAAGACGTGCAGCGCACCGACCAGAACGGTCGAGGAGATGAAGGCGCAGAACACGCCGAAGGCGAGAGCGAATCCGAAGGTTCGCAAGGGGGGTAGGGGTGAGGCGATGTTGGCGATGAAGGCAGCCATCGTCGTCACCACGCCGAGCGTCAGAGCGACCCGCAGCGTTTCGAAGCCCTTCAGCCAGGCCTGACCGGGTGGCATGCCATCGGCGCGGAAGTTGTTGTAGTGCCGTTGTAGATGGATGCTGTAATCGATTCCGAGTCCGAGCACAACCGGAGCGACCGCCACCTCGAGCACGGAGAACTGAACGCCTGCGAGCGCCATGCCACCATAGGTCCACACCAAGGCAGCAGTCAGGCCGACCATCGGGAAGGCCACACCCCGGAAGGAGCGGAAGGCGATCGCCAACAGCACCATGACGACAATGATCGCACCGATGACGAGAATCGTGAGTTCACCGAGGGTGCCCTCGTTGATGTCGTGACTCATCAGATCCAGGCTGGTCGAATGGTAGTCGAGTTCCGTGTCTGAGGATTCCGCATCCAACTGATCGCGGATGATTTTCTGGAATGCCTGCCTGGCAGAGTCTTCGAAGGAGGGGTCGATCATGATGACCCAGAGGGTGCTGCTCGCCGTCGGCGCCGCATCCCCCGTGAATTCGGCCGAGTTCTGAAGGTATTCACAGAGCGAATCGTGGTCGAGGTCCCTGTTCAACAGGGAGTCCTGGATGAACGCCCCCGCGGAGAGCGCGCGGTCATCGCCGAGCGCGTCAGCACAGACCGTGCCCTCCTCAAGGATGGCATCGATCAAGCTGGCCCAATCCGCATAGGAGGCCAAGGTCGTATTCGATGCATTGGACTCGTCGATCGCGAATTGGATGATTCGCGGCGCCGCAATCGTCGTATCGATGTAGTTCCCGCCCTGGTCTGAACGATTCTGGATTAAGTCCAGCGCCGCCTGCTGTCTCTGCAGATTCTCGATGCTGAGCACATTGCCTCCATCATCGGCCGTGACATGGATGAACATCGGCCGGCTCTCGGGCGGAAAGTGCTCGGCCATGCGCGCTTCGGCGGCCTCGGCCTCGGTCTCAGGTGCGAAGACGGACAAGTCGGTGTCGAACTCGGGCAGGGGGAATAGTTGCAGTCCAAGTGCAATCGTCAGCAATACCGAGAGGATAAGGATGGGCACGGCAGCCCGTTCGAATGTATCGGCTCCGACGACGGTGTCACCGTCAGCGCGTACGCCACCCATGCCCGTCGCGAACTCACTTCGCTAGATAAGCAGAGGGGCGGCAAGGGCGGATGTTCAGCCCATCCTGCGTGGGTCCGAGCCACACCCACATGGCGGGTGGTCATTGAAAGGCTCAAAAAGGGTGGGCCGGTCGGCGGGCTGATACCCATGGCAATCAAGGTGCTTCTGAACGACGGCGCGGAACTCCGCATCCGTATCTCCGGCGAGAGTCACACGGCCCTCCAACTATTCCGATCCAGACTCAACGATGACAAGAACGTCGAGTATGCGAATTACTTCCTCGGTCACCCGGAGCTCGACGAACCGGAAATCTACATCCGAGCGAAGAAGGGAAAGAAGCCCGCCAAGATTCTGCAGGATTTGTGCAAGGGTATCGCCAAGGAATTCGACGGCCTGGCCCTCCCCTGAGAGGGATTCTCGTGACGCCCGCGGACATCGCCGCGGCCTGTGGTCTCAGTGGCTATGCCTGTGAAGGCGTAGGCATCGGCGGTTTGCTCAAGGCCCGGGTCGAGGATTTTCGTGTTGAAGAGGTGGGGCGCACACCTGCACTCGACCCCAAGGGTCGTTTCACGGTCGCGCGAGTGACACTGACGAACTGGGAGACCAATCGATTCATCGGCAAGTTGGCCCGCGAACTCAAGATGTCGAAGAATCGCATCTGGTTCAGCGGCACCAAGGACAAGCGCGCTGTCACCACCCAGTTGCTCGTGATCGATGCACAACAGGCCAAGGTCGCTGCGGTCACGATGCCCGATGTCGACATCGAGGTGCTAGGACGCAGCCACCAGAAACTCAACTTCGGTGACCACAGCGGAAATCGCTTCACAATCACCGTACGAGGTTGCGCCGACGCGGATGGGACGCCACTCGATGCGAAGACTGCGACCGAGCGGGTCAACGCGACCTTCGAAGCCATGGAATCGAGACTCGGTGCCGGTCGATTCCCGAATTGGATCGGTCCGCAGCGCTTCGGAGCCACGAGACCTGTCACCCCGGTGGTCGGCCGCGCCGTCATCGCCGATGAATGGCAGGCCGCGGTCGATGCTTATCTCGGAATGGCCGGTATCCAGCAGCAGCCGGATGTCGAAGCCTTCCGCACGCTTTGGCGGGAAACCAGGGATGTCGAGAAGTGCCTGGAGATCATCCCGAGGTATCTCGGATTCGAACGCGACATGTTGCGCCAACTCGAGAAGAAGCCCGAGGATTGGCTCGGCGCATTCCGCAAATTGCCCAACAATCTCCAACTGATGATGGTTCACAGCCTTCAGTCGGTCGCCTTCAACCGAATCATCGCCGCTCGACTCGAAGCGGGACTGACCCTGACAGAACCGATTGAAGGCGATGTGGTCGGCATGATTCTCGACAGTGGCAAAATCGACATGGGCAAGTTGGTCGAGGTCGAAGCCCCACTCATCGATCGAATCTCTCGAAACTGCCGACTCGGACGACTTGCGGTCACGGCTGCACTTCCAGGCGCTGAGGCCGCGCTCTCCAGCGGTCAACCTGGAAGGATCGAGCGAGAGGTTATCGATGACATGGAATTGACCGACACCACCTGGCAGGTCTCAGGAATCCCGCGGCTCTCCTCCAAAGGCAGCCGCCGCGCGATGACGGTTGGATTCACCGACTTCAGTGTCGAGGAAACTGGGCACATCGAAGCGGAGCATCTCGGCAACCGCGCCATCGAGGGTCCGCGTGAAGGTGAGCGATGGCACCCTGAAGGCTGTACCCTCCGATTGCGCTTCACACTGCCGAGTGGAACCTACGCAACGATCCTCATGCGTGAATTCATGAGAGCCCCGCTCACTCAATACTGAGTGATGGCCGAATTCGGCCGCTGGTACCGATACTTACCGCTCAGAGGCGGCCGATTTCGAGAACTTCGACTTCACCGACGCCATCGATGGCACGGATTGCGTCTTCGAACTCGTCCACGGTGCCGTCACCCTCTTGGATGACACAGTGGGCTTCGACGAACTTGAGACCGAACGCGAGTGGCTTGGTCTCGACCATCTGGACGACACCGACCTCACTCTGCATGGCACCCATCGCCGTGGCGATGTTCTCCGCGTTCGCGTCCTCGACATTCGGGTCGCACATGATCTTGTATTTGACAGCAACTTCTCCCATGAGATGGTCCTCCTGTTCAGGGGCCTTGGAAGCCGCAGCCTCTACAGTAATAGGTCACAGCCTGATTGCGGCAGCGCTCGGAACGACCGATCGGCTCGCCACAACTGGGGCAGGGGAAGGAGGTGCTTTTCGCGTCCGTCAAAGGGACGCCGGAGGCGGAACAGGCGGCTGCTCTCTTCTGCATGTACAATCCTCAGCGGCCCGGCGACCGACTTCTCCTTAATATGGTTGACCGACGGCCAGCGGTGACTCGATTCAAGCCGCAAGGACCGTCAAACGACCCGTGCGCCCGGTGGAGACCACCTTCTGGCCCTGACTCATACGGCACCAGCCGTTCTCGATTCGGATGATGTCACCCGAGCGCACGCGATCGACCTGATCGCCCCACAGCACGAGACCGACCAAACCGGTCTCATCGCGTCCGCAGGCCGCGGCGAGCGAACCCGACCATGCCTTCGTCTTCACCGTGCGCCGCGGGTAGCGGCGTAGCACGAGCAATTCGATGCGCCCGACAGGCTTGCCGGTCTGGATCTCACTCACCATCACGCGAGGGCGCGCTTTGGAACGGGTGCGATTGCGATCACGCTCCATCTGGGCAAGGATGCTGTCTTGAGCATCGGTGCGGGGTCGCATCGGTAGCGGACGGGGGGTCGTGATGGTGGTTGTGGACATATTCTTCATCTCCGGTCGAGCAACAGAGACGGGTGCCCACCCTACACCACCTTTTCGGGGAGGGGTAACTGAAAGTGAAAGTGAACCGAAGTCCGGTTCAATCGGCTTGGCCTTAGGCCACTTCGACTTTGGTCTGCCCTTCAACGTTGAAGCCCTGATATTGGACTTTGAGCTCGATTGTACATGCCTGATGACAGATGTCGATTCCATTTTCACGAATCAGGACCACTTGATGCAGCGCCCACGATTCCCCCGCACCTTCGATGATACATGGTGATTCACCAATCAGATTCGGATCATCGAAAACTGGGATTGCGTCCCCCGCGAGCCAAGCCACACTGAGTTGGATGTGTCGAGATTCATCCGCATCGTCATAGTAACTGATGAACTGCAACTTGTACGTCGTGTTGCCCTCATGGATGAGATAGACCTGTTCCTTGGGGTTCACGCGGTGGACTGCGATGTCGTAATCATACCAATCCAAGCGCTCGGAGTCGTCGAGACCGAAGGTCCCATTGGGAACCATGTCGATTTCATCGAACGATTGATTGGTCACCACCATGCCGGTGGTGTTGCTGCCCAGAAAGACATCCGAATTCGAGAATTCAATTGAGTGTGAATCATTCGAGTCTTCTTTCATCAATGAAAAGTCCAATCCCACGAACGTGTCTTCCGAAGTCGCATCGATTTCGATTGAGAAGGTGCTGCCATCCGCATTCAGACGCGTTGTGATTTTGCTCTGATTCTGTTCTACCGAAGAGATGCCGGTCAAGGAACAGGGGTATTCTGTGCCATCGACCGCTAGAGAGATGCTGATCTGATCCCAGCCGAGGATGTCTTCACCCGAGTCGATTTCAATCGAAACCAGGCCATCATCTGTCGATGCGCTCACACTGGAATTCGCATCACTGCCGACGAACGTGTTCTCCGTCGTCGGCTCGGGCTCGTAGGAGATGACCATCCAACTCCAAATCAAGCCCCCGATGATGGCTGCGACCACGAGGGCTGCAATCGCGGTCCGAATCTTCACCCGTTCACCTCGAAATTCCTGTTCGCATCAGGGTTGAGAACCTCACTCGATGTACGAGTAAGCCTCACAGGCAGCCTTGGTGTCTCCAGACGGGATGTGTGCGACCATGTTGTAGCAGATGTCCTGCCCATCGCTCAGGGTGTAGTTCTCGACGTATTCGTAGGCCACACACTCCGTCTCAGACAGGTTGGCGTCAGACCAGTGGTTGACGGTGTTGTAGCAGAGGTTCGTCACGGTTGCGCCGTAATTC
>Ga0114996_10007513_pt1 | contig 12316 bp, 12 predicted proteins | sample ArcticOcean_MG_C_4_FD_87039 | JGI IMG/M metagenome (GOLD analysis project Ga0114996, IMG submission 87039) | Marine microbial communities from western Arctic Ocean - ArcticOcean_MG_CB4_134 | ecosystem: Environmental > Aquatic > Marine > Oceanic | place: Arctic Ocean: Canada Basin | collected... | reverse complement strand
GCTAATCATGTGGAAAATTTATAGGGAATCCCTAATCTTAAACAAAGTGCAAAAAATTATTTAAAAAATTAGCAATACGTATTGCACTATGTTTTTATTGATGGGTAAATTTGACGATATAACATAGCTATAATTTCATGTATTTAAACTATTCTCCGATAATCATTTATACTATCCTTGCGATAATAATGGTGGTTGTGCCACTCTTTATTCAATCGCTCATATCACCCAAAAACAACAAAGGTGGAAGCAAACTCACATCCTATGAATGCGGTGAAGTACCCGAAGGCTCTGCATGGGTGAAATTTAATGTACGTTTTTACGTTATTGCACTGATATTCATTATATTTGATGTGGAAGTTGTATTCATGTTTCCATGGGCAGTTGTTTTCCAAGAATTAGGCTTATTAGCCTTTATAGAAATGTTCATTTTCTTGACTATTCTTTTAGTTGGCTTTGCCTATGTTTGGGTAAAAGGAGATTTGGATTGGGTGAAAATGAAAATGAAATATGCACACGGTCGATACAGTAAACTTAGTATTAAAGAGGACGCGTAATGGACTTATCTCTTCTTGAACGATTTGACAAAGACAATGTTGTTGTTGAAAAATTAGACACCTTAATTAATTGGTCTCGTGCCAATTCTCAATGGTATTTTCAATTTGGACTTGCATGTTGTGCTATTGAAATGATGGCTGCAGCGGCGCCACGCCATGATCTTGAACGGTTTGGGGCCATGCCACGTGCATCACCCAGACAGTCTGACGTAATGATTGTTGCTGGAACAGTAACGCTAAAAATGGCGGAAAGAGTAAAGCGTCTTTATGAGCAAATGTCTGATCCAAAATATGTAATTTCAATGGGTAGTTGTGCAAATAGTGGTGGCCCATATTGGCAACATGGTTATCATGTATTGAAGGGTGTGGATTTAGTGGTCCCTGTAGATGTGTATGTTCCAGGATGTCCACCTCGACCAGAAGCATTACTCCAAGGCTTACTCGAATTGCAAAAGAAAATTATGACTGAGACTCCATTGAGAAAGCAGGTAGTATAGATGGGCTCAAAGCAGATTTTTGAGGTAATTAGCTCTATCAAAGGTGTTGATTTAAATTTAGAATCAGAGTTTATTTCTGTATCTTCAGTTTCATTACTAGAGGTAGCAGAAAAGTTTAAAAATGATACGACCCTAGATTTTGATTTCTTGATGTGTATTACTGCACTAGATGATGGCAATAGTAAAATCTTCACGGTTGTCTATAATTTCCATTCAAATAAAAATAATCATTCTATTGAAGTTCGTGTTTCTATAACTGATGGTGAAGATGTGCCGTCCCTTGCAGGCATATGGAAGACTGCTGATTGGCATGAACGTGAAGCCTATGACATGATGGGAATTAATTTTTCAGGGCATCCTGAGCTAAAAAGAATTTTGCTTCCTGAAGATTGGGAAGGTTTTCCATTACGGAAAAATTATGAAGTAGCCGATTACTATCACGGCGTACCAATACCAAAAGATAAATCATACTGGGAATAAATGGATACTACATTAGATAAGAGTATTGTAAATATCGATGAAATGGTTCTCAATATGGGGCCGCAGCATCCCAGCACACATGGTGTGCTGCGATTGAAAATTCATACTGATGGTGAAGTAGTGAGTAAAATTGAACCTGTTATTGGCTATTTACATCGTTGTTTTGAGAAGCATTGTGAGAATTTATCTTATGAGCAAATCGTACCTTTTGCAGATAGATGTGATTATTTGGCTTCTATGCATATGGATCACGCCTATTCTATCGCCGTTGAAAAATTATTAGATATTGAACTTCCTGAGCGTGTTGAGTATATCCGAGTTATTGTTGCTGAGTTACAGCGTATTGCAAGTCACTTAGTTGCTATTGGTACTTTTGGTTTGGATGTAGGCGCTATTACTCCATTTACCTGGACAATTCGTGATCGTGAAAGAGTATTAGATTTGTTTGAAGCTCTTTGTGGTGCACGGTTGTTATATAATTATATTTGGCCCGGTGGTGTTTCGCATGATTTATCGCCCAAATTTATTCAGCGTACCCAAGAATTTTTAGATTATTTTGAGACACAAATTTTTGAATACAATGAGCTGTTAACGGGAAATAAAATCTTCATTGAAAGAACAGCTGATGTGGGAGTGATGCCTGCAGATGTGGGGATGAATTTTGGTGTGACTGGTCCAAGCCTTCGCGGAAGTGGTGTGGATTATGATTTACGTAAAACTGAGCCATATTCTATTTATAATAAGTTCGATTTTAATGTGCCTGTGGGTGAGGGTAAAATGGGTACTGTTGGTGATTGTTGGGATCGTTACTGGGTGCGTATGGTTGAGATGGAAGAAAGCATTAAAATTATTCGTCAGGCTATGGCATCATTGCCAGATGGCGATGTTCATGCTGCAATGCCCAAAAAAATTCGCCCTACAAAAGGTAACGTTTATTCTCGCTATGAATCAGCTCGCGGGGATGTTGGTATTTATATCCAAAGTAATGGGAAGAATATTCCATTACGCTTGAAGATGCGTTCCCCAGCTTTTTGTAATTTATCTGTTTTAGGTGAAATTGGTGAAGGCTGGATGATTTCAGATGTGATTACAATATTGGGCAGCCTGGATATTGTGCTAGGTGAGATTGATAGATGACATCGATCGTAAAATCTATCATTGGATCATTTCAAGGCTTTCCGATAGACCCATTCTTATTAGCCGTATTGGCTATTTTAGTTCCAGGAATAATCATTTTCTTGATAATGGCAGTAAATGCATTGATTGCCGTTTATTTTGAACGAAAAGTTTCTGCCTTTATGCAAGATCGGCTGGGGCCGATGGAAGTTGGTATATTTGGTTTCAAGGGTGGTAAAAGGTTTTGGGGTGGCATCGGTCAAACATTTGCAGATGCTATAAAATTATTATCAAAAGAAGATATTATTCCAAATGATGCAGATAAATTTTTAATGATGATGGCTCCATTTATTATTTTTACGGGTGCTTTTTTAACATTTATAGGACTTCCGATCTCAGATTCATTGGTTATTTCAAATTTCAATATTGGAATTTTTTATATTATTGCCATGAGTTCTGTAGGCGTGATTGGCATTATCCTGGCAGGTTGGTCGTCAAATAATAAATGGTCTCTATATGGCGCCATGCGTGCAGCGGCCCAAATGATTAGTTATGAAATTCCAATTGCACTATCATTGATTTTAGTTGTGTTGGTTTCTGGGCACCTTGATATTCACGGCATTGTTCAGTGGCAAGCAGATAATAGGTGGTTTATTTTACATAGTCCTTTTGCAGCGCTTGGATTTATAATTTATTTTGTATCCGTTGTAGCAGAAACAAATAGAACTCCATTTGATATCCCAGAGGCTGAATCAGAATTGGTGGCAGGGTGGATGACGGAATATTCAGGTTTTAGATGGGCATTATTCTTCTTGAGTGAATACGCCAATATGCTCATTGTTGCCTTCGTAGCATCCATCGTTTTTCTGGGAGGCTGGCTGTCTCCGTTTCAACTTATTGATTTACCATTTATAGACATTCTGCCCGAATCGTGGTTGATACTTGATGGAACTGTATTTGGCATCTTTTGGATGTTTGTAAAAGCAATTATCTTAATTTTCTGTATGATGTGGTTCAGATGGACTTTTCCTCGTTTGCGTGTCGATCAGTTGATGTATGTATGCTGGAAGATATTTATTCCGTTTGCGCTTGCAAATGTAATTTTAATTAGTATTTGGGAGTTGATTTTCTAGATGAGTGAATACTTTATAGAAATTGTAAATGGTGTAAAAACATTTCTTACTGGAATGAAGATGACACTTAAGCATTATAACAATAAAGAAGACTTGGTTGCCACACTTCAATACCCTCACGAAAAATGGCCTATTCCCGAGAGGAATATTGGTTTTGAGAATAGTGAATATAATTTAATTCGATCTCGTTTACATGTTGATATTGATGATTGTATTGGATGTCTACAGTGTGAGAAAGTGTGCCCAGTTGATTGTATAACAATTGATACTATTAAGCCACCAAAAGGTACAGACGTTGATTTTGGTATAACCTCCTTAGATACTCAGAAGAAAATGTTGGTCACTCGTTTTAGCATAGATATGTCTGAGTGTATGTATTGCAATCTGTGTGCGTATCCTTGTCCAGAAGAATGTATCTATATGGTGGGTGGTCCTAATGAACATAAACATGAGATTGATTATGAATTTAGTCAATATAAGCGGGATGGTTTAATCTATGAATTTGCTGAACCTACAGATGCCCAATTTGCTGAAGTTGGAGGTGAAGCATATGTAGAATCTCGTCAATCTCAAAAACAGAAATTAGAAGATGGGGCAAATCTTGAAGGTGTTTTTGAAGAAGAGAAGAAGGTGCTAGTTACAGAGGAGTCGGAGAAGTCTGCGCAAGAAGAAGAAGATTCTGGCTTAACGCTTGCCGTATTTAATGATGTGGGTGATAAGCCTGCAAGAGGTGTTGCTAAGAAGGCATTTCAGGCGGCAAAACGTGGAAATATGAATTATATTGCCATGGCGGATTATGTAGCCTCTGCGGTGGATGATGCGGGTAAATCATCTCCTGAAATGACAGCTGCTATTGGAGTAATTAAAAATTATAAAGATGAAGCTGTAACGGAAGAGCCTTCTGCCCCAATAGTAGCGGATTCTGTTGGTGATGTTATAGAGGTAGCTTCCTCAAATGTGGCAGAATTTGATGTTAAATCATTAAACGCTATTGAAGATAAGATGTCACGAGGAATCGCTAAAAAAGCATTTACAGCAGCAAAGCGTGAGAATTTAGATGTAAATGGAAAGATTGATGCCATTAAATTGGCATTAAATGAAGCTGAAAAAATGACTAGAGATATTGATGCTCTTTTGTCAAGCTTCTTTAAAAGCAGTGAGCCCACTGTTGAGGTGAACCCTGTGGCACCTGTATCAGAGGCTAGTTTATTTGATATAAAATTATTAAATGATATTGAGGATAAGATGGTGCGTGGTTCTGCAAAAAAAGTATATATGGCAGGAAAGCGTGGCAATAGGTCAACATTAGAGGTTGTTGCAGATATTCGTAAAGAGTTGGTTGGCTCAGGAATGATGGATGATGATATCGATAATCTTTTAAATGAGCTTGGATAGATTATGGGTGAATTAGTTTTTCTTGGAATAGCATCCTTAGTTATCCTTTCTGCTTTTGGAGTAGTTGTATCTTCCAGCTTAGTTCACTCTGCTGTAGCATTACTATTTACGCTTTTTGGTGTTGCTGGATTGTATATTTTCTTATATGCAGACTTCTTAGCAGCGACACAAGTAATTGTTTATGTTGGGGGTATTTTAGTTCTTATAATTTTTGGAGTAATGCTTACCAATAAAATTGATACACCGAGTATTGCATCCAGCAGTTCAAATCAAGTTATTGGGGCAGTCGTTTCGCTTTTATTATTTGCATTTCAATTGGGTGTTATTTTTAAAACAGATTGGCATATAGGTGATGGTGTTATTGTGGAAGACACTGTCCGCCCAATTGGTCTAATGTTATTAAATGAATACTTGCTTCCATTCGAGGTAGTTTCGATTTTACTATTGGGCGCACTAATTGGCGCTGCAATGTTATCGAGGAAGAATTGATGAATTTACTTCAGTCTTATTTAGTTATTTCATCAATACTTTTCTCATTGGGAATCTTCGGAATCGTTACACGTCGAAATGCTATTGCTATTCTGATGGGTATAGAGCTTATCCTAAATTCTGCTAATATTAATTTTGTTGCATTTAATCGCTTTGGTGGAATGCACAAACTTGATGGCCATATCTTTACCATTTTTGTAATTGTGCTTGCAGCAGCAGAAGCTGCCGTAGCTTTAGCTATTATTATTAATCTTTTTAAAAATGCCGGATCAGTTGATGTTGATGAGGCGAATACACTTAAAGGGTAATAATGGATAATTCAACATTATTTGCATTACTAATACTCTTTTTGCCACTTGCTGCATTTTTATATCAGCTATTTTTCGGCAAAAAATTGGGCGCGGAGACGCATTTTGTGTCTTTGGGTTTAATGGGTGTAGTGTTTGCGCTAACAGTTGCCTTCTTTATACAATTATTTAACCATGAATTAACAGGCCCTATATTGGATGTATCTGGTGAATGGTTTTCAACGGGAGCATTTACCTTAGAGCTAGGGCTTTATATCGATAAAGTGACGGTAATTATGTTAATGGTGGTGTCCCTAATATCATTTTTAGTGCATCTATATTCTACAGCCTATATGGAGGGTGATTCACGTTATTCTCGATACTTTGCATTTTTAGGATTATTTACATTTTCAATGAATGGAATTGTGCTCTCAAATAGTTTAATTATGATGTACTTGTTCTGGGAGCTTGTTGGCTTAAGTTCCTATTTATTGATTGGGTTTTGGTTCGAAAAAGATTCAGCGGCAAATGCATCTAAAAAGGCATTTCTTACTAATCGCGTTGGCGATATTGGCATGTTTATTGGTATGCTGTTAATATTTTTTACTGTAGGTACATTTAGTATTAATGGAATTACAGATGCAGTTGCAAATGGTGCATTTGAGGGGAATATGCAATTGCTTTCAATAGCCGGAGTTCTTGTCTTTATGGGTGCGGTTGGTAAGTCGGCTCAATTTCCGTTACATATTTGGCTGCCCGATGCAATGGAAGGTCCAACTCCAGTAAGCGCATTAATACACGCCGCAACAATGGTTGCAGCGGGTGTATATATGACAGTTAGAATTTTCCCATTTTTAACTCCTGAGGCATTACAGGTAGTTGCAGTCATTGGTGGAATTACGGCCTTGGGTGCAGCTCTAATTGCCATTACTCAAATGGATATTAAGGCGGTATTGGCTTATTCTACAATCAGCCAATTAGGCTATATGATTATGGCACTGGGTGTAGGTGCATACCAAGCTGGATTTTTCCACTTGGTAACGCATGCAATGTTTAAGGCTTGTTTATTTTTATGTAGCGGTTCAGTGATACACGCCATGCATCATTCATTGCATCACTTAGACGATCATCACACGGACCCTCAAGATATGGATAACATGGGTGGATTAAGAAAGAAAATGCCCATTACTTATTTAGCTATGCTAATTTCAACATTGGCCATTTCAGGCGTTCCTTTCTTTTCAGGGTTTTTATCGAAGGATGCCATTCTAGCCGGAACATTATCTTATTATCATACACATCATGGTTGGACAATTTTCTTGCCAATCGCTGGGTTTGGCGCAGCAATGGTAACAGCATTTTATATGTTTAGATTGATATTTAAAACTTTCCATGGTGAGCCTCAAAAAAATGAAATCCATGAACATATTTATGAGTCACCTTTGCCTATGAGTATTCCTCTCATTATTTTGTCGATATTGAGTTTAGCGGCAGTGTTTACGCTACCGTATGTAAATCCCCTTGATGGTCATGGTTGGTTTACCCATGCTGTTGGAGAGGGGGCTCATGTTGCAGGACTTAATATGCACCTTGTAAATGAGGGTATACACCATGCGCACCATGATGCTATGAATATTTCGTTAATCGTGGCTACGCTAGGTATTTTGATTTCTTCATTATTTTATTTCTTTAAGAAAGTAAATGTAGAAAAATTAACAAGTTTTTTGAATTTAGTTGGTCTTTACAGTTTATCAAAAAACAAATTCTATGTAGATTCCATCTATAATACCTTGTTATATAAACCATTCATGTGGTTCTCAAAATTAACATCTATAATTGACTGGGACATCTATGATCAGAAAATAGTAGACGCTTGGGGTTTGATTACATTGAAATTTTCCATTAAATCAGGTGAAGCTGACTATAACTGGTTGGATCAGAAAATCATAGATGGGTTTGGTAAATTTGCAAATTATTTTGGAAGTGAATTACGAGCTACGCAGAGTGGTGTGGTACAGAATTATCTAATGGGTGGCATTGTAGGACTAGTTGCTATTATTTTAATATTTCAATAATTTTAATAAGTTTTAAAGGACGTATATGGATTCAATGATTTTAACATTATTAATATTCCTGCCGGTATTTGGTGCAGCTATAATGTTACCTGCTTCAAAAATCTGGGGTAAAGATAATTCAAATATCTTTAAATGGATTGCATTAGTTATTACTGGTCTCCAATTGGTATTGGCAATTATGCTCTATATGGGTTTTGATCCTACTCTATCTGTTTCTGCTTCTCCGTATACAATTCAGCTTGAATGGATTAAGCATTTTAATATTCAGTATTTTGTGGGAGTAGATGGCTTAAGTATGCCCATGGTACTACTTACTGCATTATTATCCTTCCTTTCTATTGGGATTAGTTGGAATATCACGAAACAGCCACTTGGCTATTTTGCATTATTCTTACTGCTTGATGCTGGGATGATGGGTGTGTTCCTTTCAATGGATTTCTTTCTGTTTTATGTTTTTTGGGAAGTCATGCTACTGCCAATGTATTTCTTGATTGGAATGTGGGGTGGCCCACAGCGCCATTATGCGGCTATTAAATTTTTCTTATTCACATTATTTGGTTCGGTATTGATGTTACTCGGAATGCTTGCATTGTATTTCTATTCCGACCCCCATACTTTTAATTTGATTACCCTTATCCAAACTGCATCCACAATTGACGCAACGTTATGGGGAATGGATATGCGCTATCTTATCTGGTTCGCATTATTTATTGGGTTTGCAATTAAAGTACCAGTTTTTCCATTTCACACATGGCTTCCGCTTGCACACGTTGAAGCACCCACAGCTATATCTGTCATTCTTGCAGGGGTACTTCTTAAAATGGGTACGTATGGATTGCTGAGAATCAGCTATCCGCTACTTCCAGGAGAAGTAATTAATTTTGCTTATATTTTAGCCCTTTTAGGGGTAATAAATATTTTATGGGGTGCACTTAATGCTATTGCCCAAATTGATATGAAGAAGATGATTGCATATTCTTCAGTGAGCCATATGGGGTATGTTCTACTTGGAATGGCAGCTGTTGTAAGTACGAATGATGGTGGGGCACAAGCTGGATTGAATGGTGCGGTAATGCAAATGTTTAATCATGGTACAATAACTGCAATGCTATTTATGCTTGTGGGTGTGCTCTATGAGAAGGCGCATCATCGATATATTTTCTATCCAGATGACTATAAAGATGCCGCCTTGGCAGGCAAACCTGCTTTTGGTGGGATTGGTGTTCAGATGCCCGTATTTACTGCTTTTGTTGCATTCGCATTTTTCGCAGGCTTAGGACTTCCTGCATTATCAGGATTTATTAGTGAAGCGCTATGCTTTATTGGTGGCTTTAGCGTATTTAGAACGCTAACCATTATTGGTACTTTGGGAATTCTACTAAATGCAATTTATTTTTTGAGAGCATATCAACATGTATTTTTGGGCCCATTAAATGAAAAATATAAAGATTATACGGATATGAGTACGATGGACTTAGCCATCGTTATTCCATTGGCGGTGATAGTATTGTTTTTAGGTGTCTATCCTGCACCACTTATTGATATGATTGCACCAACATTAGATGCCCTTATTCAAAAAATTCAAAGTGCTTTTTAGGTAGAGTTTACAATGAGTAATTTTTCTAGCATATTCCATTACATCCCCGAATTAATCTTGGTAGTTATGATACTATCTGTGATTGTGGTTGATTTAGTGCCAAGTCTTAAAGAGTTAAAGTTTCCTATAGCTTTTGTAGGATTAGGGCTTGTAGCACTGGCTTTATTTTTAAGCCATGGATCAAAGGCCAGTATATTTATGGATTTAATTGTTGTAGATCCTTTTTCACATTTTTTTAAGTGGATATTTATAACGGCTACTTTCTCGATATTATTAATTTCTCGTTATTCAGTTGAAGTAGAAGAAGAAAATTATGTAGAGTATATTAGCTTAATATTGATGGTTCTTCTTGGGCTCTTCTTGATGGCATCATCCGTTAATTTATTGATGATTTATTTATCGATCGAATTGGTAAGTATTCCATCTTACATTTTGGCTGGAATGAAAAAGAATGATAGGGCATCAAATGAAGCCTCGCTAAAATATGTCATTTTTGGGTCATTCGCTTCTGGATTGATGCTGTTTGGATTAAGTTGGTTATATGGTATTTCAGGGTCCACAAATATTGCTGAAATTCATGCGGCACTATTGACAAATGGTAACCCGTTTTTAGTTTATATATCTTTACTTTTAATCATTGTTGGCTTTGGATATAAAATTTCAATGGCACCATTCCATTATTGGACGCCAGATGTTTATGAAGGCTCACCCACTCCAGTAACTGCATTTTTCTCAATAGGCCCAAAGGCTGCGGGATTTGCAATTTTAATTCGAGTTATTTATACACTCTTTACAACAGAAAGTGGATTGAACGCAACGACATCATTATATGGTGTAAATTGGACATTAATCTTTGCAGTGCTTGCAGCTATAACCATGACTATTGGAAACTTTTTAGCATTACACCAAGAGAATATAAAGCGTCTATTGGCATTTTCTAGTATCTCACATGTTGGTTTTATGTTAATTGGGTTTTCTGTTATTGGCAAAGAAGCCTTAACAGCAGTACTCTTTTATTTAGTCATCTATTTCTTTATGACATTATCAGCATTTTATATTGCGATATTGGTAAAAAATGAACTGCACACTGATGTTATTGATGGTTGGAAGGGATTAGCAAATAGAAATCCATTTATTGCCGCGTTTATGGTGATTTCATTAGTATCATTGGCAGGATTACCACCTACTGCTGGATTTGTGGGAAAGTTCTATCTTTTGGCTGTTTTATTTAGAGAAAAAACTTTTTATTGGCTTGCAGTTGTTGCCATTCTAAATAGCGTGGTTTCATTATATTATTATTTCAAGATTGTGAAAAGTATGTACTTCCTTAATGATGGAGATGAAGTGGACTCTGAGCCACTTGAAGTTAATCCGTATATTAAATGGACTGCTGTGCTTTTCTCCGCTCAGACATTACTATTCTATTTTTATTGGACGCCCCTTATCGAATTTATTAATAGCTCCTTGTTATTTTGGAATAGTTAGAAGATGACTGGTAAATCCGCACAAAATAGTATTGTAGTGATGCATGAGCTGGTACTTCCGAATGACACAAATGTTTTGGGTAATATTTTAGGTGGAAAAGTAATGCATTATATGGATATATGCGCAGCCATGTCTGCATATAAACATGCTAGATCTCCTGTTGTAACTGCATCAGTAGATCGCTTGAATTTTCTTGCCCCTGCTAAAATGGGGGATATTCTCATTTTAAAATCGTCCGTTAATTATACTGGCAATACATCGATGGAGATTGGCGTTCGCATAGAATCGGAAAATCCTATTTCTGGAGAAATAAATCATACAGCCTCAGCTTATTTGACCTTTGTTTCACTTGATGATAACCAAAAGCCAAAACCCGTTAAAAAAATTATACCAAAATCGATTAATGAGATACGTCGCTTTAAAGAAGCTGAAATGAGAAAAGAAATTAGAAAAACTAGATTAAAGGGAATTGCAAAATAAATGGCCCATTTTAATCTAAAAAAAGGGCACAATCTAAAAATATTAGGTGAACCAGATAAGATGCTTTCTTCTACTATTCCAGCCGAGAATGTCTATCTGTATCCAATGGATTTTTCTGGAATTAAACCAAAGCTTCTTATTAAGCAAGATGATTTAGTCTCCGTGGGGTCCCCAATTTTCTTTGATAAATTGAACCCGGAGGTTAAATTTGTTTCTCCAATCAGTGGTATAGTATCAGAAATTCAATTTGGCGAAAGAAGAGTTATTGAGCAAATCGTTATCAAAGGTGATGGCAAATTAAATATACTTAAGGATGATTCTTCTAAGGTAAATGAGCTATCAGTTGATGATTTGAAATCTAAGTTGGCAGAAAGTGGATTATGGCCAAGTATTCGACAACGACCTTTTTCTAAAATTGCAAACCCCTCTCAAACTCCCAGAGATATATTTATATCAGTTTTATCAACAGCACCATTTGCCGTTGATTATGCATTTGTTTTAGATGGTCGAGAAAAAGATTTTCAAACTGGACTAGATGTACTTGCTAAATTGACTAGCGGTTCTGTCCATCTAAATATGAGTGGTGCTGAGTCAGCGCCAATCTTTGCAGAAGCTAAGAATGTTCAAATAAATACGTTTTCAGGCCCACATCCAGCTGGGAATATTGGTGTTCAAATTCACCATATAGCCCCAATTGCATCAAAAGAGGATGTTGTATGGTATTT
>Ga0114996_10007512_pt1 | contig 12317 bp, 12 predicted proteins | sample ArcticOcean_MG_C_4_FD_87039 | JGI IMG/M metagenome (GOLD analysis project Ga0114996, IMG submission 87039) | Marine microbial communities from western Arctic Ocean - ArcticOcean_MG_CB4_134 | ecosystem: Environmental > Aquatic > Marine > Oceanic | place: Arctic Ocean: Canada Basin | collected... | reverse complement strand
TTTGCTGACCATAGTGATTTTCGTAATGAACTGAGTGCGCACGCCCTAAATTTGGCGCGGGGACACCTTCATGAGGAATGGTCGCCTGAGCAGGTATTTGTCATTGGCGATACCCCGAAAGATATAGAGTGTGGAAAACATATTGGTGCACACACCGTTGCTGTTGCAACGGGCCTCCACACAGTCGAGCAACTTCTGGAGCATAAGCCTACGGTGGTATTTGAGTCTTTTGCTGACCCTGAGATCCTGGTGGATTTCCTCAGACAATAATCTCCTTTTGGAGTCCGGGACCAATTCTTCTAAAAACTTGCCTATGAGAAGCGCATCTCAATAGTTCAGATTTTCCAGCAATCTCTTCTACTGCATGAATATGCTTAAAGTTTCCCGATTCTTCGGTCTGTTTGTATATAGTTTTATGTTCCTCTTTGGAGCTTCGTCCGTTGGACAGGAAGAAGTCGATGCCGCAGCTAATGCGGTTACCGAAGTTTCCGAGAAAAGCTTCGACGAAAAGATCAATGCTGCAGTTGAACCGATAACCAGCGTCATCGTAAATATTGTTTTCTACAGTATCCCCATTGGAGGGCAGGGTGTTCCGGTGGTCCTCATTTGGTTATTGGTAGGTGCCATTATTTTCACCTTCTACTTTCGGTTTATTAACTTTCGCGGGTTCAAGCTAGCGTTGGACATTGTCCGTGGGAAATACACCGACCCCAATGAAAAGGGAGAAGTGTCACATTTCCAGGCTTTGACAGCCGCTCTTTCTGGCACGGTCGGCCTAGGTAATATTGCGGGTGTTGCGGTGGCCATCAGCTTGGGAGGTCCAGGAGCTACCTTTTGGATGATCATTGCTGGCTTATTGGGAATGTCCTCTAAATTTGTAGAATGTACTCTTGGGGTAAAATACCGTCAGATTGACGAGAAGGGAACGACCTATGGCGGCCCCATGTATTATTTGAGTCGTGGTTTTGCTGAAAAGGGAATGGCGGGTTTCGGAAAGGTCCTGGCAGTATTTTTTGCCATCGTCTGTATTGGTGGATCTCTCGGTGGAGGAAACATGTTCCAGATCAATCAGGCATACTCCCAATTTGTCGACGTTACTGGTGGAGATGCTAGCTGGTGGACTGGTAAAGGTTGGTTGTTTGGTCTCATCGTGGCGTTCATCGTTGGCACCGTTATTATAGGTGGTATCCGCAGTATCGCCAAAACCACTGCCAAAATCGTTCCCTTTATGTGTGGTATATATGTGGTTGCTGCACTCGTGATTTTATTTGTCAATTTCTCACAGATTCCTGCTGCGATAGGACAAATTATTGGTGGCGCATTTTCAGGAACTGCGGTTGCCGGAGGTTTTGTTGGGGTGCTGATTCAAGGATTTAAGCGAGCAGCCTTTTCGAATGAGGCGGGGATTGGTTCCGCTTCCATTGCCCACTCTGCTGTTCGCACCGAGAATCCAGCTAGTGAAGGGTTGGTGAGTCTTCTGGAGCCGTTTATAGACACCGTGGTCGTTTGCACCATGACTGCGCTGGTCATCATCATTACAGGCACCTGGACTGGAGCTGAAGAATTGGGAGGCGTAGGTGTTACTTCAGCCGCCTTTGAAAGTGTACTGCCCTGGTTTAAATTTATTCTGGCTGTGGCGGTTATTCTCTTCGCCTTCTCGACCATGATTGCCTGGTCCTACTACGGGGAGCAGAGTTGGGTATACCTGTTTGGAAGAAGTGAAATTTCGAAACTTATATATAAATTTATCTTCTGTATCTTTGTGGTTATTGGGGCCGCCATGACTCTTGGCAATGTGATCGATTTCTCTGACGCCATGATTTTTGCGATGTGTTTTCCCAATGTGATTGGATTGTATTTCCTCATGCCCAAAGCCAAGGAAGAGCTGAATAACTACATGGGTAAAATAGCCGACGGTACTATCCCACGAAGAGACTGATTTAAAAAAACACCACAAATCCCTTGATGGATTCCCTATCCCTGTTTGAGATATTGGTCTGTGAATCTTATTGATCGGTACATTTTTTGGGAGTGGTTACGTGCGTTTTTGCTATCGCTTGGTGCCACCTTAGGGTTGCTGGTCATATTTGATATGTATGATAACCTCGGGAACCTTCTGGATTTACGAGCTTCGACCGGTGACATTTTTTATTATTACACGATTGTCCTCCCAACCTTGTTGCCGCTGATCCTACCGATTGCATTTCTGGTTTCGTTGTTGTTCAGCCTGAGTAATCTTCATTCAAATAATGAGATCGTTGGATTCAGGGCATCTGGAGTCAGCTTCTGGCAATTAACACGATCTTTGTGGGTTGCAGGTTTGTGTTTGTCCGGGGTTCTTCTTTACCTCAATGCCAAGGTCGTACCGTGGGCCGTGGAAGAATCACGCCAACGTTTGGAAGATTTAGAATACTATTTCGAATTGGAGACCAAACAGGTGCGTGAAGCCGGGCTCATCTACAACGTGGCTTTTAACAATCCTCAGGATGGGCGGATTTGGTTCATGAATCGATTCAACAAGAACACCTACCATGGATACGGGGTGACTGTTTCAAAGTTGAATGAGTGGAATCAGGAATTTTCAAAAATTCAGGCTCGCGAGTGTTTTTACAACGAGAGTGAAGACATGTGGCGATTTATTCAAGGGCGTGAATTGGGATTCGAAATTGAGACCGGAGACTTGGTTATGTCCAAACCATTTGAGTTGTTAGAAATCTCTGGAATGGTTGAAACCCCGCGGCTGTTGCTCACGCTTGATAGACGGGCAAAAGACCTGTCGCTGTTCGAGCTAAAAACCATACTCGATTACTATGGAGACGGCGACAATCCCAAGGCGCTACCATTAAGGATACGCTATCACTCCTTGTTGGCAGGAACAGTGATTTGTTTTATCATCGTGGGGTTAGCGGTGCCGTATTCGGTGACAGGTGTTCGGGCGAATCCGATGGTAGGAGTTTCAAAATCAACCAGCCTGTTGTTCTCTTACTTTCTCATCATCAAGCTTGTTCTTTTGTTTGGCGAACAGGGTCATATATCCCCGGTTATTGCTGCTTGGACTCCCAATATAATGATGTCCATTTTTGCCGTATTTTTGTACTCCCGATTAAAGTGAGTCTATGAAATCTCTTTTTTTAAAACCACGATCCAGTTAGCTGCGTTTGCAATTCGCTGAGCTTCTACTGTCTGTCGTCCGTACGCCATCGTTGCTTGATCTTATGGATGTAAGGGAAGGGGGTGTGGTTTAAAAAGTCTTCCAGGTCCTGATGAGAATAGTCGCCTTGCGCCACAAGCTGCTTGGCGCGTTTATAGGCACCTTCCAGCAGTTTGATTAGTATGACCGATTGTTGATCGTTCCATTAACGCAGTGTAAGATTGGGAACGACCTTCTTTTGCCCTTGGGCGTTCAGGTAGTTTTCAAATGCCGGGTAGCTGTGATAGCGCAGGAGCGATGCTTCATTAAATTCGTTCTTCTTCAGCTTGGCTATGGCTTCGAAAACTGTGTTTGCATACTCCCGCTGGGCTGCCGCTATCTTTCCCGGATTCGAGGAGGCACCTGTTTCCATCTCCTCAATGCGGTCATACATGCTTTGGTTCCTGTTTCCATTAGACCACCACGCCAGCAGCATCAGAACGCAGGTGGTGACCATGATCGCAATTCGTTTCCCGTCGAGGTACATGATGCGGGAACCCAGGGTAAGGCAAGGCGTCTGTCAACGCGCCCGCAACCGTTTTGGAAACTTCGACAATTTTTTGATATCTCGGATTTGGCAATGAATATCGCTGGTCAGCCTCTTGGGAAACATAGTATAGCTGTGTATAGATAATCCATAATCCGATGAATGTTGTTTCCTTGTTTTTAAAAACCCCCGTGCTTGGTAAAGTGAAAACACGCCTGGCGAAATCGCTCGGTGATGAAGCTGCGTTGATGGCTTACACCGACCTGGTTGAGTATTTGTTGAAGCGCTTAGGAGAGTCGCGCATCCACATCCACCATACTCCAGCGGATCCGGAGCCGATGGTGAACTGGCTTGGAGACGGGTATTCGTTCTCTGCTCAGGAATGCACTGGTTTGGGTGAGCGACTGACGCATGCTATGGAGCTGGAATTCACCGCCGGCGCGGAGAAATTGATTTTTCTGGGTGGGGATTGTCCTTATGTGGATCAGGTTCGCATTGATGAAGCATTCGCTTCACTGGACAACCACGATGTAGTGATGGGTCCTGCGGCCGATGGTGGGTATTACCTGATTGGCATGAATCGCATGCTCCCGGAATTATTTACGGACGTTGCCTGGGGTACTGATTCGGTTTTTCAAACCTCGGTAGAGATATGTCAGAAGCTTGGGGTCAGTTATTTTTTGTTAGCGGAGGAATCGGACGTGGATGATTTGGAGGGTTGGGGAAAGGCGAAAGTGTTTATGGAAGGAGAGTAGCACAGCCATCCTGCTGCTTCTGAATGTTCAATTGGCTGTGCAATATGATTTTCTAAGTGAAGACGATTTATTTGGAGACGATGAGTTTGAAGCCGAGGAAACGATTGCTGATCCCATTGAAGGGCTGAATCGGATCTTTTTTGGGTTTAATGATTTCGTCTACAATAAGCTTATCGGACCCTTGGCTAAGGGATACCACACGGTCACCCCCGATCCCGTCGAAAAGGGGTTCATGAATTTCTTTGATAATATCAAATACCCTGTTCGCTTAACTGGAAATCTACTTCAATTGAAGGTTGAAGAATCCTTTCAGGAGACGGGTAAGTTTTTGGTCAATACAACCTTGGGTGTGGGTGGGTTTCATAAGGCGTCCGATGGGTTTCGAAATTTGGATCCTCCGATAGAGGATATTGGACAAGCATTTGGTGCATGGGGATTTGATGAAGGCTTTTACATAGTCATCCCAATTTTAGGCCCTTCAAATACTCGTGATTTTGTAGGCCGGTTTGCTGATCGCATACCTGATCTTGTGAGTACGCCCTGGACTGTCCTGGACGATTCTACTGACAGGTTTATCGTGGGGGGCGTTGATTTTGTAACTGACTCGCCAGCCCTTATGTTTCGGTATCAGTCGCTTACCAGAGCAGCGATAGATCCTTATGAGGCTATGAAAGACGGCTTCACCAAGTATCGGATGCTGCAGATAAGTCAGTAAGAGGTAGGCTGAAATTAGCCGTGTGAAATTTGTTTCTTAAGGACGGTCAGTTACCGATCAATCCACATACCTTAACTGCAAGGTATCGATTACACGTCCATGAGCTAGTGCATTGGTAATTACGACCAGTGCCTGGCCTTTTTTTACCCAACCCCGTTCAATCAAACGATCAAAAGCATCCTTAATCGTTTGTTCGGGATCTTTTTCGAATTCCATCATGAAAGGTTCGATTCCCCAGAGGGTTAACAGGTGGCGAAGAACCTTGGGTCGGTCTGTAAAAGCGAAGACTGGAACCTTGCATCGCAGGGACGATAAGATTTCGCCGAGCCGACCGGTTTTAGTAAAGAGCAGGATCGGTGTTTCGCCTAATTCTTCAGCAAGGATTTTGGCCGACCTTAGCATCATCGTCTTTGGACCATTCAATACACGGCCTTCGCCAAATCCTGCGCCGCCCGATGCTTCAATGCGAAGAGCAATCCGATTAAATACGCGGATACATTCCAGCGGATATTTTCCGATGGTCGTTTCGCCTGAAAGCATAATGCAGTCGGCTTGTTCAAAAACCGCATTGGCAACGTCGGTCACCTCAGCTCGTGTGGGCACAGGATTCTCAATCATCGATTCGAGCATGTGCGTCGCAACGATCACTCCTTTACCCTTCCGCAGACATTGTTTAACTGTGCGTCGTTGAATAATGGGAAGTTCCTCATAGGGGCATTCGATTCCCAGATCACCACGAGCAACCATTAGGCTATCGGCAGCTTGGATAATTTCGTCAAGATTGCTGATGGCTGATTGATCTTCGATTTTCGCCACGACCTTTCCTGTCGCCCCAATACTGACCAAGTATTCGCGCAAGATATCAATGTCCGTTGCCTCTCGCACAAAGGACAAGGCATATTGGTCGACACCTGCCTCGTGGCCTACCTGAATATCGTCGCGGTCTTTCTCAGTAATCGCGGGTAGATTGATCTTAACACCAGGAAGATTGATGTGCCGCCGGCTTCCCAGTTTGCCACCAATTACCACCCTACATTTAATGCGAGATTCGGTTTTATCGATGACTTCGAATTTCAAGAGGCCGTTGTCTACCTGGACTGCATTTCCGACTGAAATATCCTGTATCAATGACGGGTAATTAACGCCAATAACAGGAACTCCATCCGGGTCCTGCGTAAACGTGTTGGCATCGATCGATAAGTCCACCCGCTGTCCTTTTTCGAGAACAATGGAATTTTCCATGTGGCAGGTCCGGATTTCAGGACCTTTAATATCCATCATAATCGAGAGTTCACGTCCGACCTTCTTGGACACATTTCTGATTTTCTCAACCGTAGCTCGCGTCCAATCATGATCCGCATGAGCCATGTTGATTCGGCAAATATCAACGCCTTCGGTAATCAGCTTGGTAAGCATTTCTTCGCTTTCAGTAGCAGGCCCGATTGTGAAAATTATTTTAGTATGTCGATACCGTTTTTGTTTATAAGTTCTTTTCAAATTTGGGATGTGTCGGTGTTAAAGCTTGGTTGTAACGATCTATTTTCTAGTAGAGTCATACCAGACACTCTTGAAAGCAGGCTCTCTTCAGATTGGCTTGTTGTGGTCAATCATTAGAAAATGCGCTAATGATTTCTTAAATATCAAACGGAGGCAACGTTTCCCCCGGGGGCACCACCGTAATTTCATAATTGCGTTGATGGTTTTTCCCGTTGGTAACCGTGTGGGTCACCTTTTCCACCGAATTACAGTCTTTGCTCAAGTGGGCCAGATATACTTTCTTCCACCAAGGTTCTTCCATGGTATCTAGCAGTTCCTTGGCAGCATGATTCGACAGGTGCCCATGGCGACCGGTAATTCGCTGTTTCACTGACCACGGGCGTTTGGTGTCTTCGTTCAACATGTCGGTATCGTAATTGGCTTCGAGTACCAGGACATCCACATGCCTGATCCGTTCGCGAACCAACTCCGAAACATAACCCAAATCGGTTGCCCAAGCCAGGCTTCGGTGCGGCGTAAAGAGATCGCCGTTTCCATTCTTAAAAACAAACCCCACCGGATCATACGCATCATGCGGAACAGAAAAGCTGGTGATCTCGAGATCATTAAATTCAAAGGTACTGCCTGTCTCAAAGAGCTTCCAGGTAGGGCGCTTGCTCAACTTGGACTGAACCGCTTTCGCCGTCTCCCGGTTTGCGTAGAATTCGAGGTGCTCAAACCTGCTCAGTCCTCGGATACCGGCTGAGTGATCCGAGTGTTCGTGGGTGAGAAATACCCCGTCAATATTGTCAATAGATTCCCCAACGGAATCCAGCAAGTTGCAGAGCTGCTTTCCAGAGTAGCCAGCATCTATCAGCACTTTGCAGTGATCGGTCACAAGTAAGCTGCAGTTTCCAGAACTACTACTTCCCAGGATGGTAAAACGCATCGACATTAAAGAGGATTGAGGGAGATGCCTCGGCTGCACTCAAGTGTATTTGTGTCATTAGGGTATATTAGTTCATTCACTCTCGCTTGCCATCGAACCTTCCTATTCCTGTGGCCTGATAAAGTGGATGATAAAAAAATGGTGCGTGTTGGAAAAATCGGTGAGAGACTTGGTGATTGATCGGTGATCTTTTGGCCGAAAGTTTAAGTCTTAAACAACTGCAATCATGTTTAGATACTCCAGATGCTGCCTTGCTTCTTTGATATTAAGTTATGGATGGGTGTGCGGTTTTTCTTTGGCTGCTGAGGAGCCTGTTAAACTCAACTTTCTGGTCATCCTAGTCGACGATATGGGCTGGACCGGTCTCAGTGGTTATGGGTCCGATCTGCATGAGACTCCCCCCACCTCCAGTCCCAGGCTTCGAGAAATCAGAAAATAGGCACCGCCGCCTCCGACTTTGGTATTGGTGGCAATGGCCGAAAGTGAAAGCGAAGTAAGCAGGGTAATACAGTTGGCCACAGCCAGGATGATTAGGGTGTTGTAAACACCCGCCTGACCGACAACCCAGCCCGATCGCATAAAGAGAATGACCCCAAGAATCGTAAGCGCATTCGGAACAAATACTCCGGAGAACGTCCCGAATTTGACCGGTTCTTTGGCGATAGTTTTAGGAGTTCCTTGATTCATGAAAAAATGGGATTGAGAGGTCCCAATCCTCTTTATCTTGGAGAGTAGCCGTAGTTATCCGTGCGCTCATTGGTGAAAGTTCGAATAGTATTTAGTGTCGAAATCAATTTAGGAACTCCATGGAATAAATCTAGTGATTGATTGGCCGATAGTCGGGAATTGAGCGGTAATTAGTTCGGTTTCGTGAAAAATTTAACTACATCCTGGGCTATGCATGCTTCGAATCAAGGGAGGATATGTTTCCTTAAGCATTATTTACAGGGGTGTATTGAGGCCGACGAATCCCGCTTCCTCCATTTGTTATTGAAACGAAATGTCTTTTTAAATCCTCACTGTTTAAGCCAATGTTAAGTTTTTTTATGATAAATCCTTTAAATCGCCATTCGTTGTTGTAACGTTTCAGCCCTTTACATTCTGATCCGGGGACTTACCTTTTACAATAGACTTCTTTCCCCAATCGGCAGCTATTCCCAATGATTGAAAAACCAACCATCAAAGAATCAGTCCTTTTTAGCATCTACAATTGCGTGCTCTTTATGATCAAGATCATGCCGAATCGGATGATCTCCCAAGTTGCTAAATTACTTTGCTTTTGTGGAAGACCATTTATTGGGCGCGACGTTAAAATTCTTCGGGATAACTTGGAACAGATTCGTCACATGCCTAAAGGTAGTGCCGCCGCTGAAAAATTTGAAAAGCAAACATTTTTCAATCATACCTGTTCGGCCCTGGAGACTTTGAAATTCTCCTGCGTCCCTAAATCTTTACAAGTGGATGGGAAAGAAGAACTCGCCGTAATGCTTGAGAGTGCCAAGAAATCAGGTACGGGCTGCCTTCTTATAACCGGCCACTTGGGAAGTTGGGAATCCATAAGTTGGTTTGTTTCAAGGATGACATCTGCAAAGTGTTATGCGCTCGCCAGGCGATCATCCTGCAGTGCCCTCAATCGATTCCTGGTTAAAATGCGTGGTCGTCTAGGTTTAAAAATATTTATGATTGACCGGCCATTGATCCTGAGGGACATGGTAAAAACCCTCCGGAGAGGAGATTACCTGGGAGTTGTTATGGATCAAAGACCATCAGGTGGCAGGTCTACCACGGTCGATTTCCTTGGCAGAAAAACCGATTTTGTTTCCGGCCCGGCTATTGCCGCTCTCATTGCAAAGGCACCGGTCTACGCCACCTTTTTGGTTAGGAAAGGCCCCATGCACTATGAAATTATTGCTAACGAAGTAGTTCCTGCGGGTCATGGAATAACGGATGTCAATGAACTCACTCAATTGATGGCCACCGCGATCGAACGCGTAATTAATTTATATCCTGAACAATGGACCTGGCATTATAATCGCTGGAAAGACTCCCCTAAAATCATGGAGGATCCTAGATCTATCTCAAACGAAAATCCGGTTGTTGTTTGAGGCTCATTCAATTGATATTGAAGGCTGCATTGACAGCGTTGGATGAGTCGTGTGAAAAGTGCGGGCAATCCAATGAAGCGCGACCCTTTCTTTCAAATCTATGGCCTCAAGGGAAATGAATATTCCTCCAAAGGCTTGTGGTTAATAGTATATCTCTATTTTGGAGCCCTTGTTTTTGCGGCCATCGCTGCTCCTCTGGTGTTCAATTTGGTGCATTACTTGGATCCAGATGCCAGTAGTTACTTAGCACAAAAGCCGTTTGGGAAATATTTTGACCGTGGTCGGCTACTTTGCCTTTTGATTCTTTTTCCAGTGTTGATGAAGAAGGCCAATTTGTTGTCTTGGCAGCGCTTGGGATTTCTACCGCCTGGTTGGGCACATTTCAAAAAGTGGTTTCTGCTGGGTGCATGCATGATGGTGTTTACCTACAGTATCGACTTTAGTTTTGGCATTTTGGAACCCCGCGACAATTGGAGTTGGGGCAATCAGTTTTTAAAAATTGGATCCGGCCTGGTAGCAGCTCTATTGATTGCAATGGCGGAAGAATCGTTTTTTCGGGGGTTTGTTTTTCGTGCCTTTTATACGAGCTCTAAACCAATACTGGCTGTGGTTCTGTCAGCTCTGCTTTTCGCCTACATTCATTTCAAAATGCCCTACGAAGTAATGGTCCATATACCTGTAAATGAAATAGGGTTCGATGACGGCCTATTTGCTATATGGGGAACCCTAACGACCTTTTTGTATTTTGACGGATTGCTTTTCTTAGTTTTGTTTTTGGCCGGGATACTATTACATTTGGTCTTTCTCTATACACGGAACCTATGGGCCTGCGTAGGGCTACATGCCGGATGGGCGTTTGTCATTCAAAGTTTGGTAAATACGGTCGACGAAAAAGGTGAAATCTCCTCGTTTTTTGGCAGCGAAAAAGTGACTGATGGCTATTTGGTTTTAATCCTACTTGTAGCTTTTATCCTGCTGTTTCTTTGGCTAATGAAAAAGCAGGGATCAAAGGCAGCTTCAATAAATACCGTTCAGGAAAGCAGATAGGCACGAACACTTGGATCTTCGGTAAGGCCAATCGCCTGTTGGCGGGCTTTCGCTGCTTCTTCATTAGCCCCAACTCTTTCAATAAATGAAATCGCAGTGCCCAATACGGTTGATAGCTAGCTACCGTTTGTTTGGGAAGGCGGTCGAGCTCCGCAAGTACGAAAGAAGCATCCCTCGCTTTGGCGAGAGTGGATGCACGGCTGACCAGGCCCCCAATCGTTGGGGCGATTTGCACAAGACCTTCGTATAAAGTTGCTATCGTTTCCCATTCCACGAGACCGGTGTGAATTCGGGCGGTGTGGGCGGACTGAATCGATGCTTCCAGCTGAAAGCGTCCGTGGCGTTTATGCAACGCTGCCGCTTCCAGTTGTTTTTCGGCTTTGTCGATGAGTGATCGATCCCACAGTGAAGTGTCCTGTTCGTAGAGAGGGATAAACGATCCGTCAGTACCCCGTCGCGCTGCCGTTCTGGATTCGCAGTACAGCATAAGTGCGAGAAGTCCGCGTGGCTCGGGTTCTTTTGGCAATTGCTCTGCGAGTAACCGCGCGAGCCAAATGGCTTCATCCGCTAAAGAGTGAGCAAATGCGTCCTGGCCAGCAACGTTTTCCCAGGCTACACCATAGGCTGCGTAGATGGCTTCCAGGACCGCATCCAAACGTTCCGGAAGTTCTTCATTTTCCGGAATAGAAAAACGGATACGAGCGTCTCGAATCTTTCGTTTACCTCGCACCAGTCGTTGACTCATCGCAGTTGGTTTTACCAGGAAGGCCGAAGCCATACGTCCCGCACTTAACCCTAGAATGGTTTTTAAGATCAAAGGTGCTCGAATACTCGAATCGATGGCGGGGTGAGCACAAGCGAACATGAGGTTAAGACGATACTCTGGGAAGGTAGATGCAGGAGAGATAGCCTGTGCAAAACTTTCAGCCTCCTCGGTCAACGTATTTACAAGATTGGTACGCGCCTTTTCTCGACGGATTTCATCGATGTGTTTTCGCCGAGCAGCTGACAGCAACCAGGCCTCAGCGTTGTCGGGTGCTCCTTTTGTTGGCCACGTTTTGAGTGCCGCTGTAAAGGCCTCACTCAAAGCGTCCTCGGCCGCAATTACGTCGCCTGAAAGCGCCTGGTCGAGATTCCCCCTGACCAACAAGATGGGTCACTAAGAAGAATGTGACTATGCAGATAATTGCTATGGGTTTCATACTCAAACCTTAAGTATGAATATGCTGCCAATATGGTTTTCTGTGGCAGTTACGCTCTATTTTTTAAAGGAAAATATACCTCCTTATGTATCTGAGCTTTCCCTGGTAATGTCTTCGAGTCCAATCGCTTGATAGCCTTTCGAGGAAAGAACCCGTCCTTGTGGCGTGCGTTGGATGTAACCTTCCTGAATGAGAAAGGGTTCATGGACTTCGGCCAGGGTTTCTTCTTCTTCGCCTACGGCAACGGCTAGTGTTCCTAATCCGACGGGACCACCACGGTAATTGGTAGCCATGATATGCATAAGGCGTTTATCCATTTCATCGAGGCCGTTGGCATCGATCTCTAGTAGCTCGAGTGCCGCTTGAGCCATTTTCAAATTAACAATGCCTT